>PJEL010003115.1_pt1 | contig 14483 bp, 10 predicted proteins | sample 1853271 | NCBI WGS metagenome assembly PJEL01 (sample SAMN08108733, study PRJNA415343) | Invertebrate metagenome, whole genome shotgun sequencing project. | host: Globobulimina | place: Sweden: Gullmar Fjord | collected 2015-08 | reverse complement strand
GTTAAGATTATACCTCTGCTCTACGCCATGGAGGATAAAGCTCTAATCACACACTTGAAATTGCTTCTCGTGTCGCCACACACCAAGAAAGCTGTTTGGAAATTATAATTTTCAAAGAGGAGCATTAAATGAAAACAATGCCGCCGTAAGGTAAAGTAGATTTGATTTTATACCCTATTAGGCCTTACCTTACCTAAGAGTGGTCTGGTCTTATTTGCACAATGCCAAAGTGGGGAAACAAGAAACGAAAAAGAATGCTTAGCTCAAGTTCTCCACGGCAGAGCAAAGGCCTTGTGGACATAATATAACATGTGGTGGACTGGAAGAAGGGGTTGGTGCGCTTGAGAGGTTGGCATGGGATCAGTGCATAGAGAGGGTAGCAGCAGAGACGTCGTAATCCTCGCATATATGGGCGTGAGCCACCATGCCTACCCCACATCCGCCTTCTTCACCCGAGAAAGTACCGAGTCACACATCAATGTATTATCCCGACATGCATTTCCACCTCTGTGGAAGCTTTGCAGCCGGTGCTCTCCGTCGTCGCCCCGTGCAATCATCACACCCACACAATGGAACAAACGTTTGTGTGAGAATGGGAATAAAATCTCAGTAACTTATAAATATCCTGCTCCCAGTGCTTAAAGATTGATAATCAGGCAACTTCTATGCTGTGACAATTGGTTTTGCCCACACTTTAATGATGTTGCATTGCAGAATGAGTACTTAAAGAAACTGATAAGTTAGCTTTATCGCAGCAAGGAGAGGGGTGTTCATATGTTGTGATTAATCGTGCCAGAGCGGAACAATCACTCACGAGGGGTTGATTCAATATGGCGAACCGAGCGCCGTGACGTGCCACGCCTACTGACTTTACACCTATTGTGTGTATGCTATTTCAGAAACTCAACTACAAACGTCACCCTATAGGTGAACTTCTACATGAGCAATTTAAAGATGGACCAAACAGTTTTACTGCCTGTTGAATGGTTTTCTTTGTAAACACACACATCCATTCTGTAATGGTTGGATGAGATACAGCATGAGTGATAAGTTAGCTTTATCACGGCAAGGAGAGGGGTGTTCGTATATTATAATTATTCGTGCCAGAGCGGAACAATCACTCACGAGGGGGGGTTGGTTCAATATGGCGAACCGAGCGCCGTGACGTGCCACGTCTACTAACTTTACACCTATGGTGTGTATGCCATTTCAATGAGCTCAAGGGAGAAGATCATTAAATGCAATCTTGCAAGTAAAGCACTAAGCCAAGCTGCGCTGAGGGGCACAATAAAGCAAGAAGCAGTCACTACTTACTGGTGATGGTTGTATGTGTTGCTGCTTTGCGTTCTTGTATGTGTTGCTGTGGTTGGTTGGCTAAATATATAGAAATGGCTGATGTTTTGAAATGCACCACAGCCACATACATTACTTTAAGTGACAAATGATTATATGATGACTGCTTAGATGTCAAGTTGTTTCTTGACCAAAAGTTGCAATCACGTACTGGAAATCAGGTGGTGGAGCCTAAGTCTCTGCAGAGCAGAGGTATTGCGCATTACAACATTGGCTAACAGCTATGATGAGGATAAAGAGTAAGACATACATACATGGGGCTGCTGTTTACTATGCTCTAAATAGAGCCATTCACTTACCACTTACTATCTATCTGTCTCGAGGGAGTTTTCAATGTTGCAGTTGAGCCGATCGTTTTCCCATGACTGAAGCACTGGCAGCAGCTAGCTTGGGATTACAATCCTGTTAAGAAGTTAACTTCGGTTTAAAAAAAAGTCGAATGAGCTAAGCCACTGCATACTTTCTGCAAGAGAATACTCTCCGCATTGATCTAGTATCCTCCCTCTATTTCGAGTATATTACATGTCTAACATAGCATTCAAGGATAGGAAGGAGTGCAATGCCTCATGCAGCAGACTGGAGCTTTGAAGTACCTGGTACAGTAGGGCTAGCTCTGAAGCGGCAAAGGCATGAAGGGCCTCGTTTACTTCCATACCCTCGGACTGGAGCTTCTAAAGTCGGAGACAATGAATCAAAAGGAAAAGGAAGAAATAGTATTATTCGTACATTTCATTACATGAGAGGGAAAAACACGAGGAAAGAAGGAAATAGCTGCTGCAAATGGAGAGGAAATGTTACCTTTTGACAGCCGCGGTCACTCGAAGTGGCCAAGGAAGCACAGGAGGCTGACAGTCCATACAAAGCACGAGGGTAGCCTATGTGCGTGGTGTTGTATGTTAGTGTTGCTGTATTCTAAGCAAATGCAAATCAAGTCTATCAAATCACCTTTTGAAAGCTCCAGGCTCTGCGGGAGAGCAAGAAATGGTGAGAGATGGAGTGGGAAGCAAACCTTGAAGTAGTTGTTGGACTAGTAAAACCACACAAACTCAAATGTTCAACCTTCATGTGGACGGGGCAAAGATACCGCGCACAAAAACTACAAAAACGAGGGTCTAAAATGACTTTCACACCTTACAAAAATGCTTTCTTGCACTCATCAGCCCATCTGCTTTGCCTAAAGTGTAGTATACCTAAAACACGGCAAAACATTAGGGACGACTTTAAGTGAAGAGAACAGTACACCCACAGAGGTGTACGTGCGTTGGTGGTAATAAAAGGTACATTATACAATGGGAGAATTCACATCAAGGAACCTTCGGGCAACTATGAGTATGGACAAACACAAAAAGAAAAATAGCTAGGAGAATGGATTCGGGCGCAGTATAGGGGTACAAGGCCAGGTTACTGTACAATGAAAAAACTACATACAAGCTCATACCTCTGCTAGTCGACAATGATAATAGGGGTCATTGGGGGAAAGGAGTACAAGTTCTTCAAAACAGAATGCAGCTTTCTGATACTGGCTAGCGGACTGAGATATTATTGGTGGCACGGGGTCAATTAACTTTGCAAATGAGAAGCTGGAGCGAGATTTGAAGGCCATAGTATGGACAGTTCAAAGTACCCGGAAGGATTTGACAGAACAAAGGACAAAGTCGCCATACCATATAGAGAGTAGCTAGCTGAATCCAGGCCTCCTTGTCATCATTATACACTGTAGGTAGAATGCAGAAATCATTTATCGGCCAAATGCAATTCAATATAAAAAAGCACGTGCTACACAAGAGTTCACCTTCAAGATAATCTGACAGTGCCTTTGTGGCCGATGCTATCTGAAGGGACGGTCAATACAGTGGGTGGTCGATAAGGCAGGCTGCACAGATGCATAAACATAAATGTACTTATACACACACAAAACACACACAAGAAGCCTACGGAAACCCACCTGACCCAAAGACATAAAAGCTGCAACCCTGCGTTTCACAACAAGTGAATTTGCTGGGGATTTTTCCAGGATCTGTCGAGCATTTGGAATTTAAGAAATAATTGCATGAGCTTAAAATGCGTCAAATGTGCATTTTCAGGGGTGATAAGTATATGCATATCTATTTTTCACACCTAGATCCGTCTGGATCTAGATGGATCTAGATGGATCTAGATGGATCTAGATGGATCTAGATGGATCTAGATGGATCTAGATGGATCTAGATGGACCCAGATGGATGAGTATTTTACCCTCTCTCCTTTCTACCAGGGGGTACACTTCTTCACTATGTACGCAATTCTTCAACGCTTAAAACCATGTATACACTACACACAAGTACACATACCTCATCATATAGCTTAAAGGCAGCTTCTATTCTCCCTTCTGCCTCCTCTCGAAAAGCACAAAGGCACTTGACATGCAAAGATCCAGGAAATCTTGACTGTTTTGGAGGGTTGTTGCAATGGGAGTCAGTCTGAGGAGTGACGCTGCTAGCGAATAGTAAAGCGGCACAAGCATGTGTTCACATGGTCATGCCTTACCTGCAGTTTTCCAAGGCGAATATTGACGATCTCAATATTTCCCAAATCTATGGCAGCCATAATCACCTGGATAAAGGCAAGGTTCACTTCTCAACGATATGGAAACATTCAAAAGAAAAATCACAACATAAACTCTAGCATCGTTGGCTATTCAAGTTACAATCAGCAATGCAGCACCCATTGTACCTGTTCACATAGCTTCCAGCGCTCCTCCTCCCCTGAAATGGCTGATAGAAATGTGATGAGGAATGGACAATAGCAGTGCGGGAGCGTTTAGAGTTGGGATTATGCCCTCCGTGGAGAAGAAATCATTACCCGCAAACAAAATTTTCCGAATCCTTCCCCAGCTATCAACCTTTGCTAGTCTTTCCTCTTCCTGTTACAGCGTGTGAGGGCTCATTAAGGTTGCCATATCACGGGTGTTAATACCATTTACACAAACCCATCACCCACCATTACTACTTTCAATACATTTTAGATCACAAAGAGGAAAACAACGTAAGTCAACCGAATATCTCTCTCACCTTGGGGGCGAATTCCAGCACCATTCTCGGCTCCCTCAGCTTCCATTTTCTAATGAATCTCAATAACTCCAACCTCTCTTCACTTCCCCCTTTTAATGCCCTAGCCCGAAGAAGCTCCAGCTCAGCCATAGGCATAATTAGTACCACTTCAGTTCTAACCCACAGACGCTAACGCTCGGGTCAGGGTTAGGATTAGGGTTCGAGTTAGGGTTAGTGTTAGTGTTAGTGTTAGGGTTAGGGTTAGGATTAGGGTTTCGGTTCGGGTTCGGGTTTAGGGTTAGGGCTAGGGTGAGAATTGGGGTAAGGATATAGTGTAAGTACATTAATCGAGGTGTACATACACGCTAATGTGGATAGAGGACTCGTGTGAGCATTCCTTCCGTGGGGTCCCAGTAGATCATTGCCACAGATAGTAGGAAGAATACAAGTCATGTGATCACCAGTAGGCTCTCAGTAGGAACTAGGAGGCTGGTGTGTGAAACTGCAATCAGACGAGGTTCCCAGTAAGGAGTAAATCGTTTCACCTTTGAGCAGACATCACGCGATAACAAACGAGGTGGGTCAGAATATGAGAGGTCCTCATCCTGCAGAAGAACGAGTGGATAGAAGTTATAGGAGTGACGGCGTACCAGGCTACGGTCGCTCGGGCTACCCGGAAATCTCACCAAATTACTGTAATTCCTACACTAACCGAAACATTGAATAAGTGGTGTGTATGTACACCGCGATGGATGTACATACACTTTAGCCAAGCCTTAACCCTAGCCCTAACCCTATCCCTACACCCTAACCCTAAACCCTAAACCTACACCCTAACCCTTTCATTGCTGTGTTTCCTATTGGTTTGGATTCAGTGACTTAGGGATCAAAATCTACCATGGGGAAACGTACCAAGGGCAAAGACAGGGATAAGTACTACCGATTGGCTAAGGACCACGGTTATCGAGCTAGGAGCGCTTTCAAGCTAATAGAAATCAATAGGGCTAATGATTTTCTAAGCACAGCGAAAGTGTGCGTGGATCTCTGTGCCGCTCCTGGTGGGTGGTGTCAGGTGGCTAAAAAGACTATGCCATCAAACTCCATTGTGATCGGAGTAGATATCCTTCCCATCAGATCAATACCAGGCGTGACTACTCTAGTCTACGATATCATTACGGATGAGTGTAGGGCTGCCATCAAGCGCGAGCTGCAAGGATGGAAAGCAGATTGCGTGCTACACGACGGCGCTCCGAATGTGGGTGGAGCGTACGCTAAGGATGCGTACGAACAGAATGAACTAGCACTAGCGGCGCTAAGAATGGCTACACAACATCTCCGGAGAGGAGGGACTTTCCTGACAAAGGTGTACCGTTCTTCGGACTACCATGCATTTGTGTGGGCGATGAAGAAATTCTTTGAGAAATGCACCACGGTCAAGCCAACGTCCTCCAGACAGCAGTCAGCTGAAATATTCCTGCTGGGAACGGGGTACCTGGCTCCCAACAAAATCGACCCGCGTATGCTTGATCCAAGGAACGTGTTTGCCATGCTGGAAGACGAAGGGGATCATCGTGCCAAGGGTATGACGGTCATGCACAAGAAGTTTGAAAAACACAATAAAAGACGGCGTCAGGGATACGATGATAGCCTTGGTGTAATGTTAGAACGCCGAGGCACAGCATCAGAGTTCGTTTCCTCTCCCGACCCTATGCGCTTATTAACTGACTGGCATGTAATAGACTTTAAGGAGGACGAATGTCGAGACCTGTTGGAGCATCCCGCCACTACAGAAGATGTGCGATCTTATTGTAGCGACCTACGTGTTCTGTCAAGATCAGACTTCAAGGCACTACTGAAATGGCGAGTGAAGATGAGAGCTGGCCGAGAGGTTAAAGAAGCCGAAGAAAATGGGAAAAAATTAAAAGAGGGAAAGAATGATGAATTGGAAGACGGGAGTAGTGGAAATAATAATGATACGAAAGTTTCTGATTTGGACAGTGAAGATGATATACAACAAGAAATTTTAGAGCTGAGATTAAAGAACCTAGCTAAAGCAAAGCGGATTAAGAAAAAAGAGCGGCAGCAGGCTGCAAAACAACGTCAACGCTTGGCCTATGGGATGAAGGCCGAAGGGATTGAAGCGCATGCTGATGATGAACTCTTCAACCTTGAATCTCTTAGTGGAACGAAAATGGATTTGGATGCAATTGCAGATGGTGGTGAAGATGCAAGTGATTCAACAGATAAAGAAGAAGAAAAAGAGGAGGAGGACGAGAAAGATGATGTGAATTGGTCAAGTGAGGATGACCTGGAAGACGAACTGAATGCCGCATATGAAGACTATCTGGCAAAAACGCAAAATCCAGAAGTTAAAGGTGGTAGAAAACTGGCTAAGCGGAGTCGAGCGGCAAAGGATGAAAAAGCTGCAGAGGCCATCATGGCAGACACTCAACTGCTAGATGGTCACAAGGATGTGTACCTAAAGCTTTTGGAGGGAGAAGATTCTTCTGATTCTGATAGCTCGGATGCTGAGCAGCAGGCTGCAACTACAACTGGAGCAACAGCAGCAGCAGCACCTGGATTTGGCCTTGTTGCTGACATTGGAGAACCGGAGATGAATGATGCAGTAACGAAGAGATGGTTCAGCAATGAAATATTCCTTGGTGCTGAAAAGCAAGAAGATGAGGAGAAAAGTGCAGCTGAGCGGGTGATAGAAGATCTTCCTATTACTGATAAGCAGCGACGGAAAGAAAAGCGTCTCAAAGCTGCTGAGAAACGGAAGCGAAAAGAATTGAAAGAAGAAAAAGAGGGAGACAATGATATCGAAGTGGTAAGGCACCAGCTGTCATCTGTCGCTGGACCTATAGCATCAGATACTACTTCGAACCATGTGCTGGGTTGCCAGGATGGGAGCCAAAAGGGTGGGAATGTGACTTTGTCTGCTGCTAGTGACTCTCGGAGCAACAACGCTGACAAACTCAAGCTCATTGCTTCAGGGATGGGAAAGGCAGCAACGAAGGCTGCTGCTGCACAGGGAGAAAATGATGAACATGATGGTTTTAAAGTAATTCCATTTCGTGCAACATTAGCAGCAGAGGCAGTGGGAAGGGGGGGCCATGAGGTAATGCCTCTGCCACGTATTGACGATCGCACATTTGGTTCAGATGAGGAGAAGTACGATGACAAAGATAGGGCCCGACACCTGGCTATGGGAGCCATGATGCTTAAACATCATCGCAAAAAGGAATTCATGGATGCGGCTTACAATCGTTACGCATGGAGTGACCCGAAAGGCCTACCTGCATGGTTCGTTGATGATGAAGAGCGGCACTACCGCCCCCAAGTTCCTATTCCAAAGCATCTGTTGGATCGTATGACTGAGAAATTCAAGTCCCTGTCTTCCAAGCCTATTAAGAAAGTCGCAGAAGCACGGGCACGAAAGAGGAAACGCTTGGAATTACGAATGAAAAACGTTCAGAAACAAGCGGCATCCATGGCAGCCAACCCAGACATGAGTGAGAGGGAGAAATTACGTGCGGTGAAATCAGCAATGCATAAAGTACGATCGACGAGTGATAAGCCCACTAAAGTGTACGTGGCATCGAGGAAGTTTCATCGCGGAAATCCAATGAAAAAGGCTGGGAAAACAAAGGGTGCGAAGGTAAAGTTTGTGGATGCTCGCTTGCGAAGTGATACGAGAGGCTTAAAGAGAGCGGAAAAAAGAAAGCGAATGAGTAGGGGTGGGGGCGAGGGGAGAAAGTCCCGGAAGAGGTGAATGGGACGGCTGAGCACTGAACTTGGTGTGTTGGAATTTTTTTGGGAAGTCATAGAAATGCCATCTTATCTTCCTGCCCTTTTTGGCGTCTTTTTTCAACAACGGAGGACAACCCCAATATGAACGAAGCAGTTTGGGGTGGTAATAAACGTATCCCACTGTTTGTCACCATTTATTAAAAACCTACCATATCGTATACAAGACTAACCCAAGTGGGTTCCCAAGTGGGTTAGGATTGATAACAGTGGGTGGCTTAGGCTTAACGTCAGGATGATGAAGCCGCCGACGATTTCCTAGTATAGCTCTCTTAGACTACTGCAGAGAGCTGTACTGTAGGAAATATATACTATTCCATTCATGACAAAAAAAAGAGAAGGAAAAAAGATCCCCAATTCGTTTTACACAACTCACTTGTCCCAACCACAACCTTGAATCATAATATGCAGGCAACTAATAGCCCCAACATTGAGTCATCGTTCACAGTGCAACTTAACAGTAACGTTGTGTTGTGGAGAGCGCGCGTCTACCCTCAATGAATATGAATAACTAATCATAATTCGGGGGGTTCGTGGCGAAAAGAGAAGAGTGTATTTGTGTAGTATTATAACTGTCTGGGGGGGAATTTTGTTCCCCTCCCAACGTTCAAACCTACTCAACCAATCAATCACTCCAAAAGGGGGTGTTTCAATACGACAAACCGAGCGCCGTAACGTGCCAATCCTACTAGTTTTACACCTATGGTTCTGTATGTCATTTCAAAACATATTCCGATAACAGATTTTGGATCATCTTTTATAGCATATTTTTTAATAAACGAGAGTTCCGAATTTACAAACTGTTTGAACTCCTGTGCTCTCAGCACCGAAGTAGAAATGTGAGTCGTCGTTTTGAATTGTGGGTTAGGGTTTAGGTTAAGGTTGAGGTTAGCGCGTTAGGGTTGGGGTTAAAGCTAAGTTAGGGTTAAGGTTAAGGTTAGGTTAGGGTTAGGATTAGTGTTAAGGGTTAGGGTTAAGGTTAGGGTTAAGGTTAGGTTAGGGTTAAGGTTGGGATTAGTGTTAAGGTTAGGATTAGGGTTGGGATTAGTGTTAAGGTTAGGATTAGGGTTGGGATTAGTGTTAAGGTTAAGGTTAGGGTTAGGGTTAGTGAACATTTTGTTTGAGTTGTTACGAAGGTTTTGGGCTGGAAGAGTTACGATTTGAGTTAGCGTTTAAGTGTGTAAGGTTGTATGCAGCATGTACTTGACATGCTGCATACAACCGCAATGAGCTGTGATTATTTCGGGTTGCAGAAAATACGATGGTAGAGGCTCGGCAGTCAGTCAACGTGTTTTTGGTTTTTTATCCTGTACCTTGATGTGTGCTCATTAAAAACTGCCAGCATGGCTTTCTACGGGCAACAAGGTGGATACGGTGGCATGGATCCCATGGGAGGGGGGTACATGGTCAGTTCCCCGGGGCTCGAAGGAGCAAATGGGGTAGCTTCTGGAAAAGGGGGAGGGGGGCGCAATAGCAGGGAGAAGCAGTCCCACATCCCCGTGGCCATACGCCAGGTTTTGGAGACAAATACTAGTGGAACAGAAGATAAGCCAGTGATAAATGGACAAGAGATTCATCTCGTTAGCTTAGTGGGGTGCATCGTACACATCGAAGAGAAGTCTACTAAAACAGTATATATGATAGAGGATGGATCAGGGCGGATCAATGTGGATATATTTGTGGACGCTGAGGAGTCGCCACTGAAAAGGCAATGGCGGGAGGCATGCACAGAACATACTTATGTCCATGTGTTTGGCAAGGTTAACACTTTTAATAACAATCGTACCATCCAGAGCAATGGAATGCAGCCCATCAGTGATATGAATGAGATTACACTTCACTTCCTGGAGGCTATTTACAGCCACCTTTACCACACAAAAGGGCCTCTTCGCCCACATCATGGTGGAGTAGGTGGGAAAATAGAACAAGGTGTAGGGGTTTCCGGATCAAACCAATTTAGTGGTGGGGGTTTTGATAAGGGTTATGGAGCGGCCAACTATGGGGGTGAAGGAGGGGCAGGGTATGCTGATGGTGATCTGACACCAGCCCAGCTAAAAGTCCTTCACATATTCAACCAGGATTCCAGCGACCAAGGCCTCACAGTTGCCCAAGTACAGCGTGCCCTCGGCGGACAGATCGCACCATTGGAGGTCGGTCAAGCAGTTGAGCTTCTGAACAATGATGGCCATCTTTATACGACAACGGATGAATATCATTTTAAAAGTACAGGTGCCGGTTAGAATTAGAACTAGACAAAAGTACAGCTACAAGAGGTGTACACACATCATCCACAGACTTTAATGAACATGAACCCTGCTTTCTTTGCAGTTAGGAGCATTATCTGCTCCACTGTTTTCTACATGGAGACTGTAGTGGTGCTTCACACGTTAAAAAATATATAAACCGATGAAGTTGCCAATAATCAGACATAAGAATAATCCAGTGTTGTAAGTCATAGCCTGCGCATCCGAAACGGTTACGCCACCTTGGGGTCAGTTCTTGTGATAAATCTAATGATATATAGAGTACTTCATGTGGAAAAAAATACTTACAACTAGCATTAGAAGTAATCCCAAGGTGTAAGATGCCGTACCGAGTGCAGCGCTATACGTTGTTGATCCCCCTTTCTCCCGTTTCTTTGGTACGAGTGGTTCGGAGAGATGATGTATATCCACGTCCTCCGTCGAATCCAAATTATGACTCACTCGCTGGGAGGATTTTAGTACCTCCCGAATGTGAAGCATTCGTATACCTTGGTACACTATGCTAACGGCTATTATAGCCATCAAGGTCAGTAGGTACTCTCCAACATTGTTCGTCTTCCACCAATTGAACAGAACGGTCACCCTTGTCTCGGTAAAGTTGCTGAAAGCCATGGCCTTATTACCGCCGCCTCGTCTTCCTTGAGCCCAAGTCGGACCACCAACAACTCCTTTTTAGACTTGTCCCGAACTTCCTTAAGCCCGTTGAAAGGCTAGAAGAGCAATCTCAAACTCCTTTACGGTGATAATTGAGATCGTTAAGATTAACCGAAAGCGTTCCTTAATTCACCGCCGAATCTGGTACTGAGGCCAAGTGCTGAGAGCTAACTCCGTAGTACTCATTGTTTGAATGGTGGGACAATTAGCCGAGATTTTTTTTCGGGTTGTTACGACAAGAATCTTCCAACTGAGCCGACATATAGATGACCCATCGTTAGGGTACGGTGAGGCTCAGTTTAATGACTCAGTTACACGACGCAGCAGTTACAAAAGTGTGACTGGCAGTGTGTAACTGACAGCTTAGATTTGATTATAGCCGTTCATTCGTCGGATTTTATGACAGCTATTCATTGGACTTTATTCACCACTCTGTGGGGAATAAGGTTCCACTCTTCAGGGATCCTAAGTAAGGATTGTAACATAGTGAATAACACTATTTGTTTAGCTACTACATCATTCATTATTCGTGTAGTGGTTGGCGGTTGGAGGAGTCTCATATTCACGATCCAGATACGAAAATCGCGACACTTCTCTCTTCTTCTATCTGAACCTGAGCGTTAATACAATAACAGTGCCCTAACCCTAACCCTAACCCTAACCCTAACCCTAACCCTAACCCTACCCCTAAAATCTATCGCATCACTGCTCCAAGTAACCTGATCAAACACACACTTAGACTTTTACTTGACCAGGACAAAAATCGAATAAACAAAACCGACACAAAAAGCCAACAACGATGGACAGGATAAATGGTCTCGGAACCAAAATGTAATCAGACTTTGGTTCAGCAGAACGAATTGCGTTGCCTGGTGGGTTATTCAACACCTAACCCTAACCCTAAATTCTAACCCTAACCCTAACCCTCTCGCCAACCCCAACCCTAACCCTATCCCCAACCCTAACCCTAACCCTAACTGTTTACAATACAGTTCACTGTCCCTTTTTTTATAAACGAGCTATTACGTTATTGCCTGGAGGGTGTTCCGGTACTTCTCGGAGCCCCCTGAAGACAGGAGAGCAAGTTGGTCTCGAGAATCCTTTATCGAGAAAAGTTGGATTGGATTTCAAGAATTTGGTGGCTACAGCGAAAGTGAATTAGTAATTAGCAATGTAAGAGAAATATCAGTGTGCACTACTCCTCCTTACTCTAAGGTATAAGAGAGAGAGAGAGAGGAAAGGAGTGTGTTATTTTGGCTGGTGCATTTTTGCTTTGTGAAGGAAATGTAACAAGAAAAAACGGAATTGATTGATTTCTGTGGTGGCATGGCATAATGGCAACAACAATTGCAAATAAGAACAATAAACCTCTTGAAAGCAGCATTGGGAACTCTTCTTTGGGAAAGAAGGAGGTTGAAGAAACGGTGCTGCAGAATGTGGAAGGAAGTGACCCGATAGTGAACGAGGAAGAGGATGAGATTTCTGCCATTCGACGCAGAATTGAAACGCTCTCTGTGCAGATCGCGGACGTTGAGAACATTTGCCGCACTAAGTCCGGCTCAGGGTGGAGAATTGTGTGCTCCTCGAGGGCCGTGTGCGACAAGCTGAGGCAGTTTAATATTGTATTGGAAGAAATTGCAGATGAAAAAAGATTCATTCGTATCCGTCTTCAGGAACTGAAAGAAGAAATGAAGGCCACGCAATCAGCACTTAAGTACTGTGAAGAACGACCTAATGGTGATGTAAAAAGAGGCCTGGAGAGAAGCCACACAAGCCGGCACAGCATAGAGAGGGAGGTTATTAGTAGTGGAGCTGCCGCTGCTGCTCCGGAGAGAAAGGAAAACATGGACCAAGACACGATAACAGAGCCCGTGCAGCAGAATGAAATGGAAAGATTAAATAATGTGCCTTCTCGTACTACCGCTACTGGAGTAGCAAATGATTATCATGTACAAACGATGCACCGGCGGCTGCCTTCGATAATGAAACACCATGATGAAGAAGAGAGAAAGAAACTTGAGAAAGAACTCATACGTGCTGAAAAAGAGATGAAGTATGATTATTATTTCATGAAGGAAGTTGCCGAGAGTGAACTCAAGACTGCTCTACAGCGGCTCTCTGATTTAAAGTATCAGGCATCTGAAACTGAGGTCAGTTTTGAGTCGCCGTTGTTGTTGCATCATCAAAGCCGGCACTTATATGATTTATAGTTGTGGCCGGGTGCTTCACCGCCCCAACTGCCTTGTGCTACGGTTAGGGTTTGATGAGTTAGGATTAGATGCGCAAAGGAAGCTAATGTGCTGCCAATGTCTTATGCTGCTGCTCTCTCCCATAGGAGATTATTAATGATGAAAGAGAAAAACTGAGATCAGCATGGGATATGATTGCACACCAGGTACGTCAGAATCGAGAAGTACAACAGAGACTAAAGAAATGGAATTCATCAAACATTGAGGAACTTAGTAAGGTTATGCAAACTAAAAGGTCGAGTAAGGCCATGTGGCCTGAGCAATCACCCCAGGCTAAAGAGATTAGCAGGAAGGGGACGGTCAGCAGTGATGAAGGTGTTGGTTCAAAAAAGACATATTCAACTCCTCAGCCTCCCGACAGGGGACAATTGGAAAATGCACAACAACTTCAAATTGACCTTACGGAAGAAAATAGGTCCCCTGTGCTAGTGATATAACCCTAGTTTTATTTATTTAATCTAAAAATGTACTGGATGTCGTCGACTCTTTAGTAACCAGCCCACCCCCTTTCTCTCAAGCTGGAGGATTCCACACAATGAGGGCTACACCACGTCGGTACCACGTGTCAATGGGCACGCAGCTCGGGGCCTCAGCCTGTGCGGTAGCTAACAACTGCACACGATCTCCAGCCAGGTACATAGGCAACTCAATGCTGCTTATACGCGGCGGCTGCTGCTTCTTATCAGGTAGTAGTAGTTCCCCTGCATCATCACCTCCTTCCATCACAACCCACGAGAGCCAACAAGTGTTCAAGGCCTGCTCATGAGCACTGGAAAGTGTCAACATACCATTCTCCCAGCCTGCACCCTGAAGCACGACACCTGTGATAGCAAATGCTACAAACCTCCTCCTCCCACCATCGATTGGTGCTGCCTCCTCTTCATTTGCTGAGAAATTCAGACTTAGACTTTCCAGGGGACACTTCAAATCTTGGGAAACGTGCTGTCTCATGGAGGTAAGGAAAGCCTTGGGATTGGAAAGACCGCCCAGCCAGAACTTGCAACCATATAGCAAACTATTTCTTCCATCAAAAGTACTGGTAGTGTCATCGCAGCACACTAAGTAGTTCTTTAGATGCAATTGGCGCTTAGCCAAGTCCTCAATGAATATGGTAACAGGTATGG
>PJEL010003113.1_pt1 | contig 14486 bp, 12 predicted proteins | sample 1853271 | NCBI WGS metagenome assembly PJEL01 (sample SAMN08108733, study PRJNA415343) | Invertebrate metagenome, whole genome shotgun sequencing project. | host: Globobulimina | place: Sweden: Gullmar Fjord | collected 2015-08 | reverse complement strand
ACTAACTGTTTTTAATCATTAGCGCCTTTAATTCATGTATTTCATCACGCACTTGAGCGGCGACTTCAAACTTAAGCTCTTTTGCAGCCATATACATTTCATCTTCTATTTCTGACATGCGCTTCGCAATTTCTGCCGGTGTCATCGAAGCGGCTGTTTTCAGGTTATATGCACCTGCCTCCTCTGCCACTTGCTGCTGCAGTGAGCGTTTATCACGACCTTTTTTATCACGATTCGCGCGGCCACCAGGCGCCACAGCTGCACCTAATATATCTTCAACAGTCTTCATCACGCCTTTTGGTATTATGCCGTTCGCCTCGTTGTGAGCTTGTTGAGTAATGCGGCGACGCTTGGTTTCACTGATCGCTTTTTTCATCGAATCGGTGATTTTATCGGCATAAAGAATGGCTATACCATTGAGGTTACGCGCAGCACGACCAATGGTTTGGATTAAAGAGCGCTCGCTGCGCAAAAAACCTTCTTTATCAGCGTCAAATATAGCGACCAAAGATACTTCGGGAATGTCTAATCCTTCGCGCAATAAGTTAATGCCGACTAACACATCGAACTCACCTAAACGCAAGTCTCTAATAATTTCGACACGCTCAACCGTATCAATATCCGAATGCAAATATCGCACTTTAATATCATGTTCTAGCAAATAATCCGTTAGATCTTCTGCCATGCGTTTGGTCAATACGGTAATAAGAATGCGCTCTCCTTTCGCAGCACGCTCATTAATTTCACCTAAAACATCATCCACCTGGCTAATACTGCCTTTTTCACTATCAGCACTTGCTGGGCGCACTTCAATAATAGGGTCAAGCAACCCTGTTGGACGCACCACTTGCTGAACAACTTTATCCGCATGTTCTTCTTCGTAATTACCAGGCGTTGCCGAAACAAAGATCGTTTGCGGCGCAATGGCTTCCCACTCCTCAAACTTCATTGGTCGGTTATCAAGCGCTGATGGAAGGCGAAAGCCAAATTGCACAAGATTTTCTTTGCGCGAGCGATCACCTCGATACATAGCGCCAATTTGTGGAATGGTCACATGAGATTCATCAACAAACACCAAGGCATCTTTTGGCAAATAATCAAATAACGTTGGCGGTGCTGCACCGTCATTACGACCCGACAAATAACGTGAATAATTTTCAATACCCGAGCAATAACCTAACTCTCGCATCATCTCAATATCGTAACGTGTCCGCTGCTCAATACGCTGAGCTTCAACTAATAAGTTATTATCTTTGAACTGTTTGATGCGGGCTTCTAGCTCAACTTCCACATGATCAATCGCATCTAAAATGGTTTGCCTTGGGGTTACATAGTGAGTTTTAGGATAAATAGTTGCACGTTCAAGTCGCTGTACAATATGACCTGTTAATGGATCAAACTGACTAATTTGCTCTACTTCGTCATCAAAAAGCTCAATGCGAATGCCTTCATCATCAGATTCTGCAGGAAAGATATCAATAACATCGCCGCGCACACGGTAGGTACCACGATGAAAATCCATATCGTTACGGGTATATTGCAACTCCGCCAAACGGTGAAGAACCGAACGTTGATCAATTTGATCACCACGCTCTAAGTGCAACATCATTTTCAAATAGGAATCCGGATCACCCAAACCATAAATTGAAGACACACTTGAAATAATTACGACATCACGACGCTCTAATAACGACTTGGTCGCCGATAAGCGCATCTGTTCAATGTGCTCGTTTACCGACGCATCTTTATCAATAAAAGTATCCGATGCCGCAACATAAGCTTCCGGCTGGTAATAATCGTAATAAGATACGAAATAGCCAACCGCATTATTGGGAAAGAATTCTTTAAACTCACCGTATAGCTGAGCCGCTAAAGTTTTATTATGCGCCATAATCAAGGTAGGACGCTGTTGATCGGCAATAATATTGGCCATAGTAAACGTCTTACCCGAGCCGGTTACACCTAATAGCGTTTGACGTAAAAGTCCATCTTCAAGCCCTTCTATTAAGCCCTTGATTGCACTTGGCTGATCACCCGCAGGCTGATATTTAGAATTGAGTTGAAACTGTTTATCCTTGGCACTCATGTACAGATGACCTACCTATCTAATTCGACAACCAATATTTAAGAGCAAATAATACCTTAAAAGTTGCATGATTAGGCATAGCAAGCACTTAAGTACGCAATGATATGAATAATAAAGCGTCTAGGTACTTAAAATATCTCGTTTTTTTGGTATAATCCGGCGGTTTTACCCAACCGTATGAATGAGTGTGTCTGTTTAAGAGGATAAGGTCTTGGATCTTCAACTGTCTGATCGCGTACAAAATATTAAACCATCCCCAACGCTTGCAGTAACAAATCGTGCTGCTGAACTCCGTGCGGAGGGTAAAGATATTATTGGCTTAGGTGCCGGTGAACCTGATTTTGACACCCCTAAACACATTAAAGACGCAGCTATTGATGCGTTGAATAAGGGTTTCACTAAATATACCGCTGTTGATGGCACACCTTCTTTAAAGAAAGCCATTATCGATAAGTTTCAACGCGATAATCGCTTAAGCTATCAAGCAGATCAAATTTTGGTTTCCTGTGGCGGCAAGCAAAGCTTCTTCAATATGGCATTGGCTTTATTAAATGCTGGTGATGAAGTGGTTATTCCTGCACCTTATTGGGTATCTTACCCAGATATGGTTCGCATTGCTGAAGGCACCCCTGTTATTGTTGAAACAGAACAATCGAATCGTTTCAAAATGACTGCCGTTCAATTAGAAGCTGCAATCACACCCAAAACGAAATTAGTGGTACTGAACAGCCCAAGCAATCCTTCTGGCGTTGCTTATACAGAAGCTGAATTGAAAGAATTAGCCGCTGTATTATTAAAATTTCCAAATGTATTAGTCGCAACGGATGACATGTACGAACACATTCTTTGGGCTGAAGGTGGTTTCCATAACATCCTAACAGTATGCCCAGAACTGTATGATCGTACCGTTGTAATGAATGGTGTATCCAAAGCTTACAGTATGACTGGCTGGCGCATTGGTTACATTGCGGGTCCTGTTGCTTTAGTAAAAGCGATGAAAAAAATCCAATCGCAAAGTACGTCTAACCCAACATCAATTTCTCAGTACGCTGCAGAAGCTGCATTAAACGGCAATCAGGATTGCGTTCAAGAGATGTTAAGTGCGTTTAAAGTACGCCACGATTATGTTGTGAAGGCCTTAAATGACTTGCCTGGTGTCGAGTGCATTGAAAGCGACGGTACATTTTATGCGTTCCCAAGCTTCAAAGGCGCAATGGCCGCAACAGGCTGTGAAACCGATGTTGAATTTGCTGAGAAAATGCTGAATGAAGCAGAAGTTGCACTTGTACCTGGTTCTGCTTTTGGAACCCCTGGACATATGCGTCTTTCTTATGCAACCAGTATGGAAAACTTACAAACTGCGATTAGCCGTTTAGCAAAAGCTTTGGCATAAGCCAATACTTAAGCCTTATGCTCAAAGCCCGATCTTAAATTAATTAGGATCGGGCTTTTTTTTGTGCGCCGTCAAAAAAATGTATGAATAAAAAACAAAAATGAAAATAACCATATAAATCAAAGACTTTGTCGATATTTTTTCATCTTTTAGTATTGACACAAGCCTCCTCGATCAGCATAATGCACCCACTCAACGAAGTTCCCTGATAGCTCAGTTGGTAGAGCAGTAGACTGTTAATCTATTGGTCGCTGGTTCAAGTCCAGCTCAGGGAGCCATTTTTATTTATATCCTTCCTTTTTCGTTGATTCTAATCTAAAGTTATAAGTCATATAATTCTAAAAATTGCTTTCAAGCAGTAGCCGAAGGAAGGGCAATGATCAGCTATATCTTAAATGCTCCACGATCTAAAAAACGTATTATTTCAGTCACTTATGACTTATTAGCAATCCCTCTATCTATTTATCTCGCATTATCATTGCGCCTTGATACGCTAACACCTGATATTTCTATCAATCTTGCATATACAATGGCCGCAACAACAATCGCATCCATCATTATTTTTATAAGAATTGGCCTGTATCGAGCGGTTGTTCGCTTTATGGCCGAAAAAGCCTTTACTAGCCTACTCATTAGCAGCGGCCTATCCGCCCTCATCTTTGCAACCAGCTCATTCTTGTTTCAAGCAGAAGTTCCACGCTCAACGGTTATTATCTATTTATTTAGCTTATTGATTTTTATTGGCGCTCCCCGCTTATTTATACGAGCAGTCGTTAGCCAAATATCCAAAAGCGGCACTGAACCTGTTTTGATATACGGCGCAGGCCACCAAGGCATTGCTTTAGCCAATTCGTTAATGAATAGCGACACTTTTCGTCCTTGTGCATTTATCGATGACAATCGAAAAAAACAAAATACGGTTATTCATGGTTTAAAAGTATTCCCAGCGTCTAAACTTGACGAATTACTTGAAAATGGTAAAAGAAAGAAAGTTCTTCTTGCCCTCGGCAGCGCTTCTGGCTCTACGCGCAAACGCTTACTAGAACAGCTGGCCAGTAAAAAAATAGAAGTACTAACAACACCATCTGTTAATGACATTGTGAGTGGCAAAGCAAAAATTGAAGAAGTCAAAAAAGTTGATATTGAAGACCTTCTAGGTCGAGATCCTGTCCCACCCCAAAGCGACCTTATACAAAAATGCATTACCGATAAAGTCGTTGCCATAACAGGAGCAGGCGGTTCTATTGGCTCTGAAATATGCCGTCAGGTTGCGTTGCAAAAGCCTACTAAAGTAATTTTAATCGAACTTAATGAATTTAGCCTTTATTCGATTGAACAAGAGCTAAACACCTTAAAAAGTGAGCAAGGCTTAACATTAGAAATCATATCTATCCTAGGCTCAGTACAAAAAGAAAACCGCCTAAAAACTGTTTTTGAAACGTTCAAGGTCGATACCGTTTATCACGCTGCTGCCTACAAGCACGTGCCCATGGTGGAACATAACGTAGTTGAAGGCGTACGCAATAATGTGTTTGGCACTTGGTACTGCGCAGAAGCTGCAATAAAAGCGAACGTTAAAAACTTTGTACTAATCAGCACCGATAAAGCTGTTCGTCCAACCAACGTTATGGGTACTTCTAAGCGAGTAGCTGAGCTTGTATTACAAGCATTAGCACAGCGCCAACAAGATACACGCTTTACTATGGTTCGCTTTGGTAATGTCTTAGGTAGCTCAGGCTCGGTAGTGCCACTATTTCATCGTCAAATTCAACGTGGCGGACCTATAACCGTTACTCACCCTGATATTATCCGTTACTTCATGACGATTCCTGAAGCAGCTCAGCTTGTTATTCAAGCGGGCTCCATGGGTAAAGGTGGCGATGTTTTCGTATTAGATATGGGCGAACCTGTAAAAATTACAGATCTTGCGCGTAAGATGATCCACCTATCAGGCCTTTGCGAAAAACACGAGCAAAACCCAAGTGGCGATATCGGAATAGAATATTCAGGCTTGCGCCCCGGTGAAAAACTTTACGAAGAGCTATTAGTGGGTGATAACGTAGAAGGCACAAGCCACCCACGCATCATGACAGCAAATGAGATTCACTTAAGCTGGCCAGAAACACACAACCTTCTTAATCGATTAGATAAAGCTTGTCATGCATTTCATGTAGATGACGTGATTGAGTTGTTATTAGAAGCGCCTGCTGCATTTAATAAGAACGGTGAAATACCAGATTGGGTATTAAATCAAGGCAAAAAAAATAACGCTAATTCTTCATAAGAATAAGCGATATTTACTAAAAAGAGTGTAAGCGGTCATTCCACCACGTCGTTGACCGTTTTATAAATCACTGATCGCATCGGTTCATCTGCAAATTTCTCTTTCCAAACTCTCGGTGTCAACTCTTCAACTTTACTGGCAGGGTGACAGCTCACACGTTGCAGTACGTCGGTTAAATACGTGTGTGGATTTATATCATGTAATTTACAGGTGCTGATTAAACTTTGAATTAGGCCAACATGCTCGGCACCCAATTCGGTCCAACAAAACATCCAATTTTTCTTTCCTAAAGGGATGGGCCGAATTTCTCTTTCCAAGTGATTGGTGTCCATCGGCACGTCTGGATCCGCTAAAAAAACACGCAGTTCCGTTTCTCGTGCTTGTAGGTAATTAATGGCTTTGGTTAATGGGTGTTTGGGGGTTAAATCATGGCGTTGGCATTGTTCGTCTAGCCAGGAAAATACCTCGTCTACCAATAATTTACTATTTTCTAAACGATACTGACGCTTTTTATCTCCGCTTAATTTTGTTTCGACTATGCGTTTTTCAAACTGATACAGTTGGCCGATTATTTCGAGTACGACCCCCACTTCCGGCGGACTACTTTCTTCTGCATTTACCAAATAACGGCGACTGTGCACCCAGCATTGCGCGTGAATAATACCGTCGGTTTTTTCAGCATAACGGGCATAGGCGGCGTAGCCGTCAGTCACTAACGTGCCGCTGAATTTATGGTTGAGCGTATCAACAATATGCTGCTGACCTCGGCTTTCACTAAAGGTAAATACCACCTCATGATCTTCACCATAAACGGGCCAAAAATAAGCCTGTTTCATTTTCCCTTGGTGTTTTCTACCCGCTTTAATGGGCGTTTCATCCATGGCCAATACTTTACTTTTTAAAACGTGATTCAACATGGCTTGCACGATGGGTCGCAATAACTCAATGCTGCGTTTAACCCAATTAGTGAGGCTGGAGCGGGCGACAGTAATGCCGGCATGGGTGAGTTTTTGATGCTGACGATGCAGCGGATTATGATATAAAAATTTATCAATAAGTAAACCGACCAGTAAACTCACGTCCGCTATGCTGCTATCCAGAACCTGATCCGGCATGCGGGTAGTACGAACATCATCACTGTCAATTTTTTTAATCACGGGCAGATGATATTCAAGCACGACGTAGCTGGCAGGTAATTTAGCCAGTTTTCGGGTCATTTTAGTATCGATTATTTTGCATTGATCTGCGTCAGAACCGATCAGCTCGGGCGGGGTAATGTTAATTACTTCGACAGGGACTTCGTCACTGAAACGCAAACCCGTATCGGTAGTGCAATCATCAGGACGATTCTTCTTGGCTTTACCCCGTTCATATTCAGCCACTTTTTTATGGCAGGTTTTTCAGGCTCAGTGATAACAGGAACGCCGAGAAGATTACCTTGGAGAGGGTTTTCAATTATACGCTTCTCAGATTTCTGCCTAAACATTTGATTTTCAAACCACGCCACTCGATTTTTAAGAGACTGATTTTCTTCTTTTAATCGAGTATTTTCATCCACCAATACGCCTGCTTCTTGCTCGTTGGCAACAGGCGTATCGATTGTATTTTATTGGTGGAGTGCATTTGTTTCATGGCCAATATTATACCATGACGCGTTATTATCGGGGGTGTTTATAGCGTTTGTATTGGCGTATTTCTTTAACCTTAATACCCTCTAATAATAATTTGAGTTGCAGCCAATCTAGTGGTTGCTTGTTGGAAGTATTTTCGTCGTAATTAAACTGTCCTTGCTCAAGGCGCTTAAACCAGATGCAAAATCCAGAGCCATCAAAATACAATATCTTGATATGGGTCTTACGACGATTTATAAATACAAACATGGCACCACTGGTGGGGCTGTCTTTTAACTTGGGCGCCACCAATGTACATAAGCCGTTAAAAGATTTACGCATGTCAGTGGGTTGCGGGTACAACCAAATCTGTACATTGGGCTCAGGTAAAAACATCAGGTTTGATTCAATATAAGCTCAACATCGTTACCCAGCTTTAAGGTGATATTCCAGTGGGTGCTTTCATTCATCAGCGAACTCACATCGTAAGCGTCTAGCCAAAGACACCTCCCGAATAGTCGACAGCTTTGATAAATTGATCCTAGGTACACAATCGGGATCAAATCATGAAAAAAACACCGCAGCAATGGGATGATATTTTTGAGCAGCAAAAGAACGGCTCCCTCAGCGTTCAAGAATTTTGCCAGCAAGAGAAGATATCTCCTTCGAATTTTTACAAGCACAAGAAGTTAGCCACTAGCAAAAATCGCTTCGCGTTAGTCAAAAGCGTACCTGCAATACAAAAACCTATCTCTGAATCCATTAATGACAGCAATAGCAGGATTTCATTAACAACGGATGCAGGTCACTTATCCTTGCCAGCATCGACCTCCGCTGATTTTTTAGTTCAGCTTGTGCGGGGTTTATCATGAAAATGTTCATTCAGCCTTCTCAAGTATTCCTCTGCCGTGACTTTGTCGATTTCAGGAAGTCCATCAATGACTTAAGTCAGATCGTCGAGGAAGACCTAGGGTTGTCATCAATGAGTGGTGCGCTATTCGTTTTTTGTAATAAAGCCAAAGACAAGTTGAAAATATTATATTGGGATAACACGGGGTTTGCCCTGTGGTATAAGCGTCTAGAAAAAGAACGCTTTAAATGGCCAGCTAAGTTCGATGCTGATCTTGATAGCGAAGTCGAACTGACAGAGCAACAGCTAAATTGGTTGCTTGAAGGTTACTCCATTATCGGTCATCAGGCACTCGATTTCCAGTCAAAAATAACCTGAAAAACTTAGCCTCTGACGGAACATTTTTGGCAGTTAATGCATTAGGTTAGTCGTCAATCATGTTAAAATAATCGCATGAAAAATGATATCGATGCTCTTCCTAACGACCCTGAACTGTTGAAAAAATTACTTCTTGAAATGAGTGTTAAATGCGCTCACTTTGAGGAAATGTTTCGTGTGGCTCAGAATAAACAGTTCGGAAAAAGCAGCGAAATCTGCCCAGACCAAGGTGACTTTTTAATGAAGCCGAGCATGTTTCAGATGAAGAGCCTGACAATGATCTGGATCGAGATGAGCCAGAAGCTGCTAGCCCAAAGCGTAAAAAGCCTACTCGCAGTAAATTGCCAATGGATACGCTTCGCGAAACCATTATTTATGATATCAGCGACGATGAAAAACAGTGTGATTGCTGTGGTCACGAGTTGCATAAGATGGGTGAAGATAAAAGTGAAAAGCTTGAGTTCGTGCCTGCTCAAATAAAAGTAGTTGAGCATATTCGCCCAAAGTACAGCTGTCGTCACTGCGAAAAAACATCGACTAAGGTTGTAATAAAACAAGCACAGTTACCGCCATCGATCATTCCAAAAAGCTTTGCTACACCGAGCTTACTTAGCCAAATAATTACCAGCAAGTATCAGTATGCCTTGCCATTGTATCGGCAAGAAAGCATGTTCAAACAATATGGCATTGCACTCAGTCGGCAAACCATGTCGAGCTGGGCGTTAAAATGTGCAGAAATTTTAAAGCCTTATATCAGCATCTGCATCAAGTATTATTACAGCAGCGCGTCATTCATGCCGATGAAACGACGGTAAACGTGCTCGCCTCGGAAAAATCAAAGTGCTACATGTGGTTGTATTGCACAGGCACCGATTCGCCTGCGAATCCTGATCAATCAGCTTCAATGCCGAACATTGTACTTTATGATTATCATGCCAGCCGAGCAAGCGCCTGCGCGATTGAATTCTTGCAAGGTTACTCAGGCTATCTACAAGTTGATGGTTACCAAGGCTATGCGTCAACTAAAGCGACATTAGTTGGTTGCTGGGCCCATGCTCGACGAAAATTTATTGAAGCGGATGTTGCTCAAGGGAAAGGAAAGTCTGGAAAGGCTAACTTTGCCGTTAACTTTATTAAAAAGCTCTATCGTATCGAGATTAAAATCAAGGAATTGAGCCCAGAAGAAAAGTACGACTACCGCCAAGAGCATGCAAAACCATTATTGAATGAGTTTCATGCTTGGTTATTAAAATCTTCAGAACAGGTGCTGCCAAAAACAGCGCTCGGAAAAGCTCTAAGTTATAATTTAAATCAGTGGCCGAAACTCATTTGTTATCTCGAAGATGGCGAATTAAATATTGATAACAACCGAGCAGAAAGAGCGATTAAGCCTTTTGTTATCGGACGAAAAAACTGGATGTTTAGCAATGCTGCTAAAGGAGCGGAGGCTAGCGCAGTGCTTTATAGCCTGATCGAAACTGCTAAATTAAATGGCTTGGTACCGTTCGATTATCTTCACCATATTTTAAAAGAGCTCGGCGAGGGCAAGTCTAATGTAGAAGGCCTGCTGCCGTGGAATGTAAGCTTATAGGGATGAGGGTTTGGTGGTAGGTGTCTTTGGCTAGACGCTTACAATCCGTAACGCTAGCGGTCCATTGCTCTGGGGTTCTGCGGGGTGATTTGGCGGTGCGATCTAATATTGTCATTTTATCCTCAATCTGACGAATGTTGAGGGGCTAGATTAACGCGCGAGTATAAGCGTTAAAAGACGTGGTGGAATGACCGCTTACAAAAGAGTTACGTTTTACTTAACTCGATCTCCAGCACCAGCACCCAATACAGTTTGAAAAATGAACTTAAAATAATTATTCAAAGACATCTCACGAATCATCTTGGCATCTGTTTTAGCTAACAATTCAGGTGTCGACATATCAATATTATTAATTTGAGCTAAACCTGTAATACCAGGCCGCACATCAAAAACGCCTTCTGCTTCACGCGCAGCTGTTAACTCTTCTTGATTAAACAAACCTGGACGCGGCCCAACCAAACTCATCTCGCCCTTCAATACATTCCAAAGCTGAGGCAGTTCATCTAATTTAGTTTTCCGTAAAAACCCTCCCATTTTGGTAATAGAAGCAGTACTGGCTAAATGACTAGCGACAGATGCAGTTTCAACTGACATGGTTCTGAATTTAATTAAAGTAAAAGGCTTTTTATTTCTCCCTACTCGCTCTTGCTTAAATACAGGTGAACCCGTATCAAACAGTCCGATGATATAAATTATTAACAATACTGAGAAACCAAACACCAAGCCCAGTAATGAAAAAACAAAGTCAAAAAAACGTAACATTTACTTTTTATCCTACTTGTTATTTTCTAAAAATGAATCAACCGTCGCTTGAATACCTTGATCCACTGTATAAGGAGGCTTCCAATTTAATAGTGACATAGTTTTGTTAGAGCCGATCTGTAAATCACCGACAAGTCGATCTACTATATCTTGCTTTCTAAAAATCAAACCCGCTAACTTAAACAAGAATACAGGAACAGGAATTAACCTTATCGGCTTATTCATACTCTTACGAATTAATTTAAGTAAACTACTTAGCGATAAGTCATGGTTATCTGAAACAAGAAACGTTTGGTTTGCAGCAGCAGGATGTTCAATGCTGTTAATAATAAAGTCGACCAAGTTTTCCACGTAAACCATACTGCGTTTATTATTCACCAGCCCAAACGGAAGTGGCAGCGTTGTACTCGATAACTTTAAAAGATTAAGGAAATTAGCTTTCACCCCAGCACCATAAACTAATGGCGGTCGAATAATGACAACCTCCATATCTGATTCAGTTGCTATCTTCTTAAGCCCTTCCTCTGCCTCATATTTAGATACACCATAGGGATCGAGAGGGTTAGGTATATCCTTTTCAGTAAAAGGAAGGCTACCAGTAGTGGTTTCCCCGTTGACCTTAATAGAACTAATATAAATAAAGCGCTTAACACCAGCTTCTGCTGCTTGTTTAGCCAGATTTAACGTACCTGTAGTATTAACTTCCCTGAAGGAAGTTAATGGATCTTTAGTGTCATCACTCATCATATGAACACGAGCAGCACAGTGAATAACGATGGTTTTGCCTAATAGCTTAGATAACCAACTTGTCCTTTCATCAATACTTTCCACAAGCATCTGCTCCACAAATTCTCTTGGCTCACCTAACTTTCTAGACACAATAGAGGTATAATATTCTGCTTCGATAAGCTTTTTTAATAATGCTTTTCCAACAAAGCCTGTAGCTCCTGTAAGAAGAATTTTCATAGCTATCCTAATCATTGATGTAAAGAGATAAATGCACTTTAATCACGTCTTTTATATCAAATTCTTCCTCTGCAAAAAATCGTGATCTTCTAGCAAAGTTATGCCTCAATAGTTTGTCATCTACTAATCGTGCGATAGCTTCTGCTAATGCCCTATCCGTTTTAGGAGGCACAAGTAAACCAGTCTTACCGGGTTCAATGGCATCTCGACAGCCTGGAACATCTGTTGTAATAACAGCCCGGCCACAAGCGGCAGCTTCAATAAGACATTTTGGTAACCCTTCCCTATAAGACGGTAAAACAATCAGATTCGATTTAGCAATTACCTCTGGCACGTCATTACAGTAACCCCAATATTCTACAAACCCCTGATCAACCCAAGATGTCAGTTGCTCACATGTAATTGTATTGGGATTACCCAGATCAATATCACCGACTAAAACCATTCGGATATCATTCCTTTTAGACTTCAATAATTTAGAAGCAGCAACAAACTCTCCAACGCCTTTGTCAATCAATAGTCTAGAAATAAGCATCACAACAGGTTTTCCACTTGGTTCTGGCATAACAGTATATCTATCCAGTGCAACACCAGAACCACGAATAAAAACTTCTTGATAGGGCTTAATAGCCCTCATTTGACTTAAAACATCGCGATCTGCCTTATTTTGAAAAATAACAGCAGAAGCACCATTGAGCGCTATACGATACATAACAGCGATCAATGATCTAAATAATTTTGATTTTAATCCTGACGCAACAAAAACATAACCCAATCCAGAAATAGAGGAGACTCTTACAGGAACCTTAGTGAGACGAGCAAGAATATTGCCATATAAAACTGGTTTTATTGTAACTGTATGGAGTATATCGGGCTTTATCTCAACTAAAATTTTATAGACCTGAAGCAAAGATTTTAATTCTCCAATAGCACCAACTCCACTACGCGATAAACCCAATGGATGAACAATCAAGCCATGCGATGAAAGCTCATCACTCCTATTAGTTATTGCACATGCAATATGAACTTCAAATCCATTTTTGATAGCGGCCAAGGCTATTGGCAAGCGATGAGATATAAAAAACCAATCAACATTAACAATAAAAAGAAGTTTACGTTTAGAAATTACTTGCACAATAAAACCACTTTTAATTGAAAATCCATAATATTATTCTTCTTGTAGAGATACATTTTCTTTCGAGAAAATAGACTTAAGTCTTTTTACTACGAAATCATTACTCGCAACGGCAAGATGTTGAGAATCACTAAAAAATGACCAACTCCCATCATGAGCAACACAACTATCTCGACACCAAATATCAACAGGATAAATTAAAGAAGCAAATAAAGAAAACTGCTCTCTAAAATATTTATCATTCTCTAACATATCGCTATGATTAGTAATCTTAACTCTCTTAAGATCATAAGCATATGAATTCTGATCTAAGAAAATACTAGGTTGTAAAGAAGCAGTCCCAATAACAGATGGGTGGTCTGCAATAACAATAACTTCACTCCCAAGGTCGGAGAAGTGTTTTATAGTGGATAATAAATAACTATTCCATTTTTCTAAAGTATATCCATCACCCTTTTCTATAGATACATTTAAAAGAGATTCATCATACGCAAGCCAACTTTGTGAGAAAACAACACGATTGTATACTTTAGTATCTCTATATAATTCTTTCCTTAATGAATCACACGAAACATCTGAAAACTTATCTAAAAACTCAACCCCCCTCAACAACACACACCCACCGCGAGTAATAGTCGAAACATTACTGAGTGGAATGTCCAAAGATCTGGAAATAGGAAGAACATAATTTTGCAATACAGAATCGCCAAAAAAAAGTATATCGCTCTTGTCAGAACGATGAATCCCTCTTGAAAAATTCGTATGGAATGACGACGCTGATTTATTAGAAACTTCATATGAGAAAGAATTCAACAACTTAAACCTCCATTCAAGTCCTTGATTTTTAGCTATATATAGACCTATAGCAGATATTATAAGAGTAATAACTACTAATAATAATGGAATATATTTACTTAACTTTCCTTTTTTATTATTTAAGCTTCTAATTGGCTTTTCAATATATGCATATGTAACCCAAGACAAAGGAATAGCTAATAACATTACTGATATAAAAATAATACTAGGTGGCAAATTATTTTTAAAATAATAAATAAATGAAAAAATAGGTTGATGATATAAGTATATAGGATATGAAATCACACCGAGAAAAAATAAAACTTGGCTGCTTAATACTCGTTCAACAATACTACCTTTTGAATACATTATGATTAATAAAGTACCAAAGCATGGAATCAGTGCATTAAGACCAGGAAAACTCGTATTTTTGGAAAAAGATATTCCAGAGTATAAAATAAAGAACAACCCTAACACAGCTAAAGGTACTCTATAGTGCGCTAAAAATAGCTTATCTGTCTTAAATAAAATCAGCCCTAGACCAGCACCAATAAGTAATTCAAATATGCGATATTGAGGGTAAAAGTAAGTTTTTACCGCATCATGCTGCAGATTAACCTCTGAAGAAAATCATGA
>PJEL010003112.1_pt1 | contig 14492 bp, 11 predicted proteins | sample 1853271 | NCBI WGS metagenome assembly PJEL01 (sample SAMN08108733, study PRJNA415343) | Invertebrate metagenome, whole genome shotgun sequencing project. | host: Globobulimina | place: Sweden: Gullmar Fjord | collected 2015-08 | reverse complement strand
GACTTCATGCAGAACGTGTTATGCAGCGCGTGCAATGGCAAAGCAACGTGGCGAGAAGGAACGCGAGATATGGCTTGCGAGGTGTGTAGCGGGGTTGGCTATGTCCTGCTGGTAGGCAGCACGATACCCATGACAGACTCAGGGCTGCTGTGGTCGCTCCCCCCAAAGCCTCCACCAGAGGTTGCACCGCCACCCACATCGGCAACGCCTGGTATACCTCCTGCAGCCGAAGACATTGCGGCGATTCAGTTGTCGTCGCTCCCTCCAATGCCTCCACCAGAGGTTGCACCGCCACCCGCAACGGCAACGCCTGGTGCACCTCCTGCAGCCGAAGACATTGCTGTGATTCAGCCAGTTGAGTTACACTCGATCGCCAAAGCTGTAAATTACGCAATCTCTGTGCAGCCTGAAACAGCTGCAGCTCTGTTGGAAGGCAATAAAGAGGTGGAGAGCAGATCCTTCCGCATGGATGGGCAATGGGTTGCAATTCATGTCGGCCCAGCTGTTACGGCTGCAGAGAATGGAACGTGTGCCCTGCAAGCAAGTCGCGAGGATGTGAGCTCCTTTAGCGAGGGTTTCGTACACGGCTTGATCTTTTTCCAAGGGAGCAAAAGAGTTGACCACGTCGATGATCCCGGCCCTGATGAGGTCGGTCCCATCTGCAACTATCGCCAGAAATGGCTGCGTTTGCAGCCAGTCGAAGTGGCAGGCGGAAGCGAAGACAAATGGGTTCTGAGCATTACTTCCTGCAACAGCATTCGTGAGGCCGTTCTTGCGGGCCCGCTTGCCGTTGGTTTCAAAGCAGACAGTGAATTTTCTGGCAGTCATATCTTACCGCAACCTCACCAGGCAACTCCTCAGCAAGAGCATTTTGACATCGAGACAGAGTCGTTCACAACCAGCAGCTGTGCTGTGACCGAACTTATTCAAGATTTATTTCGTTCAGCTGCCGATGCGCCAGGTTCAAGAACAACTCATGTATATCACAACGTTAGAAATCCAAAGGAGGGTAAACTTATGTATATATATATATATACACTAGACACACGTGCGCGCTACAGCGCGCACTTAGGATCTTTTCCTGTGGGCTGCTTGGGGCCGCTCTGGTTTGTTGTTGCTGCTTTGACTGTATTGGCTATGTCTTGGACTTTTTTATATAGTGCCCTTTTGGCGACGTCTATGCTGTTTTGGCTGTCTCAAGTGGATCAATTTTCAAGCAGTGTTTGGAAGATCTTTAGACCACGTGTGGCTCCCTTTTGGGGATCCTTTTGGGTCCCAGATCGGCCCTGGGCGTGTATATAAAGAGTTGGTGGGATCGATGTATCGTGGGTGTATGTTCTGTCGATCTCTGTGCTCCTCTGAGCTCCTCTGGGCTGCTTTGGATTACTCTGGATTGCTTTGGGCTGCTCTCTGCTGCTCTGAGATGCTTTGGACTGCTTTGGGATGCTCTTCGCTGCTCTGGACTGCTTTGGGCTGCTCTGGGTTGCTCAAAAACGGTTGCTTTGTGCTGCTCTGTGCTGGGCTGTCTTAGATGCTGTGGCTCTTGGATGTGCCTCCTTCGGCCCCTCTCGAAACCATCCCGGGGCTCCCTCTTGAAGCCATCTTATATAACCCTGTCTTGGGCCATCTTGGCACCCTCTTGGGCCACCTCGGCGCCATCTTGAGCTCTCTTGGCCAAGATCCCGAAAATCATCTCCAAAAGGACCCGCAAGATGCCCCAAAAGCTCGCCAAGGCTAATAGATTTCGGGGACCATTTTGAAGTCATTTTGGGGTCCTTTTCGGGACACTTTTTGGAATCTATTTTTGAAAAGTTTTTAGATAACTTTTGGGTTCCTTTTGGGGTCCGCTTGGGGTCCCAGATCAGCCCTGGGCACGCTAGGATGGCTCCCGGAGAGCCATCAAGAGCTGCAAAGCAGCGAAAAGGCGACTTAAAAAACAATATGCTTTTCCAGGTTTTTGGGGTCCAGAGGCTTACCAAGAGAGCCTTAGGGAGCGCCAAAAGGCTTCCAATTAGCGCCTGAAGAGCTCCAAAACCTCGAAACAAATATGTAAAAAAATCAATGATCTTTGCAATACTTTTTGAGTAGACTTTGGGTTTTTTTAAGGCAATTTTGGAATTTATGTTTGTGTTGAAGCCGCCTCGAAAGCTACACCAAAAACGGGAACGATTTTTTGTCCTCCCAGGATGCCCCGAGGGATGCCGAAGCTCCTGAAGCTCGTTGGGCATTCATATATATAGAGATATCTCAACGCCCAGAAGAATAGTAACGATGTATATAGGTGATTTAGTTGGCTTTGGCCTTGGATTTCAGTCTGGGCTCTGAGATGTATATATCCTATGGGTGTAAACTCTATTTAAATTACGGATGAAAGGTTTAGCCACTCGCCTGGACAAGCTAGCCAACACGGCAGACAACGAAAAGGCGCTGCTCGATTTCGCGAAGGTGCATCACATATACCATCCACCAGTTCGAAAGCAGTTCAAGGTGATAATAGGTGGCGTTACAGAGGTTCTTAGTTACAAGGGCGACCTTGACCGTAAAACCTGCCTCAAGAGGGCTCTCACAATGAGACAGAAAATGTCTCCAATTTATGATGCTCTTGACGGCCTCAACAAGAATGAGATGATCCATTTGGGGAAAAACGTTCTAAAGCTGACAAGCTTGGGAGGAGACAAAGCGTCCCGCTTGGACAAGGTGTGGAAGGCTGCATGGCCTTTTCTCAACCAAAGTGTTGGCACAGCAAGCGTTAAGACTGCTGTTCCAGGCAGGGAGCGGGCAGCCAGTGAGCAAGGCAGCAAGTCTTCCAGTTCGGCAGATCATCAATCGCCACTGGGGTCATTGTTTCTGTCTTCTGCGGAGGTGTTACCTTGCCAGGTGACGGATGTAACAAGAAGCATTTTGCAAGACTCAGTTTCTGGTTCGGCGGTCTCTGGCGCCAGTGTTGTTGATACCATTGCGGTTGTTGCCGAGCAGAGCACTGATCTTCTCAACGTGCCAGCGCACTTTTACGTCAAAATGCATCGAGCAACTGCTTACAGAAACGAAACAAGTCGTGAGCCAGTGACTGCTTCATACGGCCTAGCATGCGGGCAGCATGCACGGTGGTCCAAAAAAGCTTGTGACTCCTGGGTTTGCCGTTCCCTGTTCATTCTGGATCAGGGCGCCGACAACGATGCGCACTTCCGGACTTTCATGGAAGAGCAACCGACGGGCACTCAAGTACTCATGAAGATGATTCATGGCAAGGCTGAGTTGGACAATGTCGACTTGAACTGGCAAACTCGCGCTCAGAGCCACTGTCCAGAGGTGGTGACAGCATTGTTGGATGGAGGCTCACAAGATTGCCCTACGAAGGCAACCTACTTCAATGTGAAAGATGTTCACGCGGAGAATCCTGAGTGGTCGAAATGTTCTGGGCCGAAGCTGCATCAACGAGGCAAGTGGGCCTCGACCTTGTCCTTATACTTTGTCGGCGATGTTGGAAAGCAAATCGATCTAGAACGTCATATGGCTGATGGCGTCCTCGATGAACTAGGCGGTTTGGAGGAGGCAGCACGATTGAAGGCAAAAAAATATGCAAGGTACGACCTTGGCGGTGACAACATTGGCCTCGCCATCGACACCGTACAGGATATTCTGGCAGATGATGCCAAGGAGCGTGTCGCAGAGAACAAAGCCCGGTGGAAAGCGCTTGTAGGCAGCTGTGGCGTCGTGAGATATTGCTTGATGAAAAGCTCTTGGCGATTTGCTTTACCTGGATACCCTGACCATGACAAACTGGAGGAGACGCGCAAGGACTTGGCCAAGGTGAGATTGATGGATCAGCTCCAGCTTCTGGAAGACGCCATCCCTGGCTGGATATCCCAAGTGGCTCAGGGTGCAGAATGTGAGCAGAGTCAGCTGCAAGAGTTCTTTGCTAGGAACGAAGTCTCCGAAGTCCTTCAATGGGCGATGCCACCATCGACTACAGTAGCGTCTTTATGTGTAGTCCTTGCTCAGGTAGTGGCTGCGCGTTTGGAGGCCATGAAGATCCAGAGCGAGGGTGACAAACAAAAGATGGGTCCCAAAAACAAACACGGGCGACAGGACAAGACTTTATCCAATCGGCAGTTGCAGAGCATCGTTTCAAGGCTGGGGGCGACTCAGGAAGACAAGGATGCAGTCCTTTCAAGAGTCAGTTCGTACACTCGAAAGCGCAGGGCCGTGGAAGATGCTGGAAAGCTTGTCCCCCTGCCTGAAACTGGCGCCAGCCTAAGCGCGGAAGATGCTGGACCGCTTGTCCCCCTGCCTCAAGCTGGCGAAGGCGAGACGTCTATGCCCTCATGCTCTGTGCTGGCGTCCGATATGGCCACAGCTGTATACAAGCGCAAACATGGCGACTCTGCCTTATTGTCAGATCTCATCAAAGTTGTCGAATATGCATTGTCGCTTCCTGTCGGAGCTGCCCGCGAGAAGTTGACGATGCAAAAGTACCCCTGCATTTTACGGAGTAAGGTTCTTAGCAAGTGGATCGAGAAGTACAACAAATACAATCTCCGAGACATGCCGCCCGACATAGCAAGTCAGCAGTCAAATATACCTGAGTGGTGGATTGAAGAGCAGAAGCTTGAAGTCTCCAGGAAAGGACACAGAACAGTTGCTGGCCTGCCACGCGCTGTTGCTACTGCTGTAGACCATGCGCTGGGAGAAAACACCATGGGCTTAACCGAAGTGACGCAGCGCGCTGACCCAGGAGTAACCAAAGGTAAGATTTTGAGGTCGATTAACACTGCAATCAAGACTTATAACGAACACGTTGAGGGACTGCAACACGGTTATGACAGCAACAAACAAGATGCCTTGCAAGCGCTGGTGGCTGCAGCCAAGAATGTGCCGCAGAGCGGTTGCCGTGCGCAAAGGGACGCACCATTCCTGAAAGCTCTTGCTGCAGCCCGAGAGGTGGCGAGAAGACCAACCTTGAAGCCATGCAACAAACGAACTTCGTATACGATGGTGAAACGACTGCTTAAACAAACAGCGGTGCGCTCGCAGCACTCCAACACGGCGGGGAACTATATGGACTTCGCTGATCCTCGTATGGTGAGGAGCCGCAACTCCTTCAAGAAACTTCAGAAAGAGAGAAATATAGATTTGAGGATGCTACTGAATTTCGATCAAACGTGGAAGCCATTGCACAGGTCAGGCAAGATCTTTCGAAAGGTCAGCCGCAGTGACATAGGAAAAGTCGTGGGCAAAAGAGGCAAGGCACGTCCAAAAAAGAAAGTCCAGAAGCCACAGCTGAAACGAAAAAGCCGTGGCGTCCGAGAAGACTTCAGGAGTGACGGGGTGCTGAATGCTCGTGGTGCGTTCACAGTCTGCCTCTCTTGCTGGGGTAATGGGGATCATGGACCTCTGGCCATCAACTGCGTAGCTGGCACCATTCCATGCAGGAAGATTTCAGAGGTGAATAAAAGTTATCCTGGCAAGGTCTTGATCATGGTGAGCGCAACTCAGAGCCATATGTTCACTGCTCAGACATCGATCCGCTTGTGGGAGGAGTTGTACGGGCCTGCAATCGTCGACCGGCGGACTTCCCTGAAACTCGATTTCACGACCCGTGGAGCCCTGATGTGCGACGGCTTTACAGGGTACAGCAGCCACATCCACGGCGAAGATCTCCGTCGCGAGAGGTTCAGCGAGCAGTACAACTTCGAGCTGCCAGAGGAACAAGAAGGTGGGTGGAGTGCGAAAGGCCAGATGATCGATCAGATCAATGGCATCGTGAAGCATCGTGCCGATGTCCTGACCGATCTCTCATTGGGCCTCGGCGCCGATCTATTTTCCACAAGCAAATTTCACCATCTCGAGCTGCAGCCCAATGGGCAGCCCAAGAGAAAAATCGGCTGGGAGGAGGCTGTTGACATCATAATGGAGGCTTTTTTTGGTAGTTCGCGCAGTCTGAACATTGTCGCCTGGGACACAGTGGGCTACGTCACGAAAGAAGAGTCATTTGAAATGAATGGCTTGAGTCCTGTGGAACTGCAACGCGATATTCAGCAGTGCAATGAAGACCTTGCCAACAAGCTGGTTTCAGGCGCGCGCTGCTTTGCCTTCCCCTCTTTGGAATCTTCCTTGCAGCAAGCTCAGCCTGGCGACTCTGTCTACCTGTGGGAAGTTGCCAAGGTGCACCTCCCAAGACAAGACAAGGCGGAAGATTGGACCAGGCTGCCATATTCTGTGGTGCACCCACTTGAAAGGGTTTTGTGTCATCACGCCCGGCAGCCAGGAGTACAGAAACGTCACTGGTTCGTGGTTCATGCTGGCTACGACGCGGAGCTGCCGCTGGCTCAGTCAATGAAGGTGACTTCTATCGGTCCTGGTGGCGATCGCGTTCTCAACAAAACAACCAAAGGGAAGAGAAGGAGCAATCTCATGATGTGCAACGTCGGGGCAGAGGATCGCACCCTCAAAGTAGATGACCAGCCACATCGGAAGTTACGGTGTCTTCATGTTATGCACAAAGAGTCTGGGCCGATGGTCAGGCGTTCAGAACTTCAGGACGTCTTGGCTGATCGTCTGGCAATTTATGCCAGTGATGGTGAGGATGAGCTCGAAGAAGCTGAGGATTGTGCGCCAGAAGAGTTGCATGCTGACCTCCCAGAGCCGCCGCCTGAAATCGTATTTGGTGATGGTGTTGAAGAAGTTGGCGATGGGGAGGCCAGCGAGACAAACCTTAGCGAAGATGGTCACGCCGAGGTGGAGGCGGCCAATGAAACTGCTGCGGAAGGGGCCTTCGCGACTCCAGCTCATGATCGTGACGGCCTGCCACAAGTCAGCGGATGCAGGTTGCAAAAGAAAGAACCAGACTTTCTTTATCAGGTGTGGTATCCTGGCGTGCCTTCTCACTCAGAAAGCTGGCGCCCTGAAGCTGGTCAGAACATGGACGAAGCACATGACGCATGTCTGAAGTGGGCTTGGGGGAAACACAATGGAGGATTGCGTGGATAGGTGTTGCTTGCCAGGAGGCTCAGCCTCGGCATTTGCATGGAGAGACTGCCATTGATGACACTTCTCTCGTGTAGGGTTATATAGTGGTGGGGAAGCCGCTTGCAAATTTGGTTATGCCTGCATCCATGGAGGATGCTGTGTGGTGAATGCATAGGCTGCGGGCGCTGGCAAATGCGCTGGATCAGCCTGCATCTGTATATAGACGCTGTCTCTCGTAGATTCTAACCTCGATTCTATAACCAAACCCATGCATATTTATATATATATATATATATAAAGAGATAACGCCGTTATATATACTTCGGCGTGAACAGCAACAGGGCTAGAAACAGAGCCTTTCATGCAAGGCATGCAGGGGTGTGTGCGTTCCTTCCCAGAGAGTCCACGAAAGGAACAGCTCTCTTTTTTCGGAGCCATCCCCATCCCGGAGCCAGATATATATATAATTTCGCTAGTTAGCAATACTGAGCCGCCTGGAGGCCAGCATGATCACAGGGGACGGAAGCGAAACGGAGAGAAAGAAATGGTGAGGGAGAGATCCCTTCTCGTTTGCACGCGCACCGGCAACCTCTGCTACGTTTGGCGGAACCATTCCATCCTGTCCTCCTCCTCCTCCTCCTCCTCCTCGTCCTCCTCCTCCTTCTCCTCCTCCTCATCCTCATCCTCATCCTCCTTCTCATCCCACTCCCCCCTTGCGTTTCTCGCTCGTCTTGCCTTTCGTGTGGTTCGGTGCAAGTGCTGTTTCGCCATGGCCGTATTTCAGCTTCCCCTGACAAGAAAGGCTGGCTGTTGTACTGCTGGCTGGGTCCTCAATCCACATCCCCCAGACTAAAACGACCGAGCTGTAGTTTCAGTTGGGGGGTGTGAATGGTTGAGTCATGTTCCCTGACGGGAAGTTCTCTGCAAGAAGTGTGCATGTGTGAGAGTGTGAATGCAGGAGGGGTGCTTGAATCAAAAGGAGTTTGGATTCAGGAAGGGTGCTTGGGTGCTTGGGTTCAGAAGAAGTGCTTGGGAAGCGTTCTGGTCCTAGGGCTGGAGGGCTTGCTAATTTTCGCGACTATTTCGTTTCGCTTGTTTGTCGTCGTCCTGATCTGAAAGAGGTGCTTGTCGTCCTAGAAGAGGTGCTTGGCCTTCTAGAAGAGGTGCTTGTATCCGGGCGAGGTGCTTGGATCTAGGAGAGGTGCTTGGGTCTATATATATAGGAGGGGTGCATGGATCTATATATATAAGAGGGGTGCTTGGATCCAGGAGTGGTGCTTGGGTTTAGGAAAGTTGCTTGGATCAAGGAGAGGTGCTTGGGTTAAGGAGAGGCGCTAGGATTTAGGAGCGAAAAGAAAGAGGTGCTTTGATTAAGTAAAGGTGCTTGGATCTAGGAGAAGTGATTGGATCTAGGAGAGGTGCCTGGATTTGGGAGAGGTGCTTGGATTTAGGAGAGAATCTTGGATTAGGGAAGGCGATGATGGCGGTGCAGGCCTCACCCCCAAACTCCTATCACTGTCAAACTCCTATCACCTTTGGTGGCCCTATGAATAGAGCTGGTCCGGTGTCGCCGGCAACGTTGAACATTGCAAGAGAGAGAGAGAGAGAGCCCAAGGGTGTCCATAGAGTGGTTATATAAATGTCTTCAGGAAGGCCGGAAACATCATAAATCCTAATCTCAGATGACGTGGATTTCCGAAAAGTTACGTTTGTTTTTTCATTATAGTTTCTAAGCAATATAGATTGGCCCCCTGTGGGAGCCGAGGCGGGTGTCAGGAGATTCTGGGGGGAAGCAAAATTGCATAATTCGAAATGTCATACATAAGGAGTGGACTCCATATGCTTCGGCTCAAGAAACGAAGGGATCTCAGAACGCATACTCCTGCACAAACGTAAATAGGTTAACGTAGGACTATTGTTGATATCTTGGTTGCTGCAAATCTCCCACTCGTGAGCATATATAGGTGATACATGCCTTATGCTTAGGTTTCCATTACTTTTCATGGCAACTATATACATCAGCGAACACATTTGTTTGGTCGGTCGGGGCTTTTCAGGTGAAGGATTCTGCTGGGTTTTTTGGCAGCATATGTATTGTTCCTTCCCTACAGCTTGGAATGCTGCTATATACTCATATATAGTTATATACATACACAAAGAGATCCACCACAGCCCTTTCAAAGTCCACCACAAGAGATTTGAAAAACATGAGAATTCAATGCGGACTACGACATCCATATTTGCGTGCTACCTGCGAGCCAGCGCGTGGGGTATATGCGAGCCAGTGCGTGGGGTGTATATACTGTTGGACGAGATGGTGATCCCTGTGGGGTAGGGAAGCTATGTTGGCACGCACGTGTGCAAGTCGACCTGCAACATGTGCTGACCGGATGAAAACATTCGCTGTCGCCATCACTTGAGCTGGTTGCATTTATCTGTGTCTATATAAGGCTTTCAGGCGAACAAGTCTACACATATATGTATATATATATATACATATATACATAGGGACACATTCTCAATTTTGTTTTTTTTTTTGTCTAGGCTCGTGGCCTTGGCGTCCGCCTGCGGACTGGCCCGTTTCAAAGGCCTTTCGCTTCGTCTTGGCCGGCCTTTAACTTTTGTCTAGGCCGAGGCTGCCCCATTGTGGGCAGCCCAGGAGGCCCAGCCTGATTAGGCCGGGCCCAAGGGTTTTTAAAGGCTTTCGTTGGTAGGTCGGCCAGGCGCCGGCCTACCCTACCCAGGAAGACATGATCAATTCGCAGGAAGACATGATAAATTCGCATGTGTTGATACAATCCAGAGTAGAAGAAGAATGGGCACAATATCGCGTGGATATGTCCATGGAAACCGCTGGTACGTTGACAGAGAAACAGTTGAGAGATAATTTCGTCCGTGACCAGTACAACCGCATCAAAAGAGAAGTGATGTCCGATGTCATCGTGGCTATCCCATCAAAAAGATCTAGATCTCGCTCACCAGTTCGGCAAAGATCTAAAGTTCTCTTGACTATTGCAGCGCAGAAAGACAGGTGCTAGATCACGCATTCCTTATATACAAAGTTTGTTGTTGTCCTATTTAGCTGCGTTATTTTCCTAGCCATCTTGTTCATATGAGTTTTCTTTGTCTCTGTTGTTTTTTAAGTTGGGCACGTGTGGAAGGTTCTGGGTTTTTAAGCTGGGCACGTTCTTTGATTTGTCTTAGTGATTGTGGAGCTTTGACTATATATATACCCGCATTGTTGTTTTTTCAGCTATCCTTGGCATTAGATTTCCGCGCAACCAGTTGTCTCTTAGCGGATTATATACACATCTTATGTATCTATATATGGTTCCGGTACAAACTGTTATACACATGTACATGCATATTTTGCCTGAATCAGTTTGATACAGTCTTCGTGTAAGCATAAGTTCTGAGAAGGTTGATGGACACGTCCCAGCAGATTGGTGAAAGCAAGAAGCATGCTCATCCACCCACGAAACGCCGGGAAGTTTCTAGGCTGTGCTAAAATAAGTGGTTTTTCTTTGCAAGGTTTGTGTATATAGCCATATGATGCTTTCGTATTGTTTTCAACATAATTCAGAGCAAACATGGGGCGAGATAGGGACACATTCTCAATGTTTTTCCAAAATAGGCAAATAGCATGCTATATGTATATATATATATATATATATAAAAAGCTCTCGCTGCTTAGCTGCTCGCTGGATGGCCAACCACCTGAGTTGTTCCGCTCGTTATTTTGCTCATGTGGCACCTGATTGGTCGAGCATTCAGTGTTTCTCATTCTTGTAAAGTTCAGAATTATCAGGAGTGGATTGGCAAGATATTTTGCTGATTTTATTGTTATACCCCCAAACAAGTGGTGCGTTTTTCTTTGGGACTTGTCTGGGAGGGAATGGGTGGAACGATGCAGGTCTTCTTGCAGCTCTTGGAGACTGCGTCCTGGATGCATTGGATTCCCTTGGCTATCCAAAGGTGTAAGCAAGGATGCCCGAAAACCTCCTTAGGCTGTTTCCTAATGCTTCCCCGGGCTCCCTGGGAAGGTGCACGGGGCTCCCGGAAACCCTCCAGAACATTTTCTGGGGCACCAAGACGCCCTATATAGACGATCCCAAGACGGACTCCGATAGGCTCAAGACAGCCCAAGAGAGTCTCAGACGGCCCCAAGACGGCTCCAAGATGGCCCCAAACAACTTATAAGACAAGACAACCGTCAGACGGTTCAAGGCGACCCAAGACGGTCCCAAGACAACTCCAAAACGGCCCAAGGCATTCCCCAAAAACATGAAAAACGTGAAACCTTCGCCAACTTTTGGGTCTTGGGTGTCGGGCGTCCCCAAGACGACCTGAGACAGCCCAAGACGTTTCAAGATGGTCCCAGGAGTCCCCCAGACATCTCAAACATGATCGACAGCCCCAAGACGGCCCAAGCCAGCCCCAAGAGTGTCTTGAGATTGCCCGAGACAGCCCCAAGACGACCCAAGACAGCTCCAAGTCATCCCAAGACGGCCGCAGGACAGCCCAAAAACAGGCGACGACAGCCCAAGAGAGGTCCCAGACGACCCCAATACGACACCAAAATTGTCAAAAATGCGCTGAGATGGCCAAACAAAGTCCAAGAGGGCCCAAGACCCAGAGCTCCAAAACGGCCCAAGACAGTCCCAACAAGACATGAAAATGTGGAATCGTCGCCATTTCTGGCCAAAGACCAGCAAGGACATCCTGGGGATGGCGTGGGATGGGTATATAGGATGGGGGGGGATGGGATTGGGATGGGGATGGGATATTATGGGATGGGATGCGATGGAATTTCAGATTGATTTAAGAATGGTGCTAAGATCTTCTGATTTTCTGAGTCCCTGATGAAAAATGATCCTAGGTCATACTTTTGGGATTGGATAAAATATGGAACCATGATGCTGGGACTTAAATTATGCTATATACATCTGCATGTTGACATCAGCTAAGGTCTTGAGTACTGGCACCCATCGATGCTGGATCTGCGCGCTGGGTCCTGCCGACACAGATCCATTCAAGGACAGTTGCCTCGAGGCAGAGCCTCGGGCGAGGCCTCGGGCGAGGCCTCTCCCGAGGCAGTGCCTCGAGGCAGTGCCTCGAGGCAGTGCCTCGAGGCTGTTGCCGTCGCCGTAGCCTTTGCCGTCGCCGTCGCCGTCGCCTTTGCTGTCGCCGTCACCGTCGCCGTCGCTGTCGTCGTCGCTGTCGTCGTCGTCGCTGTCGCCGTCGCTGTCGCCGTCGTCTTTGTCTTCGTCGTCGTCGTCGTCATTTTTTTTGCTGCTGATCACGCTGCTTCTACTGCTTCTGCTGTTGCTGCCTCTGCTGCTGAGCTGTTGCTTTTGTTCTGTCTCTTGCCACCCACATGACGAGCCAGGAGCAAAAGACAATGGAAGACTCGTGGTTGTATTACGACACGCCCCCCAACACGCCCGGAAGGAAACCGAAGGGGCAGAAGGATGCCTACTGCCATGGTACCGCACCTTGCCTTCTTTCATTCTCATTTGTTTGGTTATATAATAGGAATTGGCTCAGGATGGGCCCTACATTTAATCTTTTGGAGGACCCATAACGGAATATTGGGGGCGAAGCCCCCAATATTCCATTATACCTACCCTAGAATCCCCCCAAGATTCCCCAGAAGGCTTCCTGGAAGGCTTCCAAAAAGCTTAAATGTGGGGCCCATCCTGTGCAATTGAACCGAGAGAAATTGCCATATGGCAATTTATTTTTTGTTTGGAATGCAGGGGGGCACCAGTCATGGCTGCAGGTAGGCTACTAAGCCAATCATCGACAATTTTGGCCTATCCCTGTTGTTTTTTCAGGCCTCAACTAAAGACAGGCTGTAAGATAAGGTGGTTTGATGAATTGTCAGGGAGCCCAAGGAAGAGCCAGAAGGAAGGCTAGGAGGACCATGAGGGGGTTAAAAGAGCTTGGGGGAGCCCCCCTAGCTGTTTTGAAGCCCCTTGGTCCCTGCTGGCTCTTCCCTGGGCTCCCTGACAATCCATCAAACCACCTGATCTTACAGCCCTTTTTTGCAGGCCTCAACTGGAGATCACTTTCTCCCATGTTTCGGTAATTGGAATTGGCATAGGATGGGCTCCACATTTAAGCTTCCCAGGGGCTATGAGGGGCTATAAGGTTTTATAAGGCCCCCAAGGCCACATAAGGCCATATAAGGGGGCTATATAAGGCCATACAAAGCTTATAAAGCCATCTAAAGGCCAGGTAGGATCCTGGACGAACTTAAATGTGGGGCCCATCCTGGGCCATTGAACAAATAAGAAACAGCCATATGTGTATATAATCTCTTCTGTCGTCGTGAAACTGCTAAAATATAAGGTTTCGATACGTCCACCCATTGATGTTCGTATACATATTATCGGAGTGAGGGGGGTGTGGCCGCGAACGGATTATGGGAAAAAGTCTGCCAGATTCCGCCAGTCCTACGCTTGCATGCATGTGCCCCGACAGACATCTTCAAACAAAATTTGATGAAATTATGGCGTGGGCGCCATTGCCCGCGACCCGTGCCCAGACCCGGCTCGACCAGCGCCCGATTCGCAGCTTGGCCTGAGGCTTCGGCCTGCGCTTCGACCCGCGACCTGACCCACTTACGTGGCCCCCATCACCCGCCTCACTCTTTTCGGCTTCTGCCGGGTAATATATGCGGTACACTTTTACGCATGCACAATGTTGTCGACCCCTGGGTGCGCTCATACACACATGCACGATGCCTCTCATTCTCTGCACTAAGGGGGTCTTTCTCTACAAACGGTCAGGGAACGACAATTTTTGGTCACAGATGCCAAATGCGGATCGACAGTTTCAAGACATCAGCGAGTTCTGGGAGGCATTAAAATCGCAGAAGCACATTCAGGACGGGCTGGTGTATATATATAAGTTTCGCTTTGGGGCAAACCTTGGTGGCCCTTGTTCAGTATGTCAGTTATCACTTGCGCAAACCTTGGTCGCCCTTGCGACCTTGCGTTTTTGGCCGCTATCTTTGTACGAGATCTGCCAGAGGAACGTCTCGGGGTGGTGGTAGATGGCATCGCAGAAGTCGTCGTTGAGTTCTTGAAAGTCCGGGAAGAAAGGGGCGGCAACAGGGCATATGGAGAGTTGGTGCCCAAACCGAAAGCAGCAGACTTGTCCAGAAAGGGCACGCAGCTGGCATTCAGACCAGCAGATGTGGATTTTATTCCATTGACAGTTGCTTGGTTTCGTTTGTTAGTCCTTGAAGCGTGCGTGTGTGCATGCGTGCGTGCATGCGAGGGTGCAGCAGCAGCAGCAGTAGCAGCAGCAGCAGCAGCAGCAGCAGCGGCAGCAGCAGTCGACAGTTTGCAGTTGGCATTTGGCAGCAGCAGCAGCAGCAGTAGCAGCAGCAGCGGCAGCATCAGTTGGCAGTTGGCATTTGGCAGCAGCAGCAGCCGCAGCAGCAGCAGCAGCAGCAGCCGCAGCAGCAGCAGCAGCAGCAGCAGCAGCAGCAGCAGCAGCAGCAGCAGCAGCAG
>PJEL010003111.1_pt1 | contig 14493 bp, 7 predicted proteins | sample 1853271 | NCBI WGS metagenome assembly PJEL01 (sample SAMN08108733, study PRJNA415343) | Invertebrate metagenome, whole genome shotgun sequencing project. | host: Globobulimina | place: Sweden: Gullmar Fjord | collected 2015-08 | reverse complement strand
CCCCATAAATAGTGCATAAATCTCCGTTTTGCAAATATCCAATTCATGATAACAGATTGATATCATTCATTATAAAATTAGTCTTGTGACTGGCATCTTGTTTGCTCTATAAGGTTAATGAAATTTTATGGGGAAAGGTAATGAGTAATCAAATTGGTATTAAGTTATGGTCATTCACTGGGAAAATGAAAATTCTGCATTTAAGTTGGATGGCTTTCTTTATAACGTTTATGGTGTGGTTTAACCATGCACCTTTATTAGCGGTTATTGCTGATAGCTTAGGCTTGAGTAGCAGCGAAATAAAAACACTACTAATTTTAAATGTCGCGTTAACCATACCGGCACGCATCGTCATAGGCATGTTAACAGACAAATATGGCCCTCGACTTACCTTTGCTGTGCTACTAGCCGTCTGTAGCATTCCTTGCTTTATGTTTGCCTTAGCGCAAGATTTTGAACAGGCTGCATTAGCACGTTTTCTATTGGGCTTTATTGGTGCTGGCTTTGTTATTGGCATTCGTTTGGTAAGTGAATGGTTCCCTGCAAATGAACTAGGTACTGCTGAAGGTCTTTACGGCGGTTGGGGTAATTTTGGCTCTGCTGCTGCGGCAATGTCTTTACCTTTACTAGCACTCTATATAGGTAAAACTTTCGGTGTCGAAGACGCGTGGCGCTATGCCATAGCTTTAACGGGTTTATTAAGCTTAATCTTCAGTGTTATCTGGTATTCCAATGTAAGTGATACCCCTAAAGGAGCCACTTATTTTAAACCTAAGCAATCAGGCGCTATGGAGGTTACCAGTGTCGGTGATCTCTACTTACTTTTAATCATGAAATTGCCTATGTATGGTGCATTAGCTTTATTGACTTGGAAGTTATCACCTCAAGGCGTGAGTTTGTTATCTGATAACATGACTACAGTGGCATATTTAAGCTTAGCGTTGCTATTTATTGTGGAAGTAAGAAAGACTTGCCAAGTCAATGGCCACTTATTTCACGAAAAAGTGCCAGAGATTCATCAGTACCAGTTTAAGCAAGTAGCAGTACTTAATATTTTATATTTTGCTACTTTTGGCTCTGAATTAGCAGTTGTTTCTATGTTGCCATTATATTTTTCTGAGACCTTTAGTTTAGACATGGTTTATGCCGGTTTACTGGCTTCCTTGTATGCCTTTATGAATCTAATGTCTCGACCTGGTGGTGGTTGGTTAAGTGATAAATTTGGTCGTAAAAAAACCTTACTCATCTTAACGGCAGGTTTAGCGGTTGGTTATTTTGCTATGGCGTTAATTGATAGCTCATGGCCGCTTATATTAGCCGTACTTACGGTAATGGCGTGTTCGTTTTTTGTTCAAGCAGGCGAAGGCGCGGTATTTGCCGCCGTGCCTTTAATCAAACGTCGCTTAACAGGTCAGATCGCGGGCATGACTGGTGCTTATGGTAATGTTGGTGCGGTAGTTTATCTAACTGTATTGTCCATGGTTAGCTATCAAACTTTCTTTTTAGTGATTGCTGCAACCGCCGTATTAGGTTTCATCACCTTACTCTTTATGAAAGAGCCAAAAGGATCAATGACGGAAGTGCGTGAAGATGGCACGGTAGAATTGATTCAAGTCGGTTAATTTAAGATGATGACGAAGTGACGGTAAGGCAATGACAAATACGATAAAGCAAGCGACTGAGCAAACTGCTCAAAAGTCAGCTCAGCAAGCTAAATTACAAGTTTCCTTGGGAGGCTATAGTAGTGCGGGGCTTAAAAATTTCAATCAAGATGCTTTTGCATCCTTGGTTCCAACCCCTACTGATTTAGCAGCCAAAGGGCTTGTTGCTGTCATTGCCGACGGTGTTTCTACTGCCAGTAAAGCGGCAGAAGCTGCACAAATATCAGTGACGCAGTTTATCAGTGATTATTATGCCACTCCTGCCACTTGGTCGACTCAAAAATCTGCCAGTAAAGTATTATCAGGGCTAAATCAGTGGTTAAATGCACAAACGGATGCAGGCACTGGTTATACCTTGCAATGGCTAACTACCTTCTCCGCTATAATCATCAAATCGTCAACGGCTTATATCTTTCATGTCGGCGATACTCGTATTAGCCAATACCGTGATAATGAATTAGAAGCACTTACCAAGGATCATCAACAAAAGCAGGGACCAACACATAGTGTGTTAACACGCGCGCTGGGAGCCGAGCACCGCTTGCAAGTCGATGTTAAGCAGCTGGCTATTCAAAAGGATGATGTTTTTGTGCTAAGTTGCGATGGTGTGCATGATTATATTCCCGATCATCAGTTAAAAACACAGCTAGCTAAATTGCCTAAAGAAGCTAGTAGCGCAGAGTTAGAGCAACATGCACAATCGCTGACTGAGCTGGCGATCACTAATGGCAGCAAAGATAATGTCAGCTGTTTATTAGTGCAGATAGGTGCTACGCCAAATAGAGCTTTAGCTGAAGTTGAACGGGAGTTATTCAATAAAGCGATTCCGCCGGCTTTAAGCATTGGTCATAAAATTGATGATTACACCATATGTAAAGTTATTCATGCCAGTACCCGGTCACATCTTTATTTAGCAAGCCATGTTAATGAAAAAAAGCCCTGTGTATTGAAGATGCCATCACAAAATCTTGCGGATGACAGTGGTTATTTACAAGGTTTTATTAGAGAGGCATGGCTTGGAGAGAAACTCACTAACCCTCATGTTATGAAAATAAAACCGGGTAGTGAAAATAGCCAATTTCTTTATCATGTTTGTGATTACATTGAAGGGCAAACGTTAGGGCAGTGGATGTTAGATAATCCTAAGCCTAGCTTGGCACAAGTGCGGGAAATTATTGCGCAAATTATTACCGCCTTACGTTCATTTCAGCGTTTAGATGTGGTGCATCGAGATCTTAAGCCCGATAACATCATGATTGATACTTACGGCAAAGTCTTTCTTATTGATTACGGTACCGCGCTTATTGCCTCACTTGATGAAAATATAGATAGCTTTGCTGAAACAGTCCCTCAAGGTACCTTAAATTATATTGCTCCAGAAACACTACTAACCCTGCATGCTGATCATCAAAGTGACTTATTTTCTTTAGGGGTGATTGCTTATGAAATGCTTTGTGGTGAACTGCCTTACAAGCCAATGAAATTAGGTGAATTTAATCAATACATATACAAGAATGGTGGTGATAAAAATAAGCTTAAAGATTATGAACAATGGCAATACCGTAGTATTAGACACTTTCGAACTGACTTGCCTTTTTGGCTTGATATGGTGTTATCAAAAGCAACCCAAGCTGATCCTACATTGCGTTTTCAGGCATTATCCGAATTTAAGTCGGATTTAGTGCAACCCAAATCGTCAGCCTTAGCTGAATACAAAAGTCAGCCATTACTACATCGAAACCCGGTACTTTTTTGGCAGTGCGTTTCGGCTACTTTCTTCTTTCTATGGCTAGCTTCATTGGTGTAATCGCGCATAAAATGCGTTTAATTTTCCTCGAATAGACTATTACACCGTATTACACCTCCTTGATATTCAGCCAAACATGAGCAACACTAGCGATTGTATGCTGCTATGAACAAGCTAATTATAATAATTTCGGTAAGTTTGTGATCTTGTTGTACTGAGCAAAAATATTTTAGGGCAAGGCGCTTGATTGAGCAATAGCGGGCTATTGGGATTGAAAGCAACGCAGTCATGAAGAGTTTTAGCCAGTAGAAGTGGTCAATATTTTAACGGAACTGGTATTAAGCTAGGTTTATCTGGTAAATACGCTATCCATTTTTCATAATTAATATCTAGTTTACTTCTAGGGGAAGGAATGTCTGTTATTCGGCCGAGGGTCAAATTTAAAAACACTATTTTACTCAAGTTTTCTCTTGGTTTAAGTATGCTGTTTTTAGTGATGATTACGGCAACGTATATGGTGGTCGATCTTGTTGCAAAAGACTACCTTGTTAACAAAAACAAGGAGCTAATAGATGAGATTGGTTCACATATCGTATCAGAAATATCACAACATATTCGTATCGCTGAAACCTTAACTCAGAATTTAGCTGCTGTAGGAGAAACTTTACCCAAAGACCCTCAGCTCTTCCATAACGTTATCCCCCAAATGCTCGATATGGAAGAAAATAAAGACCTTATTGCTGGTGGAGGTGTGTGGCCAGAGCCTGAAAAATTTACTTCTGGGCTCGTACGAAGAAGTTTTTTTTGGGGGCGAGATAATCTGGGTAAGTTGCAATACTTCGATCAGTATAATGATATAGATAGTAGTGGTTATCATGAAGAAGAGTGGTATGTACCAGCTCGTTATAGCAAGCCGGGAGAGTGCCTCTGGTCAAAATCCTATATGGATCCTTATACTCGGGCACCCATGGTTACCTGCACAGTAGCAATGTTTCAACAGCAACAGTTTTCAGGCAGTGCCACGGTAGACGTCAGTCTAAAGCAACTGAAAAATATATTGCGTGAGGGTAGTGCTAAGCTTGGCGGTTATGCTTATGCCGTTGATCGTAATAATAAGTTTTTATCTTTTCCTGACGATCAGTTAACTAAAGTCACCAACAATGAACACAATAAGTTAACCCAAGAGTATATTACGGTAAATCAACTAGCAGAAAAGCAGGATCTATTTCAGCAAATTGCCAGTATATTAACTAAAATAAATAAATCATTTATTCAAACACTGACAAGCGAAAATAGACTGCTGGCAGAGAATATCGCGAAGCAGAGTACACAAATATCCTCTGCGGAGAGCCTGCTAATGGTAGCTAATATGTTGGCCCTACGCGATCAGAACTTACCTCATAACTCAAATACAATTTCAGTGATCTCTAAACAAGATCTTTTACTCGCTGAACCGGTGAATGTCTCAGTCTTCATTATGCCAAAAACACAGTGGAAGGTTATTGTGGTCACACCACAAAAAGTGGCGATAAGCAGCGCAAGTAAGGTGGCAAATTTGATTTTAATCTTACTTATCACAATTCTGATAATAGCTGCATTTTTAGGTTTTATTTATTGTCGACGTACTTTAATCGTGCCTATGTATCAAATGGTGAAGCAGCTTCAGCAAAGTCTGTCAGAAAGAGATAATACCGATGTCGACTTGCTAGATGATCGTCGGAAGGATGAATTTGGCTTGTTGGCTTATCACTTTAATCAATCAAAAAAAGCGTTAGACAGCAATAATCGAAATCTAAAATTACAAATCAAGGAACGTAGGCAAGCAGAGAAAAAATTAAAACATCTAGCATTGCATGATCCCCTGACTGGTTTGCCTAATCGGTTATTATTTCAAGACAGATTACAACAGGCGATAGCGCTGTCTAAACGTAACGGACATAAATTTGCCGTATTCTTTATGGATCTTGATAACTTCAAAATAATTAATGACACTATGGGCCATGAAGCCGGTGATGAATTACTTAAAGAAGTGGCGCTAAGGCTCTCCGATGAAGAACGTGAAATGGATACAGTTGCAAGGTTAGGTGGAGATGAATTTGCTTTTATTATCAACAAGGTTGAAACAATTGAAAATTCAGTCAGTGTTGCTCATCGACTCAATAAGTTATTGAAAAAACCAATCGAAGTAAACGGCAATATGATTAATATGGGTAGTAGCATTGGTATCACAATTTATCCTGATGATGCCACTAACAGTGAAGAATTACTACGCAATGCCGATATTGCTATGTATCAGGCGAAAGATGATGGCCGTAATACCATCCGATTTTTTACCCGTGAAATGAATGCAAAATTACAAGAAAATAAGGAAATATTAACGGATTTAGCTGAGTCTTTGGCTCAGGACCATTTTGAACTTTATTATCAACCACTCTTTACGCTCGAGAATAATACCCTTGTTGGAGCGGAGGCACTGATACGATGGCATCACCCTGAAAAAGGAATGGTTCCTCCAGATAAATTTATTGCGGTTGCTGAACAAAGTGGATTGATTAATGAATTGGGCGATTGGGTCATGGCGCAGGCATGTCGTGAAGTAAAAGCCTTTGCCAATGTAGGAATTTCAGCTATTAGGGTGGCGATAAATATTTCGCCGGTGCAATTTAGACGTAAAGACTTTTTACAACATATGCTGAGGATTCTAGATCTGCATGAAGTGAGTCCCAACTTTATCGAACTTGAAATTACAGAAGGTGCGGTAATGGATAATGTTGATCAAGCTATCAAGACGATGCAAGCACTGCACAACGCAGGGTTTCAGCTGGCAATGGATGATTTTGGCACGGGTTATTCCTCATTGAGCTACCTGAAACGTTTTCCGATTCAAAAGGTGAAAATTGATCGTAGCTTTATTTCAGATCTTGAAAGTGATGATAGTAAATCTATTACTACTGCGATAATTCAAATGAGCCATTCATTAGGTTTAAACGTACTGGCTGAAGGTGTTGAAACAAAGGAGCAGTTGCAATATCTACAACACGAAAAATGTGATTATGTGCAAGGCTATTATACCGGAAGACCTATGCCAGCAGGCGATTTTATGAAAATGTTCAGCCCGTCTGAAACGAGTGAATTCACTAACGCTATGTGTACTCTTTCTACAAGAACATCTGCATAATACTCAGCTATCCAAATCAAAAGATTTTAAATTTGACGCATTCAATTGTCACTTCTTGGTTATAGTTGGGCTTATCTACAATTTGTGAACACTGCACCGTCCGAGTGCTAAATAATCCTCAAGCTAGTGCATTCTGATTGTCGAATACAATGATAACCAGCTAACGTACTGTTATTGTTGTAAATAAAAGAGTGGCACTTACCTTGCTCTACTAAAAGCATCTTGAATAAAACCTTGTTAGAAAGCTTAGTTTTTACATAAGTCACAAGCAAAGCGTTTTATTCTCTTCGTGCACTATGAGTAGGATTGTCCTTATGAGTTTAGATAAACAGTTGTTGAGCAAAACTAAAATTGTTGTCGTTGGTAATGGTATGGTTGGCCATCACTTTGTTGAAGAAATAGCGAAAAACCTAAATTGCCAAATAACCGTATTATCAGCGGAGTCACGTTTAGCTTACGACAGAGTTCATTTATCAGAATATTTTGCTGACAAAACAGCTGAAGATTTAGCCATGACTACGCCAGCGCATTATGAAGCACTTGGTGTCACCTTTAAAACCAATGCCAAAGTAACCAGCATTGATAAAGCCGCTAAATATATTGTTACCGAAAGCGGTGAAACATATCACTACGATAAATTAGTTTTAGCCACCGGCTCTTACCCCTTTGTGCCTCCTATTCCAGGCAAAGACCAAGATCATTGCTTAGTCTATCGTACCATTGACGATTTAGAAGACATTGCTGCCAGCGCTAAAGTGAGCAAAGTGGGTGTCGTTATTGGTGGTGGTTTATTAGGGCTGGAAGCGGCAAATGCTATCAAACAATTAGGTCTGCAAACACACGTTGTTGAATTTGCACCACAATTGATGGGTGTTCAAATTGATGGCGGTGGTGGTCGTTTACTTCGAGAAAAAATTGAAGACTTGGGTGTGCAAGTGCATACCTCTAAAGCGACAAACGTAATTGAAAAAGGTGATAGCAGCCGTTACAAACTTTGTTTTAATGATGGCAGCGAACTAGAAACCGATCTTATTTTATTCTCTGCGGGCATTCGTCCGTATGACAACCTTGCCCGTGAGTTTGACTTAGCTATAGGTGAACGTGGCGGTATTGTTGTTAATAACCAATGCCAAACGTCAGACAAAAATATTTACGCTATTGGTGAATGTGCTTTATGGAATAACTTCATCTTTGGCTTAGTTGCACCAGGTTATGCCATGGCGAAAGTCGCTGCAAAACACATTGGTGGTGATGACGCAGAATTTACTGGTGCTGATATGAGCACTAAGTTAAAACTGATGGGTGTAGAAGTTGGCTCCATTGGTGATGCTCACGGTAAAACTGAAGGTTCATTAACCTATACCTATGAAAACCAACCTGAAGGTGTTTATAAGAAAATCGTGGTATCTAGCGATAAAAAAGCTTTACTCGGTGCTGTACTTATTGGTGATACCAGTGAATACGACACCTTATTGCAATACATGCTTAACGTCATTGAATTACCTGAATCACCTGAAGGTCTTATCCTGCCCATGGCAGCAGATAAACCAACCTTAGGTGTTGATTCTCTGCCAGATACCGCCACTATTTGTTCATGTCATAACGTAACTAAAGGCGACATTATTGCTTCAATTGATGCTGGTGTAACAACAGTAGGTGATGTGAAAAGCTGCACAAAAGCTGGCTCTGGCTGTGGCGGTTGTGCAGCATTAATAAAAAGTGTTGCTGATAACGAATTTGAAAAACGTGGTGTGGAAGTTAAAAAAGATATTTGTGAGCATTTTGCTTACTCACGTCGTGAATTATTCGACATTGTTAGTGTTGAAAAAATCAAAACTTTTGATGAGCTACTTGAAAAACATGGTCGTGGTTTGGGCTGTGAAATTTGTAAGCCTCTAGCTGGTTCAGTACTGGCGTCAGTGTGGAATGATTACATTCTTAAAAAGCCACACTTATCACTCCAAGATACCAATGATACTTACCTAGGTAACATGCAAAAAGATGGTACTTATTCAGTCGTACCTCGTATTGCTGGTGGTGAAATTACCCCTGAGAAATTGATCGTATTAGGTGAAGTCGCTAAAAAATATGATCTATATACAAAAATTACTGGTGGTGCTCGTGTTGACTTATTTGGCGCGCGGGTAGAACAGTTACCACCAATCTGGAAAGAGTTGGTTGATGCAGGTTTTGAAACGGGTCACGCCTACGGTAAATCATTACGTACGGTTAAATCCTGTGTTGGCTCAACTTGGTGTCGTTACGGCGTGCAAGACAGTATGAGTATGGCGATTGATTTAGAGCACAGGTATAAAGGTTTACGTGCTCCACATAAGATCAAGTTTGGTGTGTCGGGGTGCACGCGTGAATGTGCTGAAGCACAGGGTAAAGATATAGGCATTATCGCGACAGATAATGGTTGGAACCTTTATGTTGCGGGTAACGGTGGTATGACACCTCGTCACGGTGATTTATTTGCCACAGATTTAGATGATAAGACCTTAGTAAAGTATGTTGACCGTATCTTAATGTTTTATGTACAAACAGGTGACCGATTACAACGCACCTCTACTTGGATGGATAATTTAGAAGGCGGTTTAGCGTACTTACAAAACGTAATCATGGAAGACAGTTTAGGTATTACTGATGCCCTAGAAGCACAAATGACAGCAATTGTTGGTTCTTATCAATGTGAGTGGAAAACGACCATTGAAGATCCTGCAGCATTGAAACGTTTTCAGCCGTTTGTTAACTCAGATAAAGCGGATAGCAATATCCAGTTTGTTACTGAGCGAGAGCAAATTCGTCCAGCACGTGGTGAAGAAAAAATTGCAGTAAAAATAATTGATTCAATAATAGCTGAAGCCGAAGAAGCATAGGAGCACAAAATGACGACAACAACTGAAAAAGCATGGCGCACTATTTGTGACAAAACTGATCTAGTTAAAGATTCTGGTATCAGTGCTTTAATCGCTAATTCGGCAGGTGAAGATGAGCAAATAGCTATCTTCCATATCCCTAACAGCGAAGAAAAAATATTTGCCGTTAGTAACTATGACCCTATTGGTCAAGCTAATGTGCTGTACCGCGGTCTTGTTGGTTGTATTGCCAATGAACCCGTGGTTTCTTCGCCTTTATATAAACAACATTATTCGTTAAAAACAGGCCGTTGTTTACAAGAAGATGAAAGTGTTTCTGTTTACGATATTCGTATTGAAAATGAGCAAGTACAAGTGCTTTATTAAGCCTTTTTGATAGTCAGATAAATGCAAAATAAACACTTGTTTGGAGAATTTAGTATGAATACATCAATATCAGCGTCAGCACCTGATTCAGCTTTAGAAGACAAGAGCGGCCCATTGCTTATTCAAAGTACTTGCGCTTATTGTGGCGTAGGTTGTGGCGTTGATATTGGTGTGGCAGCGGGTAAAGCAACGTCATTAATAGGTTCTACAGATCACCCTGCAAACCATGGCCGATTGTGTGTAAAAGGTAGCAATTTACTTAATACCGTTGATTTAACCAATCGTTTATTGGTGCCCCAAATCGCGGGTGAACAAGTTAGTTGGCAACAGGCAACACAACATGTTGCCGATAAGTTTTCTGAAATAATCAAAGAGCACGGTAAGAATTCAGTGGCTTTTTATATATCAGGGCAGTTATTAACAGAAGATTATTACCTCGCCAATAAATTGATGAAAGGTTATATCGGCTCAGGCAATATTGATACTAACTCTCGACTTTGCATGTCCTCGGCAGTATCGGCGTACAAGCGTGCTTTTGGCGAAGATGTAGTACCTTGTAACTATCAAGATCTAGAGCAAACAGAACTATTATTACTTACAGGCTCAAATGCGGCGTGGACACATCCGGTGTTGTATCAACGTATTGAGCGGGCTAAAAAAATCAATCCATTGATGAAGGTGGTAGTAATTGATCCCCGAAAAACAGCAACCTGTGAAATAGCCGATAACTTTATTCAACTGAAACCCGGTACAGATGGCGCATTTTTTAATGGTCTATTACATTTTTTAAGTGAAAATGAAGGTTTAGATACTGATTATATCGCTCAACATACTGAAGGGTTTGATGAAACACTTAAAGAAGTTAACTTTTGGTCAGTTGATGCCGTGGCAGAATATTGTCAAGTAACCAGCCAAGCACTGACAGATGTTTATCAGCTATTTTGTCAGAGTAAAAAGGCAGTCACCTTTTATTCAATGGGTATCAATCAATCTTCGTCAGGGGTCGATAAATGCCAAAGTATTATTAATTGTCATTTAGCTAGCGGAAAAATAGCCAAAGCGGGCTGTGGTCCTTTCTCTATTACTGGCCAACCTAATGCAATGGGCGGCAGAGAAGTGGGCGGCTTGGCGAATCAGCTGGCTGCACATCTGGATATAGATAACCCAAAGCATCAAGACAAGGTGCAACGTTTTTGGCAATCACCCACCATCGCAAAGCAACAAGGTGCTAAAGCCATTGAACTATTCGATAAAATAGCCTCAGGTGAAATTAAAGCCGTGTGGATAATGGCCACGAACCCTATGGTAAGTTTGCCGGATCGTGGAAAGATTGAAGTAGCCCTGAAAAGGTGTCAGCTGGTAGTGGTATCAGACTGCGTTGAGCAAAATGATACTTTGGCATTTGCAGATGTGAAATTACCGGCGACACCTTGGTTAGAAAAAAATGGCACAGTAACCAACTCAGAGCGCCGTATCTCTCGCCAACGAAATGCGGTGATGCCGGCAGGACAAGCCAAACATGATTGGCAAATAATTCGTGATGTTGCCCAAGCAATGGCTTTTGATGGTTTTGATTTTGATGAAGTGAGTGATGTTTTTAAAGAGTATACGCAATTAACGGGTTTTGAAAACAATGGCGAACGTCTACTTGATTTGAGCGGGCTAAGTCAGTTAACCGCGGAAGAATATCAACAGTTAGCGCCCATTCAATGGCCGGTTAATAAGGAATACCCACATGGTTGTGCTCGTGTGTATGCCGATGGCAAGTTCAATACACCATCAAGCAAAGCGCAATTTATCCCGGTAACACCACAATTACCGATGCAGCGAACCTCAGCAGAGTTTCCTTTTGTATTAAATAGTGGCCGAATGCGTGATCAATGGCACACCATGACGCGTACAGGCAAAACAAGTAAACTTTCCGCACATACAGACAAACCTTATCTTTATTTACATCCCAGTGATGCCAATGCCTTGGCAGTACAAGATGACGATATGCTTACCATCACAGCCAGTACTGGGCAGGCAATTACCCATGTAAAAGTTGACAAACAACAGCGGGTTGGCGAGTGTTTTATGCCAATTCACTGGAACAAAAGCTATGCCTCACATGGCAATGTTAGTGCCTTATATCAAGGTGTTGTTGATCCCATTTCTGGGCAGGCAGAATGCAAACAAGGCGCTGTTCAATTGACTAAAAAATCCTTTAAGCAGTATGTCAGTTTGCATAGCCTTACTCATCTAAGGGGAGTCAATGAATTTAAGGTCTCTGCAGATTTTTGGCTGAAAAATACGACTATCTATGGGCAGACTTACCAAGCCGCTTTTGATGAACCTGTTGCTGATGCCTTGTTATGGTGTCAACAAACAAGTGGAATATCAGGGGAGTGGCTAACCTTTCAACAAGACGTTCAATCTTATATTGTTTGTTTACAAGCAGGGAAGCTTGTTTTTGTAGCCTACCTTTCAAACAGCTGGCCTACAATTGAACAGTCATGGCTTGAACATGTTTTCAGTGCAGAAAAATTAGAGTTTTCCACTGTGCAATCATTGTTACTTGGTATTGCCAGTGAAGAGTTCAGCCAAGGTAAACAAATTTGTAGTTGTTTTGGGGTTGGTGAACAAACAATTAAAAGTGCGATTGCCCAAGGTTGTAATAGTGTTGATGAACTGGGTGAAAAACTACAATGTGGTACTAAATGTGGATCATGTAAACCCGAGTTAGCTAGCTTAATCAGTCACTATAAAGAGAATAAAATGATAGCGGTAAGTGAACTTGATTTGTGTTAATTGTTAGTAAAGCGTAAATATATTAGCAAAGCCTATTGAAACTTGGTTACAATACGCGCTCTTAAAAATGCTCAATGAATGGATTTATCATGTCACTTTCTGTTGTTATTCTTGCTGCGGGTAAAGGTACCCGTATGCGCTCTTCCTTACCAAAAGTTCTTCATAGTGTTGCAGACAAACCTATGGTTGGTCATGTAATCGACAGTGCACGACAACTTGGCGCAAGCAATATCTATGTCGTTTATGGTTTTGGTGGCGATGCATTAAAGGCAGCGCTTACTGAAGGAAAGAGCAGTGATGACCTAACATTTGTTGAGCAAGTAGAGCAGTTAGGAACAGGTCACGCAGTTGATCAAGCTTCACCATTTTTATCGGATGATGAAGATGTATTAGTACTTTACGGTGACGTACCATTAACTAAAGTATCTACGTTAGAAAGTTTATTAGCTGCCAAACCTACCGATGGCATGGCGCTATTAACGGTTCATTTGGCTAACCCTATGGGTTATGGCCGTATCGTTCGTAAAGAAATCTCTGGTAAGCAACAAGTTGTTGGTATTATCGAACAAAAAGATGCTAGCCCAGAGCAGTTAAAAATTAATGAAGCCAATACTGGTATTTTGTTAGCTAATGGCGGCGACTTAAAACGTTGGTTAAGCAACTTATCAAGTGATAACGCTCAAGGTGAATATTACCTTACCGATATCATTGCTTCTGCCCACGGTGAAGGTAAAACTATTAATACCGCGCACCCTGAAACTGAAATTGAAGTGGAAGGTGCTAACAACCGCGTGCAACTTGCTACTCTAGAACGTGCATACCAAGCTCGCATTGCTGAAGAACTAATGATTGCTGGCGCTAGTTTACGTGACCCTGCTCGTATTGATGTTCGTGGTAAATTAACCACAGGCACAGAAGTTAGCATTGATGTGAACTGTATTTTTGAAGGCAAAGTTACTTTAGGTGATAACGTAGTTATTGGTGCTAACAGCATTATTAAAAATTCTACCATTGGTGACAATGTTGAAATTAAACCAAATAGCATTATTGAAGATGCAGTGATTGAAGCTAACTGTTCTGTTGGACCATTTGCCCGTATTCGTCCAGGCTCGGTGATGAAGCAAAACTCTCATATCGGCAACTTTGTTGAAATGAAGAATACTACCTTAGGTGAAGGCACTAAAGCAGGTCACTTATCGTATTTAGGTAATGCTGAAGTCGGTAGTAAGGTAAATATTGGTGCGGGCACTATTACCTGTAACTATGATGGTGTAAATAAATCAACAACCACCATTGGTGATAATGCCTTTATTGGTTCAAACAGCTCTTTGGTTGCTCCGGTTACTATTGGTGCTTCAGCGACCACTGGTGCAGGCTCGGTTATTACTAAAGAAGTTGCAGAAAGTGACTTAGCCCTTGGTCGTGCAAAGCAGCGTAACCTTGCTGGCTGGAAACGACCAACGAAGAAAAGTTAACTAATATTCATATTTCTGGCTAACAATACTTTACAAAAGCGCTATTTATAGCGCTTTTTTTGTGCCTAAATTTTGATGAAAAAAGATCAAAAATATACCATTCAGTATAAAGAAGTAACCACTTAGAACAGTATGAACGACATTAGAACAATCAAAATATGCGTAGTTATTATTCTACATCAAGCATGTTTTGTGAAGTTATCATGGTGCTCATGAGTTCCCAAAGGGCGAGTTTTAAAGGTTTATATACAGCGTTATTGATTTTGATAAGGGAATAACCATTATCTGCAATCAATGCCTTGCCTATAAGCCTTTAAATTCTCGCTAAGTGATTACTTTTTTATACTGATTGGTATTAGCGTAAAAAATTGCATTAACTTTCGAAATGAAACATAAT
>PJEL010003110.1_pt1 | contig 14496 bp, 13 predicted proteins | sample 1853271 | NCBI WGS metagenome assembly PJEL01 (sample SAMN08108733, study PRJNA415343) | Invertebrate metagenome, whole genome shotgun sequencing project. | host: Globobulimina | place: Sweden: Gullmar Fjord | collected 2015-08 | reverse complement strand
AAGGCCGGTTTCTCCGAAGGTGAGCAAAAAGCCTCGCTACTTATAGACCGCCTTGAAAGAATAATTAGTGAAATGACAGTATTTAAGGCTGAGTTTGCCAAAGATGTGGAGGAGCAGGTCGTTGATCTCTCTATTTCAATAGCGCGCAAAATTATAACTGATGAAATAAATACTAGACCCGAATTCATCGTAAATATAGTGAAGGAGTCGCTGAAGCGGCTTCAGAGGGTCGGCAACATACGTATAAAAATAAATCCCTCACTCTATGACCTGTTTATGAAAAATAAGCCGGAGTTGATGGAAGTACACGAAGATATAGCATTTGACGTTGATTCTAATATACCGGTCTCCGGTCCTCTTATAATTAGTGAAATCGAAGAGGTGGTAATGGACATTGAATCTATGATCAAGAATATTGAAGATGAAATGAAGGGAACTGACGAGATTCTGGCTGATGAGGATTAAGTGAGGCCAGAGAAACTCTTCTGAGGGTAAAAGTGAGTCATGCCGACAATCGATCTTAAACGGTACATATCAAAGGTTGATAATTCCGAACCTCTCAAGGTGTACGGACGAATCGTAGAGATTACGGGTCTGACTATAAAAGCGACCGGACTTGATGTATGCATCGGAGAGTCGTGTAAAATATTCTCCGATCATGATGCGCCTGTCGATGCCGAGGTGGTCGGTTTCAAAGAAGGTAAAGTAGTTCTCATGGCAACGGGAGAAATGTCCGGAATACGCCACGGCAGCCGGGTTTTGTCAATGGGTAAGAATATTGCTGTCCAAGTAGGCGAAGGACTGATTGGCAGGGTTATTGACGCAACGGGTAACCCGATAGATGGAAAAGGACCGATAGTCGGTGAGAACTATCCTCTTTTAATGACATCTCCTAACCCGATGAAACGGCAGAGGATACAGGATCCGATAGATATCGGAATACGTTCTATAAATGGACTTCTAACCATCGGTAAGGGCCAGAGGGTAGGGATTATGGCAGGCTCCGGAGTCGGTAAGAGCGTACTTCTTAGCATGATAGCGAAATACTCAGAGGCTCCAATCAATGTCATAGCCCTCATTGGTGAGCGAAGCCGTGAAGTCAGAGAATTTGTGGAGCAGAATCTTGGAGAAGAAGGTCTGAAAAAATCCGTAGTTGTAGTATCTACGTCGGACAAAGCTCCGCTGGCAAAAGTGAGAGGGGCATTTACAGCCACGGCAATTGCGGAGTATTTCAGAGATCAGGGGCAGGATGTTCTTCTGCTAATGGATTCACTGACTCGTGTTGCAATGGCCCAGAGAGAGATCGGGCTAGCAATTGGTGAGCCGCCGACGACACGAGGTTACACCCCATCAGTGTTTGCACTTTTACCGAAGTTGCTTGAACGTGTTGGAACCGCAGAAAAGAACGGCAGCATTACCGGTCTCTACACGGTCTTGGTTGAAGGTGATGACATGATGGAGCCGGTGGCGGATATGTCCAGGTCTATACTCGACGGACATATAGTGCTTTCGCGGGACCTTGCCATGGAGAACCACTACCCATGTATTGATATTCTACAGTCAGCCAGCCGTGTCATGCCGCATATAATCGATGATAAGCATAAGGAAAATGCAGGAAGGTTTGTCGAGGTGCTTTCAATATATAAAAAATTCGAAGACATGATTAATCTCGGTGCATACAAGCCCGGGTCGAATAAAAAGCTGGATTTTGCGATACAGGTAGTTGATAAATTGAAAAAGTATTTACGGCAGGACATGAAAGAGCTGATTGACTACGCGGATGCAGTCCAGGGACTGTATTTTCTGTTTGATCAAAAGGAAAATATAGATGCGTAAGATAAATACCATATCGAAAATATTGAAGTTGAAGGACAACAAAAAGCAGGAAGTAGAGCTAGAGGTCAGAGAGGCTTCTGATAGGCTAGATGTTGAAAGGGAAAAGTTAATAGGCCTTGAGAAGGAATATCAGGAAAAGCTTGAGAGCTTCAATCGAAAAAATAAAGACGGCTCAATGAATATTGATAAGATTAATACCTACTATGATTACTTCGCCCGAGTTGAGGGGAGGGTAAAGAAGCAGAAAGAAATATTTGCCCTCCGCAAAAAGGAACTTGATACTGCAAAAGACAATCTGATTAGCGCTCACAAAGATCAGAAAGTATTTGAAATACTAAAAGATAAGGCTGTAAAAAGCGATATGAAGGAAAAGGCAGAGGTTGCACAGAAAGAGGCCGACTATTTTGTTCTAACAAGGAAACTACGATGATAAGGACAATGATTATAATTTTGGGTTTGTTGATGGTTACGTTTAATGCTTATGCAAAAGACGATCTCGTCAATAAGATTGAACAGCAGAGCAAAGAACTTGACAAGAGAGAGGCGATCATAAAAAAGGAAACGGTGAGGCTCCAGGAACTAAAACAAGAGGTAGAAGCAGATATTGCAAAATACACCGCACTCCTAAAGCAGATTGAAAAATCACTGAAACAGGCTGAGGAAAAGGGCAATAAGAGGTTAAAGCACGTGGCAAAAGCATATGAGGCAATGCAACCGGAAGACGCTGCCTCCAGATTGGCAGGGCTTGATGATAAAACAGCGGTACAGATACTGCTTAAGATGAGTAGTAAAAAGGCTGGACTCATAATAGGGAATATGGAGACTTTAAAAGCAACCACATTAACTAAGTTAATCGCGAAATTGAAGAAATAGATAACGATTCGAAAAGCCCCTTCCTGTTTTCAGGAAGGGGCTTTTTTATTAACTAACGACCAATGATGAAGTGAAAATGATATAAGAAAATAATTATTTGAAAACGGCAAAACTTTCCGCAGTAGGAAACAATGGTTTCCCATATAACTATCTCTCCTCAACTATCAATCGAAACAATTCAATAAATTCAAGGGTTAGCCGATAAAGATTTACCTGGCACACACCTTGCATTATGTCGGGCATGAATGTTTTCGGAACCAATGCAGCAGCAAACACCGATCCTCAAAAAATCAATTCTCAGATAGCTCTCTCTAAGCTTGATTTGAATATGGGCGGCAATGCTGTTTTTGATAAAGTCACCTTCGACTCCCTTCTTACTAATTTGAAAGCAGCTCCAGTCGAACGAAGGCAGAGCGAGCACGAAGATTATCACGCCGAGCAGACAAAGAGAAATAAGGAGTACTCGGGAAAAAGTAATGAAATTGATAATCGGAGTGAAGACCACAGAGCAGAAGAATCACATAGAGCATCGGAAAAATCGGATAGACATATAGAAACCGTATCTCATAAAGAGGCCTATCGTGATGAGACTGTAAAGAAAAATAGTGATCACTCAGATGTTAAGGCGGAATTAGAAGTAAATGAAAGCACTGTTGATTCAGCTCTAACTAATAAAGGTACGGAACTGACTGATGAAGCTAATCATAAAGAGAGTGATGAAAATAATGCTTCAAAGATAAGCGCTGTTTTGTTTGACATTGCAAACAGTAAAGCAGCAGAGCTTTCTGCTGAAATTGAGACAGTAGAGGGTGGAGAAGCTGCATTAACAGAGGGTGATAAGGAATCAGGCGAGGGTCTCAAAAATGGCGCGTTACTCTATGACGCGCTGCATGGTAAATCTACTGAGGTGGTCGATACAAATACAAGTAATGGAAAAGAGGGCGCAGGGCAGGCCGGTGTGAAAGCTGGTGACATTCTTAAGGGCTTGATTGATGCGAAAATAGCGGAAGCCTCAAAAACGCAGGTTGATACCGCAGTGAAAAGTGAGAACCCTGAAGAAGTAAAACCTGTAGAAGTAAAAGCTGAATCTGTTAAGGCGGAAAACGGTCTGAAACTCGGTGAATTGTTGAATAAATCCGCGGGAATTGAGAAAGAATTAATGACTGCCATGGCAAAGACTGACAATGCCGAAGGCGAAGAGCCTGACACAGAAATAGATGAACTAATTAAGAATCTTGATAAAAATACACCAGCTGATAAAAAGGCTGATATCAAACAGGCCCAGATCAAAGAAACCAGGATTCAGGACTTCATGAACCAGAAGGACATACAGGAAGGAAATAATGCAAAAGCAACTGTTAGCAAGGATCTGCCCGGAATGGTAGAGAATTTAATCCGTGAAAGTGGAGTCAAGCCTAATACAAATGCGACTGTGAAAACGGCCGGTGAAAATTCTGAGACAAATAATATAAGTGCGACAAATGACGTGAGCGCGAAGAGCTCAAGTTCTAAGGTTAATATAGTTTCTCCAACAGGCTCCAGTGCAAAGCCATCAGGTTTTGCAGATGTTGTAAATAAGATTGTATATGCAGTCAAGGGCGACACCAAGCTGGGTGTTACTGTTGAGCATAAAGACCTCGGACAGCTCAATATAAAGCTAAGCCTCGAAAAGGGTGTAGTAAATGTCCACATTAACACTGCTGACAAAGTGGCCAGAGATTTCGTTGAAAGTAACATTCAGCAGATAGTTGATTCACTCTCAAAGAACGGTGTCAGTGTAGGAGGCTTCTCAGTAGGATTAAAGAACCATCAGAACAAAGAAGGGTTCACAAATAGTAATTCAAATAAAAGAGATAAAGCTTTTTCTATAGAAGGTATGGAGAAGCATCAATATATGAGATCAACCGCTAATGTCTATGGCAATCAGGGGCGGGTCAGTGTATTCGCTTAATAGATAAAACAATGATGATTAATTTAAATATGAATCACTTTCATTACGAGTGGAGGTAACATGGCAATCGACGGAGTAACAAGTTATGATGGAACTGCCCCAACGCAGACCTACGGGAAGCAGACCCTTGGACAGGATGACTTTATGAATCTTCTTTTACAGGAGTTGAGCCACCAGGATCCGCTGAATCCTATGGACAGCAAAGAATTTACAGTACAGATGACCTCGTTCAGCACACTTGAAGGAATCAATAATATGACTAAATCCCTGGGTGGTATTGAAGATATTAATCTTAATCTGCAGAACCTTCTCGCCTATCAACAGTCAATGCAGAACGCTACGGTCACAAACATGATCGGAAAGACTGTCAAGATGGACGGCAGCTTCTCTCATTTAAGTGATACAGCTTCTATGAATTATGACCTGCCGGAGGATGCTGCAACAGTGCGGATCACAATAAGAAATTCCGCCGGTAGACCAGTCTATGTAGAGGATCTTGGTCCTCAGGTTTCCGGTAGCAATCAATACGTTTGGGACGGCACTGATCCGTCAGGTGCGAAACTGGCTGAAGGTACGTATTCGTTTGATATCGAGGCACGTAATGATTCAGGTCAACTGGTTAATTCAACTACACAAAGTTCAGGACATGTAACAGGCGTTACATATGATAATGGCCTGGCATATCTTGTCCTTGACAACTCAACCAGGGTCGATGTCGGTGATGTTAAAACAATAGTAGAGTAATACATTAAAAGTTGAATGATAGAATACGACTTTATATTTTGTATATATAAAAAGGAGGAAATAGTATGAGTGTAACATCAATGTTTACAGCAGTTAGTGGAATGAACTCTAATGCCACTTCACTTGGAGTCGTCGGTGATAATATTGCTAACATGAATACCCATGGATTTAAATCAAGCTCGATAGTCTTTGCTGATATTGTCAGTCAGTCATCAGGATCAGGCGGTATTGGTAGAGGCTCGCGAATAAATGATGTCGGGCAGGAATTTACTCAGGGTGCATTTGAGAACACCCCGAATGTTCTGGACATGGCAATAGACGGCGACGGTCTGTTCGTTGTTAAAAAAGGAAATAATACATTTTATTCAAGAGCAGGGCAGTTCGGTATTGACAAGACAGGTTTTGCCGTCAATCCCGACGGTTATGTGCTACAGGGCTATCAGTTTGATGTTCAGGGTAATTCATCTACTGTTGTTGCTGATGTTAATGTTGCTTCCATAAGTAGTTTGCCGAATCAAACATCCCGGCTAAGTATATATGCAAATCTGGACTCGACTGAAATCTCACCCGCCGCATTTGACGTAACAAATGCTTCAAATACATCTAATTTTACGAGTACAATTACTACGTACGACTCTCTTGGAAACGCGCACGTTTTAAATGTTTACTATAGGAAGGGAGCGACTATAGCAGCAGGCGATACCCCTGCCAATGCGGCAGCAGGCGGTACTGCTTATGGAGTACCACCCACTGCTACATGGCCTGCAGGTTATGGAGCTATAGGAGGAAGTGAGTGGGAGTGGTATGCGGTTGTAAGTGCCGCAGATGCAGCGGCAGTCTTTCCTGCTACTACCGGGATAGATACCGTTATGGCCCAGGGACGGCTAGAATTTGACACTGATGGAGCTCTTTATTACGCTCAAGATCTAACGTCTCCAACAGGAGGATTTGATTTTTCAGGAGGGGCTACACAGAATCAGGGTATTACGTTTGATTTCGGAGACGACATTGCCGAAGATGGGACGCTGGGACTTGAAGGTACAACACAATTCGGTGCCGTATCTACAACAGCATTTCTTGATCAGGACGGTTATTCCTCTGGTACATTGAAGAGTTTAAGTATTGACAGTAATGGTTTTATGTCAGGTGTATTTACTAACGGTCAGACCAAGAGTATTGCGCAGGTCGTTCTTGCAAAGTTTATATCGCAAGAGGGCCTTATTAAACAGGGTAACAGTCTATATGCAGAGTCATTTGAATCAGGTCAACCGATTGTTACAGCACCGGGAAATTCAGGGACGGGTGAAATTCTTGCAAATGCACTTGAGCTTAGCAACGTTGACCTTGCCGCGGAATTTGTTAAGATGATCATCATGCAACGTGGATTCCAGGCTAACTCCAGGATGGTATCCACATCTGATGAACTACTGCAGGAGCTAGTTAATCTGAAGAGATAGCATAGAAAATAGTTAAACATCCTCCCCGATGTTTTACTTGCCTCCCCCCCCAAAGGGAGAGGTCTTAGAGGGAGGGAGAAATTACCGGTTCTCCCTTCCTCTACCCCCATTCATCATTCGTACCTCGTTGTTGGCTGTTTACACTTCGTCATTCGTAACTCGTCAATCGTTATTCGTCATTCTCTTTTCGCAGTTAACATAGAATAAGGCACTACCAACATCTTCACCTTAAGAGTCGTCTCTGTAAAAGATCCTGCAAGTCTCTTCGACCATCGATTACGCAGTGGACATAAACGATATCTCTTAAAACCTGATAAATAATTCTATACGGCTTAAAAAAGATCTCCCGAAATTCTAAGACCCCAATGCGCTCCAACTCGGGTGGATAGTGCCCTCGTAAAGGAGTTGTTTCAAGCCGAAGTATAGTTTTTTCAAGGTTCTTCAGGAGTCGATCCGCTTTTTCTGGCGAATCATATTGTGAGACATAGAGATATATGTCAAAGAGGTCAGTTTCTGCATCAATAACGAGATTTACAGTGAAGCGCATTATTTTTTGTGATATTCCTTTATCTTCTCTTTAACGCTGCTAAATGATTCCCTGGCCGGCTTGAACTTGCCCTCTTCAAGGTGTTTACGGCTTTGGGCAAGGATCTTAAGCATTGCAAGGCTTTCCTGTGTTTTTTCATATTCACGAATATCCTGAAGAACTACCTTTGCTTCACCGTTCAAGGTAATGACAATAGTCCCATGGTTGTCCACTATCTCACGAACAACTTCAGAGGCATGAGATTTAATATAACTAATGGGCTTTACGGACTCACTTAACTTCATAATGATAACCTCCGATATTTAATGACCTAAATATAGTCTATATAATGGTCACTGCTTATGCAAGTAGTGTCGGTTTACCCACATGTTTAACGTACGACTCAAGACGTTCAATGGCAGTTCCAGCGCAAAAAAAAGGTCCGAGCGTGTAACTCAAACCTTTGTTAATACAATATGTAGTTGTTCTCTATTTTGCCGAAGCGTGATATACCTGCCCGGGTTTCAGCAGAACAAAGTTGTCGGCACCTTCTTCTGATTTGACCTGCTTGAATACTTCACAGGACATGCATGATACAGACTTCTGAGCAAAGTCACCCTGCACCTTGCCGCCGCAGAAAGTCCCGGCAATGGCCCAGCATATACGACCGGCATTGCTTCCATCGTTGATCCCGTTGCATGAGGATTCTGTAGCTGCAGGACAGACTCCAAGGTCAGTGCTGTGGTTCCCGCCTTTTTCTCTGCCGCATTTTTTTATTTCCCAGCAATTAGATTTAGCCATTATCCTTCTCCTTTCTGTAAAATCCCCTCTATTAGAATAAACACTATTTAAATCATAAGTTTATATCGGAACTTTAAAGCTAATACTTTAGTGACATTGTGACAACTTTCACTGGATAAACAAAATGTTGTTTAGACAGCATTTATGAGTTCTCCGGCTATTTCATTGAGCGGCATGACTTTATCAGCCGTCCCTGCCTCAACCACTGCCCTCGGCATTCCATAGACTATGCAGGTCTCCTCGCTTTCAGCGATCGTTTTGCCACCCTTGTTCTTTATTTCCTTCATCCCGGCTTCACCATCATTTCCAAGGCCGGTAAGAATGATCCCAAGTACACTTCCTGAGAAATTCTCTACAATTGACTGCATCATAAGATCAACGGAAGGCTTATATATATACTGCCCTTCATCTTTGACGATATGAATCGTCGTCTCGGTTATTTTCTTTCGTAACACGCCCATATGACCTCCGCCGGGGGCAATATAAACGGTCCCCTTCTTTATTACATCGCCCTCCTCAGCCTCTTTTACGTGAATAGAACTCAGCTGATTTAACCGCTCTGCAAATGGACCTGTAAATGATGCAGGCATGTGCTGTGCAATAAGAATTGGTACAGGGAAATTAGCCGGTATGCTGGTAATTATATTTTGCAAAGCCTTCGGTCCTCCGGTTGATGATCCGATGGCTACGATGCCGACACGTCTACTTGAAGTATATTGCTGGACTTTTTCCGGCATTGTAAGGGGTCTTGCAGCGGGCTTTGATGGACGGAAGATCCTTTTCCTGAAAGATCGGTTTGATCCGATTTTCTTGATCTTATCAATTAGGATTTCCTTGATTTTTACAATATTAATTGAAAGATCCGACAGGTTCTTGGGGATGAAGTCGACGGCTCCGATATCAAGGGCATCAAGTGTTGCCTTTGCTCCATCCATAGTTAGTGAACTGACCATGAGAACCGGTACCGGAGTTTTCTCCATAATTACTTTAAGTGATTCCAGGCCGTTCATGCGAGGCATCTCGATATCCATTGTGACGATATCAGGTTTTAGAGATGCAACTTTATCGATGGCTTCCATGCCGTCGCGGGCAATACCTACGACCTCGATTCCCGGATCGGCTGAGATCATACTTGAGATTGTGTTTCTCATAAACGCTGAATCATCAACAATTAAGACTTTTACCATATATTTTCTCTTTCCGTGTGTGTTACCAATGGGTTATGGTGTTTATACTATAAAATCTACTATTCTCCACTAAGCAGCTTGTCGAGATCAAGGAGAATTATAAGACGGTTTTCCAGCTTTGCAATGCCCTTTATGAAATGACTTTGGATTTCTGAAGACATTGGAGGTGTTGCCTCAACAGTACTGGAAGCTATTCTAAGGACCTCGGAGACTGAGTCGACAATAAGTCCATTTGTTATTTCCGATATTTCCATAATGATTATCCTGGAAGTGTCGTCAGTTGGTTTGTCTTCCATTCCGAACTTTTTTCTGAGATTAATAACGGGAATAACTTTGCCCCTGAGGTTGATAACTCCTTCGACATACTGAGGGGAGTTAGGGACCTGGGTAATGTCCGTTATTCTGTTGATTTCCTGTACATTCAGGATATCTACTGCATACTCCTCGTTGCCGAGTGTGAATGTAACAAATTGGAGTACTTCTTCGCTGACTGAACTTGTTTCAATTGATGTTTCCATAATACTTACCTCCTTTGTGCTATGTATATCCGCGGTCTATTGCTTAAAAACCAAAATCGTCTAATAGCGATTCAACATCAGACTGCGAAATGTTATCTCCGGGTTCAACCCCTTCTTCTTCCTTTGCATATTCCTTGTAAGTTACTCTTTCAGGGAGGCTCTGGGCTGTATTCCCTGACATGCCCACCTTAGTGATTAACGTTAACAGCTCGGATTCGACACTGTTAACCAGGTTGATTACCTTCTTTATGGTTTGGCCTGTGATGTCCTGAAACTGCTGTGCCGTAAGGATTTCTGTCATGTTGCTGTCCATGGCATCCTTTAGTGCCTTTAAGTACTCCACATCCTCTTCATTGCCTTGAATGTTATCAATGTGTTTTTGGAAATCGTCTTCTTCTTCGAAATATCTTTCAACAATTGCCATTGTTTTATTGGCTGCATCTTCTGTTTTCGTAATTACAAACTGAAGCTTATCAACCGCATTTGGAACATCATTTTCCGAAATCTTTTGAAGTCCATTATCAATTGCTCCTTTGAAATCTTCAAGAGAATCATGCAATTTTCTGGTGATTTTACCAACTTCCTTAAAGATATTGCTATCGGTAGCCGCGATCAATTGATTAACTATTACTTCTACCTTTTCATAGTCATTGCTTGAAAGCGCATCCATGAACTGCATCATCAGATCAAATACTTTTTTATTTGGGTCGTCATTTGTAAGCTTATCAGCCATATATTTCTTTGCATCATGCATTTCACTGATAGTGATTTTACCGCCGATGGTATTTAATTCTTTTGTAACTTCTACACTCTCTCCATCTTTAGACTCAGATACATTGACGACATCCTCCAAAAGGCTCATATCATCAAAGGGCAGTAGTTTTTTGATGTCGAGAAGGACGATCAATTTATTGTTGATTTTTGCAACTCCAGCGATACTGTCAATATCGTTGCTGACAAGGCTGTCAGGCGGCTCAATTTCCGACTCAGAGGCATTGATAACACCCGTAATCCCGTCCACCATGATCCCGAACGTTATTTGTCCTGTGGCAAGTACTATTACTGTATTCCCTTCCTCGCCGTTGCCAGGGGTATTTAAAAGGCTCCTGAGGTTGAGTATTGGTACTATCGAACCCCTGAGATTTGTAATTCCCTTAATATAGTGAGGCAAATGGGGGAGGGTGGTAATGGAGGGCATACTGATTATTTCCCGCACATTTAAAATTGGTATCATATATTGACTTGGTTTAATGTTAAATCCTATAAACTGTTCCATGTGTACCCTCCTTTATTGAATTGATGCAGCACCGGTATCTTCGGCGTTAATTTTAAAGTGACCAATTAGTCCATTAAGTTCCTCAGACAATTCGTTTAGGCCTTTAGTTGTTGATAAGTATTGCTCTGCTACATTGGCAGTTTTCTGGTTGTCGTTTGCAATTTCCTGCAATGTGGTTGAGACTTCCTCTCCTGTAGTGCTCTGCTGTTTGGTGGCGGTTGCGATCTGCTGTACCATATCCATTACGCTCTGTACAGAAGCAACGATCTGATTTAAAGACTCGTCTGCCTGGTTAGCAAGATAGACACCTGCCTCTACTTCCTGAGTTGCTTTATGCATGGAGTTGACTGCGTTGTTTGTATCATTCTGAATGCTCTTGATCATATCACCTATTTCGCTTGTAGCCGACGTAGTTCTCTCTGCGAGCTTTCTTACCTCATCTGCAACTACTGCAAAGCCTCTTCCCTGTTCTCCTGCCCTTGCGGCTTCAATTGCCGCATTCAGTGCAAGAAGGTTTGTCTGGTTTGCTATATCATTGATTACCTGGATGATCTCTCCTATCTGCTCTGAACTATTTCCAAGTGCGCTGATAGTCTGTGCCGAATTGTTAACAGATTCAGATATTTTGTTCATCCCCGTGATAGTTTTTGCTACTACCTCGCTGCCCTGGTTGGCAAGTTCTGAAGCTTCACGTGCAGAGTTGGCTGCATTGGCTGAATTTTTTGTGACATCAAAAACTACTATACTCATCATTTCCACAGCGCTTGCAACTCTGCCAGTGTTATTCATCTGTTCCTTGGCATCATTAGAGATTGAATTTGAGGAGGTCAATAGGTTGTCTGAATAGTCAGACAGCCTTCCCGTTGCACCTGAGATTTTAACAACTATATTTGTAAGCTCCTGTTTCATTCGGTTAAGAGAATGTATGAATCTTTCAATCTCGTCATGCGTATTAATCGAGAGGTCTTTTGGAGTAAGATCTCCGCTTGAGATTGAGTTGGCAATTTCCACTACGTCGTTGATTGAACTGCCGTAGTCTCTGTTTGTAAGATATATGGCTGTTGCAACCGCAAGGATAGTTAACAGTGTTATTAGCAAAATGAAATGCCTGGATCCGATAGTTGAATTTCTGACCTCACCAATATTATTCATAAGCATTGTATGTCTTTGGTGGTAGTACTGCATGGTTTTTTCTTCAAGTGAACTTGCAATGCTGCTCAAAGTAGTAAGTTTGACTTTAAGCTCAGATGTGCTGGCAATTGAGCTAAGGGAATTGCTTCTATCCAGAAATGATGTGTAACTGGAGTGAAGCTTTGAAAAATCGTCTGGCTTTGAATTGTCCTTTAGGTGAAGCAGCGCTTTCTTGACCGATGCTGTATTTGTAAGATGATCTTTAAGCAGCTTTAAATCGGAAGTTCCTGAATCAGTTTTGCGGATGAGATCGTTAGAGCTTGAGATATAGTTGAGTAAGATATCGATACTGGACAATGCCGGGTGCATCTCCGTTAGTTTCAATATATTAGTGTTGTAGAAATAAGTTCCGGTGATTATCAAGGCGAACAGCAGTGAAAATGGTAAGAGCCCTATCAGCAGTTTCCTTCTGATATTGATCGAAAATTTATCAAATTTTGGTACATGAATATTCATTTTGTTTGTCCCCACTTAGTTAGTAATATTATTAAACTAACTTTCTCCCTTTATATTTGTAGATTCACTATTAGTTGTTAACCCTTTGTTGTCATTTCAAATAGGTTTCTTGATATGCCGTTCACATCAAGAATGAATACAACTTTGCCGTCTCCTGTTATGGTTGCGCCGAGCACGTATGATGATGTTGTATCTACTCCGTCGAGGTTCTTGATAACGACCTCTTCCTGACCAAGAAGTTTGTCAACTGCGATGCAGAATCGCTTTTCGCCGAGTGAAATAACCACAATATATTTGTGGTTGGAGTCTGCATCTTCATTGCCACTGCCATTACCGTTTCTTGTGTCACGGATTCCGAGCAGAGTGTTAAGCTCAAATAACGGGCAGACTTTGTCACGGATTACTATCACGTTCTGTCCGGTTACATTATCTATATCTTCATTTGAAACCTTTAACGTCTCCTCAATCGGTGAAAGCGGAATAGCGTACTTTGCACCTGATACTTCGACCATTAGTGATTGAATTATGGCAAGAGTTAATGGGATACATATTCTAAATGTTGTACCAACGTCTTTTTCTGTTGCTATTTCAACGTATCCGTTTAGCAGCGAAATATTAGTTTTTACAACGTCCATACCAACTCCTCGTCCGCTTAGTTCAGTGGCAACCTCTTTGGTTGAGAATCCGGGCATGAAAATAATATCATTAGCGGCGTCATCGGTCATCTTCTTTACTTCTTCTTCAGTGAGAAGACCTTTTTCGACAGCCTTTCTTTTTAATGTAGGAATATCAAGTCCCTTACCGTCATCTATGATTTCAATGACGACCTGGTTTCCTTTTTGATATATATTTATTTCAACAGTACCTTTTGCGGGTTTCCCCTTGGCTATTCTTTCTTCTGTAGATTCAAGACCGTGGTCAATAGAGTTTCTGAGAATATGAGTCAGGGGATCGCCTATGTTCTCAATGACGGTCTTATCGACTTCAGTGCTTTCTCCGGTTATTACGAGCTCAACCTCTTTATTCACGGAGGCAGACATGTCCCTGACAAAACGCGGGAATTTGCCGAGTACTTTATTGATGGGCTGCATCCTTATTTTCATGACTGCAAGCTGCATGTCAGATGTTACTCTGTCCAGAAATGAGACAGTCTCCATGAGGGTCTCTGTAAGAGGGTCATGAGAGTATTTTTGGTCAAAATAGTTTGAAATATTCAAGAGTCTGTTTCTAACCAGAACGACCTCACCAGCGAGATCCATGACTTTGTCGATTCTTTCTACATCGACTCTAAGGTTCTGAGCAGTTTCTTTAGGTTTCTTCGCGTTGTCAGCCGGTTTTTTAGGAGCTACCGGCGGCTTGCTTTTGGCTGCTACAGGTTCTTGTTTCGGTTTTTCCGGTTCAACAGCTTTTATTTCTGGCGTAGGGACAGGATCTGGTGTCTTCTGTACCGCATCAGAAGCTGGCACTGGTTCAGTGCTTTCTTTTATCGGAGGTGACGGGTCGACCGTTTCCACAATACCGGTTACCTGAGCTATAAGGTCCTCAGCCGCTTGAAGGCTGTCAGGAGTTTCTGGAGGTGCCGCTATCGGTTCTGGCTCCGGTTCCGGTTCAGCTGCTTCTATTGTAGGAGCTTCTAAAGACACAGCGTTGTCAGATGGCTCTGCACCTGAGGCTATAGCG
>PJEL010003109.1_pt1 | contig 14496 bp, 15 predicted proteins | sample 1853271 | NCBI WGS metagenome assembly PJEL01 (sample SAMN08108733, study PRJNA415343) | Invertebrate metagenome, whole genome shotgun sequencing project. | host: Globobulimina | place: Sweden: Gullmar Fjord | collected 2015-08 | reverse complement strand
GTCCCAGGTTTCAGCTGTTGAAGGTGAGGCAGGTAATTTTTCACTGACGGTGCAGCAGGAACCAAGGTTTGTTGATCCGATAAAATGCACTGGTTGCGGAATCTGTCAAACTAAATGCCCTAAGCAACTACCCAACGAGTTTGAACAAAATTTATCCAAACGAAAATCTGTTTTCACAATGTTTGCTCAGGCAGTTCCAAACACCAGAGTAATTGATCAGGATCAATGCCTCTATCTTACCAAGGGGAGGTGTCGTGCTTGTGAAAAATACTGTGATGCCAAGGCCATTAACTTTGAAGATTCTGCTAAAACATATCAACTTAAAGCTGGGGCTATTATTCTCACACCCGGTGCTAGTACATACAACCCAACCATAAGACAGGAATTGGGGTATGGCCGCTGGAAAAATGTCATTACTTCACTCCAATTTGAACGAATTCTATCAGCCTCAGGCCCTTACCAGGGAGTAATAAAGAGGCCATCTGACGGCAAACACCCGAAGCGATTGGCCTGGATTCAGTGTGTAGGTTCTCGTGATCCCCATAATGCAAATCCCTGGTGTTCTTCAGTATGTTGTATGTATACCACCAAGCAAGCAGTTATCGCCAAGGAACACGATTCAGAGATTGAAGCGACTGTTTATTACATGGAAATGCGTACTTTTGGTAAGGACTTTGATAGATATTTAAGTCGAGCCAAAGATGAGTGCAATATTGATTATCAAAGAGCAATGATCTCTGAGATTCATGAGGATTTAGCAACCGGAGATCTAGTTTTGCGCTGGTTTAACGAAAATGATCAATTTATTGAAAAGACATTTGATATGGTCATTCTTTCTGTGGGGCTGGAACCAAGGGCTGATGCGCGTCAATTTGCTGATATTTTTGGAATTGATTCCAATAAGTATGGTTTTGCGGCCACCAACTGGGCAACACCTGTTGAGACCAGCAGAAAAGGGATTTTTGTAGCCGGAACCTATCAAGGACCAAAAGACATTCCTGAGACAGTTGTTCAAGGTAGCGCTGTTGCAGGGAGCGCTATGGCTCTTTTAGCTGATAGTCGTGGGCAAGAGGTACAAGAGATTGTGTTGCCGCCTGAAAAAGATATCAGCAACCAGGAAGCTAGAATCGGGGTAATTGTTTGTCATTGTGGTATTAATATCTCTCAAACTGTAGATGTTGAAAAAGTAGCAAAAGATGCAGGGAAAATGTCTCATGTTCGGCATGCTGAAACCGTTTTGTATGCCTGCTCACCCGACGGTCAGGAAAGGATAAAAGATCTGATTCGGGATAAAGGCTTAAACAGGGTTGTTGTTGCTTCATGTACTCCACGAACTCATCAGGCTCTTTTCCAGGATACTATTCGGGAGGCAGGGCTTAATAAGTATCTTTTTGAACTGGCAGACATCCGAGAGCAATGCTCTTGGTGTCATATGGGAGATAATGAGAAGGCCACCGAAAAGGCAAGTGATATTGTTAAAATGAATATTGCCAAAGCCAAAGGATTTCAACCCGTATCGGTTGACTCAGTTGGAATTACCAGGGGGGCATTGGTCATTGGCGGCGGGATAGCTGGGATTACAGCAGCCCTTTCTCTCGCTGATCAGGGTTTTAAGGTAGATCTGGTTGAAAAAGAAAAGCAATTGGGCGGTTTAGCAAATGGAGTGAAGCATTTCATTGATGGCAGTGATGTCGGCAGAGTAATTAGTGATCGAGTTGACCAGTTACAGAATCATGCTGGTATTTCTATCCATCTTGGCCAGGAGGTTGAAAAGACAACTGGCTATGTTGGTAATTTTATTACAAATTTAAAGGATTCAACTAAGATTGAACACGGGGTTGCGGTTTTTGCAACAGGTGCGGTTGAATATCAGCCAACTGAGTATAGTTATCAAGAATCAGATCAAATTATTACCCAACGCCAGCTTGAGGCGCTGATGGAAAAGAGAACTCCTCAGGATGGTGAAACGTATGTGATGATTCAATGTGTGGGTTCCAGAGAAGAACCGCATAATTATTGTTCTCGCATCTGTTGTCTGGGAGCCATTAAAAATGCAATAGCCATAAAAGAGAAAAATCCTAAGGCCCAAGTTGCCATCCTTTTTCGTGATATTCGCTCTTATGGGCTGCGTGAAGAATATTTTACCAAGGCTCGTGATTTGGGTGTCATGTTTATTCGTTTTACAGTTGAGAATAAACCACAAGTAAAGGTAGATGGTCAGACAATTGAAGTAGTTGTATTTGATAGAATTTTTAACAGAATGGTTAGTCTGGGTGCAGACTATGTTGTTCTTTCTACGGGTATGCGTCCTCACCCTGCCACTAGTGAGCTTGCAAAAAAATATAAGGTTTCAACCAATCAAGACGGGTTCTTTTTGGAAGCACATGTCAAGCTGCGTCCGGTTGATTTCACCAATGAAGGGTTCTTCTTGGCCGGAGCTGCTCATGCTCCCAAAAGTCTTGATGAAGTTATCAACCATGCACTGGCTGCTGCAGGCCGGGCTGGGATGATTCTTTCACAAGAAAAGCTACATTCTTCTGGGATAATCGCAAAACACGATAAAGATACTTGCATGTCATGTCTGGCATGTTTAAGGGCCTGTCCTTATGATTCGCCATTTATTAATGAAGAAGGCAAGGTCAGCCATAATGAAGTGAAATGCACTGGTTGTGGGATTTGCGCCGGAATTTGTCCGGCTAAGGCCTTCCAGGTAAATAATTTTAATGATGATCAGATTATCGCTATGATTGATTCATTAACTGAGGGAAGATTGAAATAAACATACTAGTGTCTGTCTAGGATGAGAATTTTTCTTCGAGGTCAGGTAAGTGAACGAAGTGAGACTCCGAGGAACATTGAAAATTAAAAAGCACAACAATATTATGCATATGTGAGCATTTTTAATTTCCACTGTGACGCCGAGATCGGAGAAAAAGGCCATTTATGGACAGGCACATACTAGAATTCTTCTTAACAGGGGGGGAGTAGTTCCCCCCTCCTTAGGAATCCCCCCTTGTCAAGAAGTGCTTATCGATTTTTTGTATGAGTAACATATTTGGAGTAATACATGTTTCAACCTGATACGGTAATTGAACAAGAAGAACCGCTTGATAATGGAGTGAGCAGTATAGAGGAAGCAAAAGATGCACCTGCAGATTGGCAGGCAAACATACTGGCTTTTGCGTGTCATTATTGCGCCTTCGCTGCTGCTGATCTTGCCGGCGTGATGCGTTTATCTTATTCCCCAAATGTTAAGGTGATCCGTTTACCATGTACCGGGAAATTAGACTTATCTTATGTGTTACGGGCCTTTGAAAAGGGAATTGATGGTGTGTTTGTGGCTGGCTGACTTGAGGGACAATGTCATTTCCTGGAAGGAAATACCAATGCTAAAAAGAGAGTGGAAAGACTGCACGGATTACTACAAAGTGTAGGCCTCGACCCTGAGCGTTTGAAAATGTACAATCTCTCGGCTGCCATGGGACCACGCTGGGCTGAGATATGTATTGAATTTACTGAAAAAATAAAACGATTAGGGCCATCTCCTGTCTGGCTTGCATTATGTAAAGGTAAGAAAAAAGGGTAAACTTTTTACTTTGCCATTCCGTGACTTTTTACGAATATATCAAGGTTTATTTGTATTGATCCAACTCTAAACTAAAGGATGTAAAGGATAATGATAGTAGGACAACAAAAGTCTATTGATGAAATTTGGCAAATGGTCAAGGATCATAAAAAGGTCTTGGTAATGGGTTGTAATACCTGTGTTGCTGTTTGCCACCAAGGTGGATTTAAAGAGGCTGAGATTATAACATCACTTTTAAGGATAAAGGCAGCTCAAGAAGATGTTGATATGGACATCAAGGTATCGGCCATTGAACGACAATGTGAGCACGAATTTTTTGATCCGGTGATAGAAACGGTGAAAAAAGTGGAGGCTGTTTTGAGCACCGCCTGTGGTATTGGCGTACAATATATGGCAGAAAAATTTGAAAAGACTTTTTTGTATCCGGCCTTGAATACTACTTTTCTAGGTGCAGTTGATCAACCTGGGCATTTTAGTGAAAGGTGTCAAGCATGCGGTAATTGCTTGCTTGGTTCAACCGGTGGAATTTGTCCGATAAGCAGATGTGCAAAGAGATTGCAGAATGGTCCTTGTGGTGGATCAACCGCCGGAAAGTGTGAGATCGCCAAAGATGTTGATTGTGTATGGCAATTGATTGTTAACCGACTTGATGCGTTGGGTCGGCTTGATGACTATGAACAACTTGCTCCATTAAAAGACTGGTCAAAGGATCGGGCCGGAGGTCCAAGATCTTTTGTTATCGAAGGATTCTGATTTTTTTAAAGGGTGCCTTGAAGTATTAAAAGGTGGCCTAAAGTGTATACAATCTAAGAGATTACATAATAATGACTACGAGTAAACTTGAAAAGATACTTCAGGCAGGGCATTTAGCAGTGACTAGTGAGTGTGGGCCACCTCGCGGCAGTGATCCGCAAACTATTATCAAAAAAGGTGAGATGCTAAAAGGGTATGTTGATGCTGTAAATGTAACGGATAATCAGAAATCAATGACCAGGATGTCAAGTTTAGCAGCATGTATCCATCTCAAAAGTATTGGCATTGATCCTGTGTTGCAAATGGTGACTCGTGACCGGAATAGAATTGCCCTGCAAAGTGATATCCTTGGGGCTGCCTCCTTTGATATTGACAATATATTATGTCTATCTGGAGACCATCAGAGTTTTGGTGATTGTCCTACTGGGCAAAATGTTTTTGACCTTGATTCCATGCAGCTAATCCAAACTGTGCGTCACATGCGCGATCAAGGAAAGTTCTTAAATGGAGACGAGATTAAACGGCCTCCCAATATGTTTACAGGAGCTGCTGCCAACCCTTTTGCTGATCCTTTTAAAATAAGAGTACCAAGGCTTGCAAAAAAGATTGCTGCTGGAGCTGAATTTATCCAGACTCAGTGTATCTATAATCTCAAAAAGTTTGAATTGTGGATGGAGGGAGTAAGAAAACGAAGTTTGCATGAACAGGTTTATATTTTAGCCGGTATTACTCCCATGCGTTCGGTTGGCATGGCTAAGTACATGAAGAAATTTGTACCAGGTATGGATATTCCAGATGAGTTGATTGAGCGTTTAGCTGGTGTTCCCAAAGAAAAACAAGCGGATGTTGGGATTGATATTTGTATAGAAACCATTGAACGCTTAAAAGGCGTTGAAGGTATTCGTGGTTTTCATATTATGGCAATCGAATGGGAAGAAAAAGTTCCTGAGATTGTAGAACGGGCAGGGTTATATCCTCGGCCTAAAGTGTGAATTACTATTAATGAGACATTAATTAACAATGCGCTCAACATTCTGGAGAAGAATTTTATTGTGAGTGAAAACAAAAAAGTACTTTTAGAGATGATGTATAAGGCCGATTATTGCCTGCTTTGTTACTATATGGATGAGGCAATCCGAGAAGTAATGCCGACCTACGAAAAGTATGTAGAATACAAAAGGGTTGATTTTCTTCGTGGAGAAGGCAAGAAACGTTTTATTGATCTATCCATTTCATTATTCGGGGAAGAGGGTGTCTTTAAAAAATTGCAAATTGCCCCGATTCCTTCTATTTTTTTCAATGGTGAGTTAAGCTTTGAAGCTATTCCACCACGATATGAGTTGGAAGAGGCCATTGAGGAAGAAATCGGTAAATTATATAAGGATGTTGTTTTTTAGACCACCCTTTAGGTAATTTTTATCTGAAAGACAAAAACACCTTGGTGAACAAATGGGAAAAGTTCTTGTAGATGTACTGCTAACTGATTTCAGGCAATGACTTGCCTGTGTTTATATGGCCGAAGCGGTAAAGGCTTTACCGCAAGAAATTCAAGAGATCATCGAAGTCCACGAATGGGACATGCGGACCCTGGAGGGGAATGTTCGTTTTCGTGAGTTGCAGGGGAAATCACTACCTTCAATTGCACTCAATGGAGTTTTAACCTATGAGTCTGAAATACCGGGTCAGGAGATACTGATTAACGATATTAGAAGGTTGTGGCAAAGAGATAGCACTTAACAAGTGCCCGTCTATAAATGGCCTTAATAGTATAACGAATTAAGTGTGGAGGAATTCATGAAACTCGGCAGAAAGATTGAAGTGGCAAAACCTGTTAAGCTCATCTTTGTGGGTGGGTTTTTAGGATCGGGTAAAACTACAACTCTGGCTGCAATTGCCAAAAAACTCATTCGTCAAGGCAAGAAGGTTGGCATTGTCACTAACGACCAAAGTGATAACCTCGCTGATACGGTTATTGTTCGGGAGTTATTGAGTGAATTAGGGGTTCCCATTGAAGAAGTTGTTGCCGGATGTTTTTGCTGCAAGTTTGATGAATTAATAGATAATATAGAAAAAATTCTTGTTCATGAGCCAGATATATTGCTTGGTGAGCCAGTTGGCAGCTGTACTGATTTTGTAGCTGCAGTAGCCAATCCAATCAAGATTCACTACCACCAGTCGTTTCATTTTGCTCCTTTTTCAACCATGCTTGATCCTGATCGTCTCCGAGAATTGTCTTTGAAAGAAGTGGAAAGTTCCTTTCCTGAAGAGGTTGCTTATCTTTTTGGCAAGCAGTTAGAAGAGTCAGATATTCTGTTGCTTAACAAAATTGATCAGCAATCTGATCAAGAAGTCGAAAGACTAACGAACCTATTAAAAGAAAAGTTTCCGGAGAAAGAGATCTTTGCGGTTTCTGCTCTCGAAGATATTGGGGTTGATGCGTGGCTTGATTCGTTACTATCTGGTAAACCCGGCGCTAATACAGTTTTACGACAGATTGATTATGATCGGTATGCCAGGGCAGAAGCGGTTTTAGGTTGGCTTAATGCTTCTATAAAGATTTCATCTGAAAATCATTTTTCTCCTGGCCAATTCGTTATTGATTTATTGACAGATCTTCGAGATGGCTTCAAAAAAGGCAACTGTGAAATTGGTCATCTGAAATCAATATTTACAAGTTCTGGAAAGTCACTATGGGTTAATTTGACTAATGTGTCAGCTGAGCCATCAATTAATCGAGGTCACGTTGAAGATCTTACAAGCGGAACGTTAATTCTTAATGCCAGAGTACAAATTGATCCGGATGCGCTCGAACAACTAGTAAGGGATGCAGTCCAAGATATCTCTGTCCGATATCAACTTAAGGCTGAGATTGACGATTTACAATGCTTTAGTCCGGCTTATCCCACTCCACCTTATGTAGTCCGAGAGAATATTGACGAGTCTGGCCAGCAAAAAGGAGGGCTATAATCATGTTGATTGAAGTTATTGGACTTGATCCTCCATGCAAGAAATGCAATGAACTGCTCGCCAACGCTAAAGCTGCGGTTGAACATTTAGCTATAGAAGCAGATGTAATAAAAATTTGGACTCTGTCTGAAGACACCTTAGCAAGATTTGGCCTGTTATTAAGCCCAGCTTTAGTCATTGATGGAATGGTTGTAGCTCAAGGGAAAGTTTATAAAACAGAGCGCATAATCGGCCTGTTGCAGGGCTAATCTGCAAATTTTAGATATTGGATAATAATGGGACGAAACTCTGCATATTTTACCGGTGAATTTGTCGGTACATTTATTCTTGTTTTTTTTGGTTGCAGTTCAGTTGCTGCATCAATTTTGTTTCCAATTAATAATAGCTTGTTTCAAATAGCAGCTCTATGGGGTATTGCCGTTACCATGGCAATTTATGCCACGCGCCATCTCTCTTGTGCTCATCTCAATCCAGCTGTCAGTATTGCAATGGTTATAGGCGGCAGGATGACGGCCAAAAAGCTGCCGGTCTATCTTTCTGCACAGTTCTCTGGCGCATTCTGTGCGGCAATAGTTCTCTATGCTGTTTTTTCTGGATCAATAATTCAATTTGAATTTTCCAACCAAATTATACGAGGGAATCCTGAATCAATTAAAACTGCCATGATCTTTGGCGAGTTTTTTCCTAATCCTGTAGTTGGTGAATATGCTGTTGTTTCAGTAGTTACAGCATTTCTTGCTGAGTTTATAGGTACATTTGCCCTGGTTTTCTTTATATTTTCGATTACTGAAAAGTGTAATCTTGGCAGACCAGGCGACATATTTGCTCCTTTGTTCATTGGAATGGCATTGATGGTAATTATTGCCGTTATAGCCCCTTTTACGCAGGCAGGTCTTAACCCGGCCAGAGATTTAGGGCCTAGGTTGTTTGCCATGCTTGCTGGGTGGGGGAGTGCGGCTTTTCCTGTACAGCCTTTTGGGTTTCTCACAGTTTATGTGATTGCGCCAATTACTGGTGGGAGTTGCGCGGCCCTTTTCTTTACACGAATTATTGAGCCTTTTATGAGAAAAGAGGAAATGTGCTGTTCATGATTTTTCATTTGTAGTGTATTTATTTCGCTATGCTGCTGCTATGCATAAAATTATAATATTGCCATTAATGATCTTAGCCCGCAAATCAGTATTTTCCCTTGACTTACATATATGGCACAATTAACAATGCATCGTTTTAGAGGGTATTTTAGTAAGAACAGATGGGAGAGGGAACGGTTGATATGAGAAAGGGATACATCCAGGTTTATACTGGAGAGGGTAAAGGGAAGACTACTGCCTCAATTGGATTGGCAATCAGAGCGGCTGGAGCTGGTCATAAAGTTTTTTTAGCCCAATTTATTAAAGGTAAACAGTATAGTGAAATCAACGCGTTGCAGAGATTTGATGATTTAATTACCGTTGAACAATTCGGATTAGGACGATTCATTAATGGCAAGTGTGCCCAATCTGATATTGATGCAGCTCGTAATGGCCTTGATAAAATGAAAAAAATTGTCAGTTCTGGTGAATATCAGGTTGTTGTTTTAGATGAAGCCAATATAGCTATAAAATATGATATGTTTTCTGTGAACGAACTCATTGACCTCATTGACAGCAAAACTTCTGATTGCGAAATTATCATTACTGGGAGATATGCCTGTCAGGAGATAATTGATCGGGCTGATTTGGTCACTGAAATGAGACCGATTAAACATTATTATCATGAGGGTGTTCATGCCCGTACTGGTATAGAAAAATAATATGGCAAAAATAATTCTTATAACCGGTGGTGCCCGAAGCGGTAAAAGTCGCTATGCTCAGGAACAGGCAGAAGCTCTTGAAGGATCTCGTGCCTATCTTGCCACCTGTCCTTCTCCATCAGGAGATGATTCTGAAATGCTAGCCCGGGTTGACAGTCATAAAGAAGAGAGAGTCGGTAAGGGATGGCAAACAATTGAGGAAGAGGTTGACCTTAAAAAAATAATGATTGCAAATCAAGACGTTAGAGTGTTTTTAGTTGACTGCTTAACCTTGTGGATAAGTAATATTCTGTACGCCTTTCCAGAAATTTCTGAAGAGGAGATAGGCATTCGCTGTAGAGAGCTAGTATCAACATGCAGGGAAAGGGAAGGAACGGTGTTCTTGGTTACCAATGAGGTTGGTTCAGGTATTGTGCCAGAAAATTCTTTGGCTCGAAAGTTTCGTGATTTGAGTGGGCGTTGTAATCAAGAGCTAGGGAGACTTGCCGATCAAGTCGTTCTTGTTGCCTGCGGTCTGCCGCTCTTTCTTAAAAAAGGGTAAGCTCATTCATGTAAGAATGCAGCGTTGTTTTTGGTTGTTTGCCAAAAAAATACGTGTCTAGAAGGATTAATGATGACAATAAATTGGCCTGAAAAAATTGCCAGGGAAGGGCATAGAATTTTCCTCTCTGGGCTGCCCATTGCCATGCACTGTCATCACTACAATATTAATCTACAGAAAACCTTGGAAGAATCATTGGGGGATGACGGGATAGAATTGCTATACCAGGCTTCTCTTCAATCAAACTATGACGGTTTCCGTTCTTTTCTTGAAGATCATCTACAGCTAAAAACTGAAAAATCTAAACTTGAGCTAGCGGCCACCAGCTATCAGTATTGTGGTCTAGGTGTTATTCTTCTTGATGAAGTTGATCAAGGTGGAGGCACAATTATTAGTCCGCACAGCCACCATGTTACAGGTTGGCTAGCTAAACATGGTAGGCGGGAAACACCAGGCTGTAATTTTACCAGAGGGTGGATTTCAGGTGTTTTATCTGTAATCTATCAAAAAGAGCCTGGATATTATGATGTTAGGGAGTTGAAGTGCAAAATGGCGCGTGATGCTGAATGTGTATTTGAGTGTACTCCCAAAAGAACAGGATCAAATAAGCAAACAAACCATGGCAATTGATACCAACAAAATAGTTCAGGCTATAATGCACGGAAGCCGGATTCAGGAAGAGAAGGGCATTATTCCGTTATTTGGGGTCTATTTGTCAATGGTTTCAGTTCAGTATTATAATACTCTTTCCTTTGACTTTGAGAAACGAGCGGCAAATAAAGTGGATGCATCGGCCTTGTTGATGAAGGCTGCGCAAGAGTGTGGCTATGCAACCTTTCATGGAATATTACATTCGTGGGAATGGGATGAGGTGGTTAAGCCGATGGTTGAAAATCCTGAAGATCAAATTGAGGGTTTTGCTTCTGTGGCCGTAGCTTTTGGTTGGGGGGATTTAAAGGTTGAGGAGTTGATACCATCTGAAAAACTTGTAATTAGGGTCAATGATTCCTATGAAGCATCTGGGTACCTTGACTCCTATGGCACTGCTAATTCTGGTAAATGTTATATGTTACAGGGGGTTGCTGCCGCCTTCATGGATTTGGTCTATGGCGGTGATTATCCAGATGGACTGTACCAGTTTAATGCTGTTGAGACTTGCTGTAAGGCCAAGGGAGATCCGTATTGTGAGTTCGTTGCCCAAAAAGCAGTCAAATAAAAAAGTTTCTCATGACAAAAAGGCATGTTGGCAATATTTTAACTGCTTTAAAGTTCTTTGCCAGGTGCATGGTAAGGAAAATGTTGACTGTTGGTTAATTCCTAAAACGCATTGTTCAAATTTTATCTCCGATGACTTCTTTCAAAAGTTATCAAACTGTTTAACCTGTAAATTTTTCAAAAAAAGGGGTGAGTCCAATCCAAAAGGTTGGAATGAATTTCTCGCAGATCAACTACGCAAATACAATCAAAAAACCATAGAGCAAATTTATCGTAAGGAAGAGAGTTTTGTTGAAATCCTCAACCGGATTCCAGATGGTCTGTTCACCATAGATAAAGATTGGCGGATTACGTATTTCAATCCTGCAGCTGAAAAAATCACTGGATTTACTGCTGGTGATGCCGTTGGCATGTATTGCAAGGATGTCTTTAAAAGTTCAATATGTGAGGCGGATTGTGCGCTTCGTCGTGCCATTTCAGAAGGGGGAGATGTTCATAACCGAGAGTATGAAATTACAGATATTGACGGGCGTAAAGTTCCTATTATGTGTTCAACTTCAGTTTTTAGAGATCCTTCAGGCCGCATGACTGGCGGTCTTGAAATATTTAAAGATGTTAGTGATGTTAAGAAACTTCAGGAAGAAGTTGCAAAGCGGGAAAAGAAATATAGACGAATTTTTGAAGGCAGTCATGACATGATTTATACATCAACCTTGGAAGGTGATTTTCTTGATATTAATCAGGCCGGGGTCGATATGATTGGCTACTTAAACAAAAAAGATTTGTTGAAGGCAGGTTCGGCAAAGAGTCTGTATAAAAATCCACAAGACAGAGAAAAATTTATAAATCTTATTAACCTGGACGGTTTTGTAAAGGATTTTGAAGTGGATTTTGCCAGACATGATGGAACACCTATTCATGTGTTGGTTTCAAGCAGTCGTTACGAAAATAGCGAAACTGGAGTTATTGAATATGAAGGTATTATTAAAGATATTTCACGAAGGAAAAAAGCCGAAAAACTAATACGAAGTCGTAACCGAGAATTGTCGATCTTAAACAGCATTGCTGTGGCACTCAATTTCAGCATGGGTCTCAAGCATTTGCTTAAAGTCACACTTGAACGTGTTTTACGGGTTTTAACAATTCAGCAGGGAGGAATTTTTCTTTTTGACCGAAAAGAGCATTCCATTGTTTTGCAGGCCAGTGTTGACCTTCCTGTGGAAAGTTTAGAGCAAACCTGTGAAATAGTTTTTAAAGATGTCTTGTTGCAGGAATACCTCTTGTATAAAGACATTGAGTTAAGCCCAGAAGCGTCATTTCCATCCTTTAAAGTGCGCTACCGAACAGGAGGATGTCCCTTGCCGGTTTGGCTTTCCTGCCACTTAATAATCTCAAAAGGGAAAACAGTAGGTTTTTTTGGTTTTGTCATGCCCCAAAATAAAGTTTTTGATCATCACGAAATACATTTTCTCGGTTCTTTAGGTAACTTTATTGGCGGAGCCATTGAAAATACCAGATTGATGGAAACTATCAAACAGAACCGAGTTGAATTACGTCAATTGACCGGCAAGTTATTCCAAAGTCAGGAAGAAGAGAGAATGCGTATTGCCAGAGAATTGCATGATGAGGCAGGTCAGTCTTTGACAGCAGTCAAATTAGAGCTCGATGGCCTGGAACAGAAAGTTTTGCATTGCAACCCAGATTTGAAAGGTGAATTTAAACAGATTAGAAAAATGTTGGTGAGAACTTCATCTGAAATAAGAAATTTATCGTATAATCTCCATCCTACTCTTTTAAGTGATCTAGGTCTTGAACCTGCGTTAAACCTCTACTATAAGGAGATTATGAGGCATTCTGGGCTGGATGTTTCATTTCAGATGATTGGCTTTGACAAAAGACTTGATGGCAATCTAGAAACAGCACTCTACCGCTTTAGTCAAGAAGCTACGACTAATACTCTTAAGCACTCAGGTGCAGAAACATTTATGTTGAAAATTATTAAGAGTTACCCCAAAGTAATTTTCATGGCTGAAGATGACGGAGTTGGTTTTGATGAGGAAAATTTAGTCAATGATCAACGTAGTTTAGGTTTAGTTGGAATGCGGGAACGAGCGCTGCTTTTAGGGGGCTCTTTTCAAATTAAAGGCAGACCTGGACAAGGGGCGCGGATTCGTATTGAGATTAACTTGACTGATGAGAAAAGAGATGACTAAACAAATTAGAATCCTTCTGGCAGATGATCATACTATTGTCCGACAGGGTATTACTCGTCTATTGGAAGAACAGCCAGATTTAAAAGTTGTAGGCGAGGCAGTCAATGGTCAATCTGTAGTCAAAATGGCGTTGGAGCTGATACCTGATGTCATTATCATGGATATTGCCATGCCATTACTAAACGGCATTGAGGCATCCAAACGGATTCGTAAACAGTTGCCGGGGTGCAAAATAGTAATTCTTTCAATGTATTCTCATGAACATTACATCCATCAATTACTGGAAACCGGTATTTCTGGGTATCTTCTCAAAGATTCTAGCGGTAAAGACATAATTAAAGCGATACGGGCCGCTATGAGAAATGAAACCTCATTGAGCCCGTCAATTTCTGAAATAATGGAAGAGTCGCAATTCTCACCGCATAAAAAATCCGGTCGTGAAGAGCGTTATGATAATCTATCCAACCGTGAAAGGGAGGTTTTTCAGCTTATTGCCGAAGGCTACTCCGCTAGACAGATTACCGATATGCTATTTATCAGTATCAGCACAGTTAAGTCTCATCGGGCCAAGATTATGGAGAAGCTAGGTATTGATTCTCCTGTGAAGCTAGGTCGATTTGCCATAAAATTGGGGCTTGTAGATCCTGATTTTTGAAAATGAATCTATCTGGGGAATTTTATAGAAAAGAGACAGCCTTCCGAGGCAAGAGATGTGCAATTAATGGTTCCCTTATATCTTTTGATAATTTCTGCACAGGTATATAATCCAAGACCCGTACCACTAGGTTCGTCTTGTTTAGCTTGGTCTGCACTGGGCTTTGTTGTGAAAAAGGGATCAAATATCTGTTCGATGATATTGCTATCAATGCCTGGTCCGCAGTCTTGAAAAGTTATATAAATGAAAGTCTCATCAAACCAAGTTTTGATTGTTAACTCCTTAATTGAAGATTCTCTCATTGCATCCATAGCATTTTGCAGGATATTGCTGCATATTTGGGAAAAATCAACATATACTCCATCAATGGTAGGTAGATTTGGAGCAAAGTTGAGAATTTTTTTTACTTTATGTTTCATGAATAAGTTGGCGTTTAGGTAGTTTAATTCTGTTGCAATCAATTCATTGAGCTGTATGGCCTGTTTTTTATTGTCCTCATCATGTCTTCTTTTTAATAAAAGGCTGCTGATCATTTCTTTAAGTTGTTCTCTTTTATTCCTCATTGCTTCCTGGGCCATGAAGATTTCCAAATCTGATTCTTACTTTGCCCTCTGTTAATCAGTTTGAGATAAGACCAGATTTATACATATAACATTAATTTATTATTATAGTGTCGAAGTACCCCTACGAACATTCTATGGAAACCAATTCTCCTGATTTCTCAGCTGACATTCTTAATTTCGACGATTCCGAAAACCCTGTGATCTCTGGTCC
>PJEL010003108.1_pt1 | contig 14501 bp, 12 predicted proteins | sample 1853271 | NCBI WGS metagenome assembly PJEL01 (sample SAMN08108733, study PRJNA415343) | Invertebrate metagenome, whole genome shotgun sequencing project. | host: Globobulimina | place: Sweden: Gullmar Fjord | collected 2015-08 | reverse complement strand
ACTACCCTGACATCCCCTAAAGAGAGTTCAGAAGTAAGTAGTGGCTCAATGCCATCGTCGTGAAAAACCAGATCTAAATCACCACTGGCTGTGATATGAATTCTCTGCTTTGCACCGACCAGATCCGTGGTGCAAATCTGGGGAATACTGGCTCTTTTCTCCTTGTAGCTGACAATCCCATGTAAGCGACATTCAACCCTTCCGGACAAAGCATTAAAAGGGGCCGGGATAGCCCAGTCAGAGAGTTTTAGATATTCGACAACCCTTTCGAAATGAGCAATGACAAGGTTGATATCGGACATTAATTGAGCGTGGAAATCTGCCTTTTTAGCGAAGTCACCACTTAACTCTAATTTGGCTCCATTATGTTTAAACAAACCAGTTTTAAAATGATTTGATATTCCATTTTGATGAGCCTCATGAAACATATTAGGTATGATTTTTAATAGAGAATTTTTGCCTATCATCTCTTCTTTACTATAACCAAACATATCTACAGCTGCTTGATTAAATGTTTTTACTATAAGGTCTTTACCCACTGCAATAATTGCATTTGTATTTGATTCGATAATAGTATCAGAATAATTTTTTGCAGTTATAAGTTTTTTTGTACTATTTTCAAGCTGACGATTAGTAGGTCTAAAAATAAAGAACCCTATTAAAAATAATGTAGAGATAAGTAAAATTAGTACATATAAGGCATGCTCTTGAAGTTTTTTAGTTTTATATTCAGATTCTAACTGATAGAGAGAGGTTAAATTATCAAAAACCTTTAAAAGTTTATCTGACTCTTTAATTATATATTTAGTATTTGTATCTTTTCCATTTGAATTAATTTTATTTGCTTTTTTTAAATACTCTTTCACTTTTTTATCAAAGAACCATGGTTCTTCAAAATATATCTTTTCTATATCATTAGACATTGGTAATGAAGTTAAATAGATATGTGAAGTTTCCATTATTTTTAAACTTCTTTTCAAAATAGTTATATCAGAAATCATTACATTATTTTTAATTCGTTGACTTAGCATTCTTTGTTTTCCACTTAAATTAATAACTTTACTATCATTGAATTGTTGTTGAATTAAAGTATTTAAATTTACATAAGAATATATCGATAAAAATCCAAGTATGATTAATGCTAATATATATTTTGTTGTAAACTTTAAAGATTGCATAATAAATTTTCCTAATTAGTTTTTAGTATTCAATATTGTTTAAGTATTTTATCTAAAAGTAACTTTATAAGTTACTTTACTTATTTATACGGTAATGATATAATAACTTCTGCACCAGTATATTTATTGTCATTGTATTCATAACTTACATTGTGCGCTTCAATTGACCCTTTCATCTCTTTTACAATCAAGTTATATGTCATATGTAATCCTAATCCTGTACCTTGACTTTTATGTTTCGTTGTAAAATAAGGTTCAAATAACTTATTCAAAGCATTTTTTGATATTCCTCCTGCATTGTCTTTAAAAGAGATCAAAATATAATCATCGTTGATATAGGAAGATATAAATATATATTTTTCTTCTGTATCAGCAAAAGCATCTTTTGAATTATTGAAAATATTTAAAAAACACTGAATGAGTTTATTTGGATAACCAATTGAATTGATATCATCTTTTGTATCTTGGATAATATTGATTTGATTATTATTTGCAGTTCCTTCAATAAGATGTAAAAAACTATTAATATTATCTTCTAAATTAAAGTGAACTTCTTCTTTTTCATCTTTTAGAAAGGCTCTAAAATCATCAATTGTTTTTGATAAATATTGCACTGTATCATTTATGAGATGGCAAGTTTCTTTAAATTCTTTGTCTGTAAGAACATCAAGCTCTTTTGACACCTCTAAAGTAGCTGTTCCTGTTGATATGATACTTAAAGGTTGTCTCCATTGATGAGCTATATTTCCTATCATTTCACCCATTGCAGCCAATTTAGATTGTTCAAAAAGTATTGCTTCTTTTTTCTTTTCATTTGTGATATCATTTTGAAGACCAACAAAGTATGATAACTTGTTATCACTATTGTATAAAGGAGATATGCTCAATAGATTATGAAATATCTCACCATCTTTTTTATAGTTTCTTAACTCAACTTGACATTTAGTTTCATTCAATAAAGAGGACTTTATAATATTAACGGCATTTTGGTTTACGTCATCCTTTTGTAAGAAATTACAATCTTTTCCTATTACCTCTTCTTGGCTATATAATGTATTTTTTTCAAAAGCACTATTTACATAAATGATTTTTGATTTTGCATCAGTTAGAATAATCCCTGCTTTTATATTTTCTATGATTTGTTTAAATAGTTGTAACTCTTCATTTTTTTGGTGTAATTCAATCTCTAATTGTTTTTTATGCGTTATATCATTAATCGTCCATAAAACACCCTTATCTAAATCTGCTGGAGTACTAGTATCAAATGTTTTGCCAGATAATTCACACCAAATAATACTACCATCTTTTTTTCTTAATTGATATTCTATATTAAGTTTTTCTCCATAAATTAGTTTATTGAAATTCTTTTCTCCAAAGTGAGTATAGTTTTCAGGAGATAAATGTAAGTCAAGCATACTAATACCAATCATCTCTTTAGCTGTTTTATAACCAAATATTTCAGCATTTTTTTTATTTGCTTTAATGAGTTTTCGATCGCCAGATACATGCATAAGACCAGATAATGTATTGTCAAATAATGTAGAAATATAATTATTTTGATCAAGTACTCTTTGTTGCTGAGTATCTTTTTCTATAGCAATAGAAGTAATATGAGCATAAGATTCAATAAGTTTTAATTCAAAAGAGGAAGGACTTTTATGTTCTTTAGAGTACATCGCAAATGTTCCAAGTAATTTGTTACTTGAAGAGAATATAGGCTGTGACCAAGAAGAATGGAGATTTGCTTTTGTTGTCAGTTCTAAATAGTTATCCCAATTTTCATGAGTATCAATATTATCAATTATTACTCTTTTTTGATTATAAGCAGCACTTCCACAAGAACCTATTTTATTTCCTATTTCTATCCCTTCAATAGCGTCGTTATAAAACATTGGGAGACTTGGGGCAGCTCCACAATGAAGCGTTTGGTTGTTCTCATCAAATAGTAAAATTGAACATAATGTACTATGGTTTCTCAATTCTGCTAAATTTACAATAGTATTCAGTGTTTTTTTTAAATCTTTTTCTACTGCTATATGTTCTATAAGTTTACTATGATCTTCGTTTATTATTTCATATTGTTTTTCTATAGTGATATTTTTAGCAATACAAAATATACCCATTATTTCATTATTCTCATCGTATAAAGGTTGTTTAATGGTATTGAAATATAAAATATCATTCTCTTTTATTATAGTATGATTAAAAGATATTGTGTTTTTTTCATTTATTACTTTATTGTCATTTTCTGTGATTCTTTTTACATCTAAAGCTGGAAATAATTCAAAATCAGTTTTTCCAATTATATCTTCTTTATCTCTCTTGAAAAAATTGAGATAATTAGTATTACAATGTAAAAAAATGCCCTTTATATCTTTTATATAAACTAGGTCAGGAAGTAATTCTATGTAAGATTCTAGATTATTTATGTTTGTATACTTATTCATGTTTTATTATATAACTATTTATTACTATAATAAATTAAAAGAAATAATTATCCTTAATAAAAACTATTCTTTAATTAAAAAATGTTACTTCACTTTAGTTTATAAATACTCGTTTTTCATTAAGTTTTTTCTGGATATAATTAAAATAAAAATTATTTAGGAGTTTACAATGATAAACTCAAGTGAAGAACAAAACTGGATTGAAGGTAAATATAAAAATAAATCTAATGTAAAAGATTTATTAGAAGAGAGAGTTAAAACTCTTGATCCCATAGAAAACTATAATCTTTCCAACGCAAATTTAGAAAATATCAATTTAGTTAATAGTGGTCATCATGAAGGTCATAAACTTCATAATTGTGATTTTTATAAAGCAGACCTTTCCCATGCACATTGTTTTAAAGTGGATTTTTCTGGAAGTTCATTGATGAAAGCAAATTTGACAGGTGCAAACTTACATTTTGCTAACTTTCAAAACTGTAATTTACTAGGTACCGAGTTTGAACATGCACGATTAGAAAATGTTATTTGGGATAAAGATATATTACAAGAGAAAAAAGCAAAAGTTGCAAAAAATGAAGAAGAGAGAATAGATTTGTATCAACAATCAGAAGAGATCTATAGAAATCTTAGACGTACTTGTGAATCAGATGGTTTATTTGAAACGGCAGGTAGATTTTTTCAAAAAGAGATGAAAATGAGAAGAAGACAGATGCCTCTGTTTTCCTCAAAAAGATTTATTTCGAAACTTGTAGAGTTTTCATGTGGATATGGAGAAAGACCACTTCGAATTATTATATTAAGTGCGATGGTTATTTTACTATTTACGAGTATCTTTTTTATGACAGGACTTAGTGATTCTGGGGAAATAATACAATTTTCTTTTAATGCAAGTATAAATGAAAATATCTCAGACTTACTTAACTCTTTATACTTTAGTGTAGTAACCTTTACCACCTTAGGATATGGAGATATACTACCTATTGGTATTTCAAAACTATTTGCAGGGATAGAAGCTTTAATGGGTGGGTTTATATTAGCGTTATTTGTTGTCGTATTTGTAAAGAAAATGACTCGATAAATTACTAAGTTCAAAATATGTTACTTTAAAAGAAGAAAGAAATTAGTATAATTAAATAGATAAATTTATATAGTGGTGATACACTTCTAAAGTAAATAATCGAAATAAAGGAAATAAAATGTTGGTATGTGACTGTAATGATGTACATTATGATGAGATTAAAAAAGCGGTAGAAGAGTTTGGGGTTGATTTAGAAACTATTAAAGATGAAACTTCAGCTGGTACTGCATGTGAATGCTGTTTAGAAGAAGACTGTGATAGAGTAGATTTACCTTTACCTCTAGCTATTAAAAAAGCGCAAGAAGAACTTGGTCTTTAAAATCTCTTATTTTTATTAGTAAATTTGCATAGCTTGGCTATACTCTTAAGTAATATGAAAAATTTAAAACAACTATTACACAAAATGCTAATTATAGGTTTTAAGGGTCAAGATATTCTTAAAAATGATACTTTAACTACTCAAATACAAAACGGTTTAGGTGGAGTGATACTTTTTGATCACTACATTGATGATAAGACAAAAGCTAAAAATATTTACTCACCACAACAGCTTAAAAAACTCAATCAAACGCTCCAAAATATTAGTGAAAATCCACTGATGATCTGTATTGATCAAGAGGGTGGGAAAGTCGCTAGACTTAGAGAGCAAAAAGGGTTTAGAGAATCCCCATCTGCAAAAACAATTACTAGCCTAACAGATGATGAAGCCCAAAAAGCTTATGAAGACTTGTCCTCACAGTTACAAGAACTTGAGATAAACTGTAATTTTGCACCGCTAGTTGATTTAGGAATCAATAAAGATTCAAAAATTATCTATGGACTTGATCGTGATTATGGTGATGATACAAATGCTGTAGTAAAATATGGTGAGATTTTTATGGATGCATTAGAAAAACATCAAATCATCTCTGTATTGAAACATTTCCCAGGTCATGGTAGTGCTAAGGGTGATAGTCATGAAGGTTTTGTGGATATCTCAAATACTTGGGATGAAATTGAACTTTTTCCTTATAAAAACTTACTTCATAAAACAAATATGATTATGAGTGCTCATGTTTTTAATGATAAATTAGATGACAAATATCCATCTACACTTTCATACGCAACAAATACAAAACTTTTACGAGAAAAGCTAGGGTATGATGGAGTATTAGTTACTGATGATTTACAGATGTTTGCAATTCAAAAGCATTATTCAAAAGAAGAAGCAATTGAGTTAGCTATTAACTCAGGTGCGGATATGATAATGTACTGTAATCAACTGGGTGATGATGATACAGATGAAACTATTAAAATAATGGAACAGCTTGTTCTTAGTGGAAAAATTTCAATGAAAAGAATAGACGAAGCAAACAGAAGAATAGATACACTTTTAAATAGTCTATCTGTTTAATGCAATCTGGATTTTCATTTCTTCATTGGGCTATTTTTATTGGTTACTTACTAGTACTACTAGGACTTGCGAGTTATCTTTCAAATAAAAATGTTAAAACAGCTCGAGAATTTTTTACTGCAAAAAACTCTATGGCAGCATGGACTGTTGCATTATCTTTATTAGCTACTGCTCAAAGTGCTGCTACTTTTTTAGGAGCTCCAGAATTTTCTTATCGATTTGATTTGACACTTATTGGTTACTCTATCACATCGTTACTTGCTATTTATATTGTAGTAAAAGTACTGATACCTAAACTGTATGCAATAAATGCCATGAGTGTTTATGAACTGTTACAAGACAGATATGGTGGAAATGCTAGACGTGATGTAGGTGTGATGTTTTTAGTAGGAAGACTCTTTGCTAGTGGTGCAAGACTTTATATGGCAGCACTGGCACTTAGTATGATACTTTTTTATGATATCACTTTAGCTCATATTAGTTTTTCTGTTGTTTTACTTGTAATTGGAGCTTTGATTTTTACCTATTTTGGAGGAATAAAGTCTGTTATCATTAGTGATATTTTACAGATTATTGTGTATTTAGGTGCTGGAATTGCAGTGGCTATTTATCTCTATATCTCTTTATCTATGGACATATCTACTCTTTATCAAACTTTGAGTGATGCAGAAAAACTAAAATATATAGATTTTGAGCTTTCTTTTACAAATGAGGGTAAATTTAATATTTTTGCACTCTTGACTGGGTATATGCTTTTAAATATTGCTGCTTTTGGACTGGATCAAGATTTAGCACAAAGAGTACTAGCATGTAAAAATAAAAAAGAAGCAGGCTTTTCACTTTATGGTGCCACACTATTGAGTATCCCTGTATCTATGTTATTTTTAACAATTGGATTATTACTTTTTTTATACTACCAAGAACACACTATTAATCAAAAATTTGCAGGTGAAAGTATCACTATTTTTATGTATTATATTTTAAATGAGATGCCAAATGGACTAAAAGGTTTTGTTACAATTGGAGCAATTGCAGCGGCACTGAGTAGTACAAACTCTGTTTTAGGAGCTATGAGTAGTGTAGCGATTGAAGATGTGTATAGACCATATAAAAGCAAAAGTACTGTAAAAGTTGATGAACAACATTTTGTTAAAGTAGCACGTGCTATGGTGTTGATCTTTGCAGTTGCTTTAGCGTTGATGGCAATTGTGAGTTTTATGGTACATATCAATAGTGATATTCCACTAATTAGTTTTGCTCTAGGAGTGATGGCATATGCTTATAGTGGACTACTGGGAGTATTTGGAAGTGCCCTATTTACCAATCGTGGTAATTCAAAAATGATCCCTTATGCTTTAATCGTTGGATTTATTAGTGTATTGTGTATGCAAGGATATACCTTTGGACTCAATATTGGTTTTGCGTGGCAATTAGTTATAGGAACTACATTATCATTTGGAGTGATGCAACTTGGAAGAAAATAATCTATTCATTGGGGTGATGAGCGGTACTAGTTTAGATGGTATCGATATCGCCTTATGTTCTATAAATGATGATGAAATCACAACGATAAATGCTAAAGAATATAGCTATGATAAAAAGATAAAAGAAGATGTTTTATTTGCTATTTCAAATCCTATCTCACTTGAATTTATAGGTACACTCAATCATAAATTAGCACTTATGTATAGCCACACATTAAAAGAGTTTTTTTCTGATTTTAAAATTGACCCAAAAAAAGTAACAGCCATAGGTCTTCATGGTCAGACTATTTGGCATTCACCTGATACACCCTACCCTTTCTCACAGCAATTAGGCGATGGTTCAGTAGTAGCCAAAAGGGTACAAATCGATGTGGTAAATGACTTTAGAAGTGCCGACCTAGCAAATGGTGGACAAGGTGCTCCATTAACCCCTGCATTTCATCAAGCTATATTTGATAAAAAGAATACTGATAAAAGTACAGCAGTACTAAATCTTGGAGGTATTGCTAATATCACTATTTTAACGAATAGTTTCATTGGTTATGATGTAGGAGTGGCAAATATTTTATGCGATTACTGGATAAACAAACATCAAAATATCTCTTTTGATAAAGATGGTTCTTGGGCATCACAAGGAGTTGTAAACAATGAACTTTTACAATTATTACTTAGCGATCCATATTTTAAACAGCTACCACCCAAAAGTACAGGACGTGAATATTTTAATGCCACTTGGTTAGAAAATAAACTAGAATCATTTACTTCTATATCTGCTGTTGATGTACAAGCAACTTTATTGGAGTTTACGATTATGCCTATTGTTGAAACTTTAAAAGATAATCAAGTCAAACGACTTATAGTGTGTGGTGGTGGCGCACTCAATGGTTATTTGATGAAAAGGCTATCACAAAGTCTAGATAATATTCAAGTTTTAAAAAGTGATGATATAGGAATCGATAGTACTTTTTTAGAAGCAATTGCATTTGCATGGTTAGCATACAAAAGAGTAAATCATCAACATATCGACTTACAAACTATCACCGGTTCATCACGACCATCTATTCTAGGAGCAATTCATGCAAAAGATTAAAGAATTTTTACAAGGTACTGCTTTCGAGCATTTTGATATAGAGATAGCCTCTAGTGATGCTAGTTTTAGACGATATTTTAGATTAAGAAGTGAGGATAAAACCTTGGTTCTTATGGATTCATCTTTAGAGAAAACATCACTTAAACCTTTTATTGAGGTAACAAATCTAATACTAAGTGTAAATCTTCATGCACCAAAAATCATCCATGAAGATACACAAAAAGGTTTTTTAATTTTAGAAGATCTTGGATCAGACGATCTTTTAGATCATTTAAATCAAGATAGTTTCAAAGCATTGTATAAAAAGTGCATAGATGAGATTATCACTATGCAAAAAATTGACGCAACTACACTTCCTCTTTATGATGAATCATTTTTAAAAACAGAGATGAATCTTATGCCAGAGTGGTTTTTAAAAAAATATTTAGCGCAAGACTTAAATGAGAGTGAGCTTAAAACTATAGAAAACAGTCTTGATTTAGTAGCCAAAAAAGTACTTTCTCACCCTCAAGGTGTATTTGTACATCGTGATTTTCATTCACGAAATATCATGAACTGTGAACCTCTAGGAATCATTGACTATCAAGATGCTATGAATGGCTCCATTGTTTATGATCTTGTTTCTTTACTAAAAGATTTATATATTCAATTTAACCCTACAGATATGAATGAATTGGCACTATATTTTAAAGAACAAAAAGGACTACAGATAAGTGATGAAGAGTTTTTAGAGTGGTTTGATTATATGGGATTACAACGTCATTTAAAAGTATTGGGTATTTTTGCACGATTATATTTACGTGATGGGAAAGATGGTTATTTAAAAGATTTACCGCTTACTTTAGAGTATGTATTAAAGTCATGTAAAAAATATCCTGAACTTAATGAGCTATACGGATTACTAAATAAGGTAACTTTACCATGACAGCTATGATTTTATTCAAAAGCCTTTAATTTTATAATTATCTTATATGAATATTTAATACTAAGATATTTTCTTTAAAACATTGCATTTTGTAATATTTTTAAAGAAAATATAAAAATCTGCTATAGTTATAAAAAATAAGATAGGGGTGTTCTATGGAATTGTCTATAAATGAAATAAACAATAAAATATTTGAGATAAGATGACAAACGGTAATGCTTGATAGTGATCTTGCAAAACTTTATCAAGTAGAGACAAAACGACTTAAAGAGCAAGTTAAACGAAATCTAAAGCGATTTCCTACTGATTTTATGTTTGAACTTACAAAAGAAGAATTTACAGAGGTGGTCGCAAATTGCGACCACCTTGAAACATTAAAATTTTCACAATTTACACCTTTGGTATTTACAGAGCAAGGGATATCAATGTTGTCTTCTGTTTTAAGAAGTGATATCGCTATTGAAGTCAATATCAGTATAATGAGAACATTTGTAGAGATGAGAAGATATGCTCTTACTCACAATGAACTAGCACAAAAGATAAAAGAACTTGAAAAAAAGGCTTCAAAAGGTGAAGAGGTTGATACTAAGATTATTGAGATACTTACTGAGCTAATAAAAAAACAAAATGAACAACAATTATTAAAACCATCAAAAACTGATGGAAAAATCGGATTTGTAAAAGATAAATAGGAAAATAAAATGTCAAATCAAGATAAAAAGAATTCAATCAAAAGTACACTGTCTCAACACACAGTAAAAAAAGGTTTAGCTCAAATACCACTTAATGCTATACCTAATTTAAATCCTACTTCATGGCATGAAGATAGATTACCAGAGTATATATGGTTAGGTTTAATTTTAATGAATTTTAAAAATAGAAAAGAAGGTATTGAGTCTATAGGTCTAATATTTAAAGCTATTTCTAAAAAAGTTAATTATTTAGTAAAGCCTAAGTTGTCAAATATATTTAGTTTAACACACGAAGAACAAGAAACTATTTATAAAATTATTATTGATAAAATAGATTATAGGATTTTATCTCCATTAACGGTAATTTATAGAACAGAAGAATATAACCTTTTTAATGCATATTTTTATGAAGAAAGTATAAGTGTAACTGAAAGAATCCAGACTTTATCAAAAGCAATAAAACTTTATTATGACCATCAATCACATGAATCAACAGATTTAAGATATTGTATTTCTAGTTTATCTATTTTTCAAGGAAAAATGCATTTTTCAGAATCTCAAAAAGATATGACTGAAATGTTAATTGAATATCCATATTTAGAACATAAAGATGAAAAAATGAGAAGTATAAGACCATTTATTAGAACTTTGGAAATGCAAGAGATGCCTGGAACTTCTAATGAAAAATTTGCTAATAATTTTTGGAAAGAAATAAGTATGAAAAAAGAGTGTAATCCTAGCTGGATAAAATACGAAGAAAATGATCAAGTTGATAATACAATGTTTATTAAAAACTTTCAATATATATTAAAGTATATAAAAATAAAAGATAAAGAATCTTCAATATTTGACCATAAGTACGACGTATTAATAGGTTCAAGTGTATATTTATTAAAAATTTTTAATGATATTGTAACAAATAAATTGACCAATAGTATACTCGCTAGAAATGCCTTTAGAACAATAATTGAAGTTTATATTATGATGAAATATTTACTAAAAGTTGAAAATGAACATCTAAATATTTGGGAAGAATATAAAGTCTATGGTATTGGAAAGTATAAATTACCATTGTTAAAAGAAAGAGATGGAATTGTAAGTGGTACAAGTCACTTTTATACTCCAATTATAGAATTTTTAGTAAATGAAATGAAACTAGAAGAGTTTGTTGATATTGATTTAAGATATTTTGATAAAAAAAATATTAAAGGTAAGAGTGTAGAGGTAGATGAAAGTGACTTATACAATTTATCCTATGAATATGATACTAATTTTGTTCATGGTTTTTGGGGTGCTGTAAGAGAAAGTAGTATATTACAATGTGAAGAGGTATCACACCAATATCACTTAATACCAGATTTTGATTTAGAACTAAACTTACCTGATATATCTTCAGATATATTAGAAGTTTTAAAAAAGTTACAAGATATTATTTGTGATTTATATAAAGTACCATCAGATATTTTGGATAATTGATATGAATATTGATAATATAAAAAATGTACAAAAAGAATATTATAGTTTAATTTCAAATTATAAAGAATTAATATTTGATGAAGAAGTTACTTCTTATGATATTTCGAGAATACTTGATATTGTTACATGTTTTTGGTTGGATAAATTAGAAATATTAGAGTTTGAAATTGATAGATTGACAGAAAAATATGATTGTACCATACTAAGTGGAGCTATATATTTAGATGTAAAAGAGAATGAGCATTATTTATTTAAAGCTTTAGGTGACTACCATTTATTACATGATCCTTTACTTAAACTAGAACACTTTTTTGGAGGAATGGAAGTCAGAGATGAAAAAGAAAACATAGCTTTATTTCAAAGGTCATATAGTGATACTTTGGAGGTTTTAAAAAACTATAATAAAGATTTTTTTATACTACCCATAAATTTGATTGTTTATAAAAATGAAAAGTCTCGTTTTGATTTAGGGCAAACTTACTATTTACAATTCTTATCAAATATATTTAAAACAGACTATAAAAACAATGTTGAATTTACTGAAGAGTATAATAGCTATAAAAAAATAGAGAAACAACTTCCAGATATTTTTAGATATTATTTTTCATTTGGAGAAGAACAGCGGTATAACTCTTTAGAAGAGTCAGTTGAAAGTTACTTGTCAAAAGTAGGGATGACAACAGCATTATTATCAAAATCTAGTAGTGAAAAGTTTTCATTTGTACTAAGTTCAAGATTATTACAGGTTATAGATATTTTAAGTGTTTCATTTGGTACAAACACATATCCTTCCATTAGGGATAAAAATGCTTTCTCATCATTAAGATTAATCATGTGCACTTTTTTAGAAAAGGATGAGTTTAAAAGTATTATTGAAAAAGCTATTATATTTTTTGTCTTTTATTATATAGTAGATAAAGATATTTTTGTGCAACATAATTTTGAAAAATATTGTGATTTTCTTAAAGATAAAAATATATTAGAAAATATTTTAAATGAAATAAGTCAAAAAAATATTGATTTATTTAAATATGGTAATTTAGAGAGTCTTGATTCTATTATTAAAAACTATTTTACTATTGCATAATATTTTTGAAACCTATTTAGTTTTAAGATAAAAATATTAAATATGCAAAAAAGTATATTAGAAAACGAGACAAAGGTTATTTTGTAAAAAAATATTATGATATAATCTTTTTATGAAAATAATACCAAAGCAAAAAATATTAAATAATTATAACCAAATATTTTCACAAGTAGTACAACCATGACAGCTATGATTTTAGCAGCTGGACGTGGTGAGAGAATGCGACCATTAACAGATACTACTCCTAAACCACTTCTTTTAGTGAAAAACAAACCACTTATCGTTTGGCATATAGAAAAACTAGCAAGTGTAGGCTTTACAACTATTATCATCAATATTGCACATTTAGGTGAATGTATCATTGATACTTTAGGAGATGACAAAAAATGGGGTATTAAAATCATCTATAGTGATGAACGTGAAAGTGGAGCGTTAGAAACTGCAGGTGCCATTATCAAATCATTACCAATTTTAAGTGAAACATTTTTAGTGGTAAATGGTGATATCTGGTGTGATTATGATTTCAAAATGAATTTCAATTTGAAAGACTCTTTGGCTCATCTTATATTAGTTCCAAATCCAGAACACAATCCAAAGGGTGATTTTCTCTACCAAGATTCATATTATACTTTTTCTGGTATTGGATACTATAGCAAAGAGATTTTTAAGGATATACCTTTAGAAAAACGAGCATTAGCGCCTATTTTAAAAGAGCTGATTTCAAAAGAGAAGATTAGTTTTGAGCTTCATTCTAGAGTTTGGAGTGATATAGGCACTCCTGAACGCTTGGCTTTAGTGAATACTTTGTAAGTATTTTGCTACTGCATCTTCATTGTTATTATGCTCTGATACAAAAGTAGCGATTTTTTTTACTTCCTCTTGAGCATTTGCAACAGCTACTGAAGTATGAGCTAAATTAAACATCCCGATATCATTAAGATTGTCACCAAAAACTGTGAAGTCTTTATAATCGATCTGAGTTATCTCACGAACTTTTTGTAAACCATGAGCTTTATCTGCATCTTTGTGTAATAGTGTTAAAAAATAACATCCAAGATATGCCTCAGGTGCTAAGATGTATTTAATCTCATCTTTAAATGTTGTTTGTAAAATATCTTGTAACTCTCGAAGTTGCTCTTCTTCTCCAAAATAAACTAATTTAAAATTATCATCCATCGCTTTTATATTAGGGCACTCTTGAAGATTATCATCCTTAACATATCGAGTCAATAGTTCTTTTTGATGGATATTAAGTTTTGTGGGATATAAAAATGCTTCGTTAAGATTCTGATCTCCCAGTGCTAAAACAAAAGGATAAATACCAAGCTTTGCTCCACATTCAATGATCTCATCACCTATTTTCTTAGATATGATTTTCATATCAACAATCTTTTTATCAGGTGATACGATAAATGAACCATCAAGTAAAATCATAGGAGTATTGATATGAAGTCCTCGCAAGAACTGCTCACTTTTTTTATATGTTCTAGCTGTTGCTATACCCATAATATGATTTTGTGCCATACTGTTCCAAACTGTTTTACTATGATCGCTAATTGTAAGATCGTCACGTAAAAAAGTATGGTCAAGATCAGTTAAAAAAAGTTGGGTCATCTGTAGCCTTTAAATTAATTTGTTTTTTGTAGAT
>PJEL010003107.1_pt1 | contig 14502 bp, 22 predicted proteins | sample 1853271 | NCBI WGS metagenome assembly PJEL01 (sample SAMN08108733, study PRJNA415343) | Invertebrate metagenome, whole genome shotgun sequencing project. | host: Globobulimina | place: Sweden: Gullmar Fjord | collected 2015-08 | reverse complement strand
TTTTAGGGGATTCATCATATTTCTCATAATATTCACGAATCCAATTAATAATATATTTTGCATAATCTAATTTTAAATATTCATTTTTTAAAATTGGTAAAATATTGTGACAAAAATTATCGTCAATTATCAAACCAATTATTATTTTTTTTTCTTCATCAGCTTTTATTCTTTTAATTCTCATTAATTAAACCTACTCTATTTTTTTTATTATTGTAAATAATTTCAGCTTCTTTAATCCATTTATATGGTATCCTTGCAAAATAAGGGTGGATTTTGCGATTAGTATATGTATGTTTTTTTATATTAACTGTTACATTATTTTTATGTGAAATTATTTTACCTATATCTTTATTCATTAATTATACCACCAACCTATTCATCATTTTTTAATAAGAAATTTGGATTAATCACTTTGAAAGAAATTTTTTCATTTAATTTTGATCTAACAACAATACCTTCCATAGGTTTTTTAATAAGAGTACTATTTCTATTTGATAATTCAACTAAGTTTTTTACAGATGTATCAGAATTAAAAACTTCATTTTCATTAAGGATAGGAACCATATTAAGTTTAACTATTTCACAAAAATATTTCTTTTCTGCAAAAGATAAATATCTTTGTTTTTCAATATCAAAAACATTAAAAATTAAAAAAACATTAAAAATTAAATTATATTTATTTCCTTGAATATTAGGCCCTATTATTTCTCCCTGGATTGCAACGCTTTTACCCCATTTTTTTAATTTTCTTTCTATATTAAAAGAATGTCCAACTTTCCACCAATTACAAATTTTATTTTTATTTTCAAATCGTCTTAAATTTCTTGAACAAACAATAAATTCTGTACTTTTAAAAATATTAAATTTCTTTTTGTGAATTAAAGCGTAAGTTCCTGATTGACCGTCAAGTTTTTCAGTAATATAAAAATTATGACCAATATTATTTTTGAGAATACTAAAATCATTTTGAATTCTGGTTTCATCAGTTTTAGGTATAAAAGATGGAAAATTATTATTTTTTGTAAACATTTTTTTGAATTTTCTAAATAACTTAAATCTCATTAAAAAACTTGAATTTTTACTTTGATTATCTTGATTATTATTTTTATATGGTTCAAATTTTTTTATGCCAATTATATTTGTAACATCAGCTCCTTCATAATATTTTTCTAATGGTTGACCACAAAACTTTAATAGAATATCAATAGGCATAGCTAACCCCTGAGCTATTTGTTTTCTTAACTTTATAGTTTTAACTCTGTATTTTCTATCTTTCATAAAATCAAAAATAGGCAATGGTGGTAAAATTGCGTCTATTTCAAAAAAAACACATAAATCACCTTCTTTAAATTCACCCTTTTTAACGACACATTGCCATTCTAATATTGTAGCCTTTTCAATACGGTCAGCTCCTTTAATTGGTTCTAATTTTTTTATTTTTTGAATACTTGCTAATTTTCTCATTTTTTTCCTTTTATTTTAATAAACATTTTTCTTCTTCTTATATTTTAAATAAATTTCTAAGTTTAAATTTCCACGATTTTCTTTTTTTATCAATTCTTTTATTAACTTTTTTTAATTTTTCAAAAAAATGTATATCAGCTGTTGGATCATTTGGGTTATCAATTAGTGTAAAATAATTTTTATCTCTTTTAAACTTTGTATATTTTGAAAATCTTGCTTGAGGGTAAAGCCAATATCCGTCATAAAGAGATATTTTCCCATATTCATATATCCATTCTAATAATTTATTGGCTGAAAATTTCTCAGCCCATATTCCAGCACAAATTTTAATTTTTTGTCCTAAAATTTTAGATTCAAGCTTTTTAAACCATTGTTTTCTAAAAATTTCTTTTACTAGAGATTTTGAAGGTTTCCCACCTGGGTATGTTCTTTCTGTAAAAAGCCATTTTTCACCTATATATTTTTTAAAATTCCATATATTAAAATATGGCATTTGACCATACGCATTTATATTATTATTTTTAAGGTTATTTTTAAATATATTTTCAAACTTTTCCCATTGATTTTCACTACTATTTAATAATTTTAAACATGTGTTACATTTACATTGATATTTAGGAAAATATTTATTATCCCAAATTGTGAGTACACCATATTCTGAGGTATTGCCTAAATAATGTTCAACATCAAATATAACATTTTTAATATTGTATTTTTTACACATTTTAATAATTGGGTTTAATCTATTATAAATCGAAAGTTTATTAGATGGACATGGTGTTCTTTGCCAATATTTTTTACCATCATAAAAACACTCATTTTTTTCAAGGTTTTTAAAATGCATATTTAAAGTTGGTACTAATACAATATCAATTCTTGGGTCGTTAGCGTATTTTTCCAAAAAATTTATAACTTCAGAATATGTTCCATATAAATCATGTATTTCACCATGCTCTGGGTAAAGGTTTTGCCACGCTAATAATATCGTATTGATTCCTGCATTTATAGCCTTCTCAACATAATCTTCATCAATCCATATAAGATACATTCCTTTTACATATTTTTTCATATTAATTTCCCTTTTTATTATTTAAAATTTTCCTTTTCCATAATTATATTATAAATTTTTATTGAAAATTATGTTAATTTTTCTTTCATTTTTCTTCTTTATTTTAAACACTCAAATATGACGTTAATGGCGTTAAAAATAATTACGTATATGTTACTATAAAAAATTATTTTTAACGCTGTGTTGATTAAATTTGATCAATAGGATTTAATGTTTAATATTATTTCATATAACCAATTTGCTTCAAAAGTTTTGGAACATCTGTATCCCAAAAATCTTGAGATATAAAAAAATAACTTTGAATATTTGTATTCCAATTCATATGTTCGAACAGTAATTTTACAATAGAAAATTCATTTTGATAATGATAAAATTTCAATATGTTTTTGTTTTTATTATAAAAATCAAGACATTTACTCGAAGCTTTTATCAAATGTGATTTTTCTTTTGCGGTTAATTTCTTATTTCTACTTGAGACTTTTAAAAACTCCTCTTCAAAACATTTTGTTAACTCAATATTATTATCTTTAGGCATTCCACCAAAATGTTTATTTAACTCTTCTAAAATCTCTTCCTCTGTTTCAAGATCAATATTAGCAATTATATCAAACCAAGAGTTCTTATTTTTCAAAGGGTTTGATTTATTTTTATTAATAATATTTTTTGTTTTTTGTTTTAATGTAAAAAATTCATCAATGTTTATTTCTAACCCTGCAAAGGAGTAATTATCATTTTTGTTTTTCAAAAAATTATTAAAGATATTAATTATATATGTAATATCATCTGGACAATATGATTTTAATATATCAACAAGATTTACATAAGTATTCGCAATAATATTTGTTTGTTTTTCAAAAGGTATATTATTTTTAAATTTATGTTTACGACAAGGTTTTGTAATATTTTTATTCCAATGGTTTATTATTTGTTTTATATTATTTTTCAACATGTGAATTTTTTGTTGTGGCAAAGAATTTGTTTTATCATCAAATAATTTTTTGAATTTTGAATTTTCTTTCAAAGTAATTGGTTTTCTTTTTGAAGAATATAAAGATTTATTTTGCTCCGAATTTATTTCGGAGCCTTTTTCTTTAGAAAAAGTATTATTATTAGTTTTATTATTATTAGTTTTATTAGAGGCGGTTTTTCCGAAATACGGTTTTCCCGAAATACGGGTTTTACGGTTTTCGGTTTTTACGGTTTTCGGAGTATGATTTAAAGTCCATTTATATCCAAAATATTGACCTTTTTCATCTTTTAATTTATTAATTTCAAGATATCCAAATTCTTTAAGTTCTTTTATTCCTGAATTAAAAGATTCTTTACCATCTTTATCGGAATGTTTCAATATTTCACTTTTATAAAATTTCCAAGATTTATCATGACTTATTAAATAACTCATAATACCTCTTGCTTTCCAAGAAAGTCTTTCATCTTTTAATAATTTGTTTTTAATTATTGAAAAACCAGTTTCTTCTTTCTCAATAGTAATTAATTGTTCCATTATACAACACCTTCCACTTTCTTTTAAAATAAAAAATCCGTTTAAAATGATAAGGGGAATTTTTTAATTTATACACTACAAAATAAATTATTAAAAACCCTGGGAAGGCCACTCCCCAAACTATTTTAAACGGATTAATGTTTAAAAATTATTTTTTATGTAGTGATTTTTTTAAAAAAAGTGTTCCCAGCACTGAAATATCATATTCTACTATAATTTTACCCTTTTATTTAAAAAACCTTTTTCTTTTAATGATTGTAATATTTCAATACATTTTTCTTTATTAAAATTAAAAAAATCCATTAAATGGTCGCAATCAATAGTTTTACTATTACTTATTAATGCATTATTATTAAAAGAAATTTTACAAAACAATAACTTTTCTTCAATTGTTAATTCTTTAAAATTCCATATTCTTTTTGTAATAATAACAAAATCTGGTTGCTCTTTTTCTAAAATAATCATATTTCCCTTTTTAAAATAAAAAACCGCTTAATAGAAATCTTGAGGATTAATTTGTTTATCCGACCAAAGAAAAACAACAAATTGCCCTTTTGGAGAAGGTTTGCTTCCCCAAAATCTCTATTAAACGGTTTTGTTTAATTATTATTTTTTTTATTACACTTTGGTCTTATTTCAAAAAACAAAACTTTAAATGCTCCAAACAAATAAAGTTAAAAACAATATACATTATTTTTTTATTTTTGTAAAGTTTTTTTAAAAAATTAAATATCGTATTCTACAATATCATTTAAACCTTTTAATCCCCTTCTTTTGTAAGCTTCTATGATACTTTCAAATTGTTTTTTACCACAATTATTACATATTATATAATAACCACTTTTATCACCTTCTAAATCAATTAAAAGATTGTGAATTAAATTTTTACCACATTCACATTTGCTACTTTTCCAAATTGGTAAACCTTTTAAAAATTTCATTTTATTTTCCTTTTTTTATTTCAAGTTCTTCAACAGTAAATACATTTCCACAACTACAAGTTATATTATTTTTTTGCTTATGATTTACTTCTTTAACTCCAATTGTTTTTTTTGATGTATTATCTAAAATTGTACCAGTAAGGTTAGCATTTGTAAGATTAACATTTGTAAGATTAGCACCTTTAAGATCAGCACTATAAAGATTAGCACCATAAAGATTAGCATCTTTAAGGTAAGTAATATCTAAAATAGCATTTTCAAGATTAGCATTTTCAAGATTAGCATTTCTAAGATCAGCATTATCTAAAATAGCACCTTTAAGGTTAGCATTTTCAAGATCAGCACTATAAAGATCAGCACTATAAAGATTAGCACCTTTAAGATTAGCACCTTTAAGGTTAGCATTTTCAAGATCAACATCCCTAAGATCAACACTATAAAGATTAGCATTTTCAAGATCAGCACCTTTAAGATTAGCATTTCTAAGATCAGCACCTTTAAGATTAGCATCTTTAAAATTTAACCCAGATAAATTTAAATTTAAATTTCCAATATTAATTCCAGTAAAATTTATTTCTGATAAATCAATACACTCAATTAATGGTTTTTTATCTAAAGTATTATTTTTACTTATAAATTTCAACATTTCAATAGCTTTAACTTTTAATTTCATTTTATTTTCCTTTTTTTATTTTAAGTTCTTTAATAGTAAATATATTTCCACAATCTAAACATTCCATATTTGTATATGGTTGTTTTGGGTTGTTTTTCAGATAACCCGCATGATTTAACTTCTTTCAATAAGCCATTATTAAGTATTATCATAGATTTTTTATGGAATTCTATTTTTTCAACCAAAAATTCTGAACAACCATATTGACATTTATTATATTTCTTCAATTTTCTTTTATTTTATTTTATTTTCAAGTTTTTTTCCAAATTCTATATATTGTTCTAAAAAAATATCTTTTTCAATTTCATAATGCCACCATTGTTTATATTTGCCGTACCAACGATAAACAATATACCTTTCTTCTACAATTTCAAGAATATGGATTTTAACAGTTTCACCAGGTCTTTTTGAAATCCTATATGTTTGACCATTTTTAAAATTAATTGTTTTATTCATGATTTTTTTCCTTTTATTTTTTCAAGTTCTTCAACAGTAAATATATTTCCACAACTACAAGTTATATTATTTTTTTGCTTATGATTTACTTCTTCAACTTTAATTGTTTTTTTTGGAGTATTATCTAAAATTGTACCTTCAAAATTAGCACCTTCAAGATTAACACCTTCAAGATTAACACCTTCAAGATTAACACCATTAAGATAAGTATCTTCAAGATTAGCCCCATTAAGATTAGCGCATCTAAGATTACTATTTATAAGATTACTATTTGTAAGATTAGCATATTTAAGATTAGCATTTGTAAGATTAGCGCCTCTAAGATTAGCCTTATAAAGATTAGCACCTTTAAGATAAGCATTTCTAAGGTCAGCACATCTAAGATTAGCACCATTAAGATTGGCACCTCTAAGATCAGCATATCTAAGATTAGCACCATTAAGATTGGCACCTCTAAGATCAACATATCTAAGATCAGTATTTTCAAGGTTAACATTTCCAAGATTAACCCCTCTAAGATCAGTATTTTCAAGGTTAACATTTCCAAGATTAGTATCCCTAAGATCAACATCACTAAGATTAGCCCATCTAAGATTAGCATTTTCAAGATTAGCATTTCTAAGATTAGCACCCCTAAGGTTAACACCATTAAGATCTAATTTAGATAAATCTAACCCAGATAAATCTAAATTTAAATTTTCAATATTAACTCCAGTAAAATCTATTTCAGATAAATCAATACATTTAATTAATGATTTTTTATCTAAAGTATTATTTTTACTTATAAATTTCAACATTTCAATAGCTTTAACTTTTAATTTCATTTTATTTTCCTTTTTTAATATTATGTAGAAAAATTAATCTTTCTATTATGGTTTTTTGATAATTTAAACCGTAAATATCAATTAAACTTTCTTTCAATTTACTTATTAATGTTTTAAAATTCCACCCAGCATTTAATGAATCTTTGTAAAAATCAATCCAATCAATTGAAATATTATTATTTTTAAAATAATCAAATAAAAAATCTAATGGAATTCCTTTAGAAGATATTAATTCAAAAACCCCTTGAACAACTATTTTCCCATCTAATGTAATACCAATTTTTTTTAATCTAATTCTTTTAGCCATATTTACCTAATTCTATTTAATGCAATTTGATTTTTTTTCTGGAGTTTTTCTAATTTATTTTGATTTTTCTCCATAAATTTATGGAATTCTATTTCACCTTCTATCCAAAACATGAAAATTGGATAATCACTTTTTGCAATGATATAGGGTAGTTTTGAAACTCTATCATAATTTATTAATGTTTCCCTCAAAGTCCATGAATCTTTTTCTACAACCCTGCAATTTTTTATAGTACTATAAACCAATTGTTTACAAATGATTGGCCATGAATTACCAGTAATAATATGTACAGTTCCAAGATAATAAATAATATTGGCAATTATTATAATAATTGTTAATTTGCAATATTTTCCCATGATTTTCTCCTTTTTAATTGTTTTTTTATATTAACTGTTGATTAAAGAATAACATTAAGGTTTATAAAAAGCAAGCTTTATTTTACATTTTATAAACTATTTTATTCATTAATATAATAATTTAATTTCTTATTATTTTCAAATAATTCAATTGAAAACTTATTACTTTCCAACCACCCCTCTTCTTTTTTTTAAAAAATTTTTCATATATCTAAATTCATTCTAAGTTTTTTCACTTCTATCTGAGTTAGATCACCAGGATCGCCTTTTTCAAGCATTACAATATCAATTTGATTAATAATGCCGCTTAAACTATTTGCTACCTTCTCACCATTCTCCTGAGCATCTGAATCAGGTATAATAATAACTCTATTAATTTCTTTTTCTATTAATAAATTTATTTGTGATTGAGATAAGTTTTTCCCAAATGAACAAATAGCTCCTTTTCCAATTCTCCATGAGTCTGTTATCCCTTCAGTTAATACACAATAACCACCAATATCAATATCATCAATGTTATATAGAGTATCGTGAATTGTAATTTCAACTTTATTATTTGGTGGAAATTTGTATTTTATTTCAGATTTTCCAGTTACATCAGCACCTACAAAATTAACAATTTGTTTTTTGATAAAAACAGGTGCTATAATTCTAAATCTGTATTTCCCAAGGTTATGACATGCTTGAAGCTTATATTTTTTTATCAATTGTTGTGGATTAAAACCACGAGATTTCAAATAATCAAGATGTATTTTTGGAAAATTGATTGAAGCTTCTTTGGGGAGTATATCCCCTTGAAAAGGAATATGTTTTTCTTCATCTTCTTCAAAAAAATAATTATTATCTATATAATTTTCAGATATTTTTTTAGCTTTTGGAAAAGAAATTTTTTCAATCTTCATTAAGAAATTGATAAAACTTCCGTTTTTTTGACACGACCAACAATTTATTTTTCCATTAGTTTTTTTTATAGCGAAATGATGCCTGCTATCTCCACAAAAAGGACAAGATTTTAACCCTATCCAATTTTTTCCAATGTTTTTCCCACTGGTTTTATAATCAATCAATTTCTCATCAAGATAATCTTGTATCATTATATTAAACCTTTTTCTTTTTTAGGTAATTATATGCCGAACTTGTGGTATTACAATTAGAAAAATCATATTTAACTTCTGCATTCCACCTTGCTAATACTGCATCATTAATATTTTCAAAATATCCAAGATGAATTATTTTATAATTTATTGTTATTTTAGCTAACCATTTATTAGTTCCTTTATACCAACTAACACCAGTAACTCCAGAAGTATTATTTTTAAATTCACCTCTATTTCTAACACTACATTGATCTGAAACAATTCTTAAATTAACCCATCGATTATCATCTTCAACTCTATAGATATGATCAACTTTATTTTCTGGAAGATAACCTTCCATATAAAGCCATGCTAATCTATGAGCGAGATAATCTATATTATTTATTCTTATTATAATATAACCATCTTTTCTTTTACACCCTGCAATATCACCTATTTTTATATTATTACTATTTGAAACTTTCCATGTAAATACTCCAGTTTCTGAATTATAATGTAATATTCTTTTTAATTCTTCTTGTGTTATTTTCCCTTTCATACCCAACCTTCCTTTAAATAAATAGCCATTCTCTCGCAAAAATGTTGTGATAAATATTTATAACAATCTACTAAATCAACGACTTCAAGTGTTGTTTTACCTTCAGATATTCTTGTACCCCTACCAATAAATTGTAGAACTTGAATATTCGATTTTCCAATAAACCCTAATATAATACAGTTTAAACTTTTAATATTAATACCTTCTTTCCAAACGGAAGTTGATATTACACATTTAATTTCTTTATTTTCAAGTTTTAATCTGATTTTTTCTCTTTCATCTTTTTTTATTTTCCCTTGTACAAAATAAAAATCATTATTGAATTTACTATATTTCTCATAAACAATCTCCATTAAATTTTCACCATGGGTAATATCTCTAATTGCTATTAAGCATGTTTTTCCTTGTTTAACTCTTTTAATAGCTTCTTCAATAATTAATTTATTCCTATCTTCACATTCAACAACAGCTTTACACACTTCTTGATATTTATATATATTTTGGATAGATGATTTTACAGATACTGGGATAAAAGAAATTTTAGGTTTAACAAAAATTTCTTTTTTAATGCCATCTTGAATTGAAAGCTCAGATATAACAGGCCCAACCAACCCTTCAAGAGATAATAGTTTTTCACCTTTTTCTGGGAGAGTGGCTGTAAATCCAATTTTCATTGGGGCATATATATTTTGCAATACTTTTCCATATTGTGATTTCCTATTGATAATTCTATGACATTCATCTACAACAACAAGATCATAAAAAATATCATATTTATTTTTAGGAATTTTAGAAAAAGATTGAATAGATGCCAATGTAATTCCTTCTTTTAATTCCATTCCATTTTTACCGCCAATTTGATTACATTTAATATTCCATTTTTCAAATTCAGTTTTAGTTTGTTCTAATATTGAAATTGAATGGCATAAAAATAATATATTTTTATTTTTAAAACAGGAAATTAAACCCCCTGCAATCACACTTTTCCCTGAATTATGAACAACCATATTATTTGCTACAAAATTATGATGAGTTGGGCATTGAATATCATATGTCATAACAAAGCCAGCTTTTTTTATGTTTTTAATCTTTTTAAATTGAGGAATTCCTTGTGAAAAATTTTTATAATTTTTGTGTATTTTTTTATGCTCTTTTACAGTTAATTTTTGTAAATTTTCAATTGAATTATTTAAATAATTAAAGTCAATATGATGAATGTGATATTTTTTAGGATTAACAAATTTTAATTTATTTGATTTTTCTTTATTATATTTTAAAATGAATTTATATTTATCTAAACTAAGATTATTTAAGTTAGCTTCATAAATAAAACGATAATTTTCTATTCTTTTTGTTTTAGTTCCTCTTCTTTTGTCTAAAACTTCTCTTGCAAAGGGATGAAAATTTAATGAATCTATATATGTACTCATTCTTTTCTTAGATTTAAGTTTTGTTTTAGATGGGTGTAAAGAATCACACATAATTAAATGTTTATTTATATCTAAATTTTCAAGTTTAATCCAACCTTTATTTGTTAAAAATTTATGATCAGGTGTCGCAATTATTTTCTTTCCATCATTTAATTCTAATTTAACTACTTTTTTAAAACCGCTTTTTACTACATTGGTAATCTTTTGAAGATGAATTCCTTTTCCGTTAAATGAACGAACAAAAGTTTCACCATCACTATAATTATAAGTTTTTTTATCTAAACAATTAAATCTTTTATATAATTTTTCAATAGATAATTCATAACCTCTTTTTTTTCTATTTAATCTTATTTTTGTTTCACCACATAAACACCCTGTAGCTGCTTTTACAACGCCCCTTTGTTTTTGTAATACTGCATTAATAGCATCTATTTGATAGTCACGAAATTCAATATCTGGCAACAAAGGTTTTTGATCAAATTTTAAAAATTCCTTATTACTATAATCAATTTCAATTTCAGGAAAAGCTTTTTTAATCTTGGGTAAAAACCCAGTAAGAAAGAGACCTGTTCTTCCATTAACAAAAAATGCTTTTGTTTCAATTCTTTTTTTGGAAAATGGACCATTTTGGTAGTAAACACTATCGTAAGATAATATTTCTTTTATAAGTTTGATTGCTTTTTTATTTGCTTGACATTCTATCGAATCTAAATAAGTAATCTTAGGCATTATATTATTCCTTTAAAAAGTTTTAACAAAATTTTTAATTTCATTAAGTGTTTGATTACCTTTTTTTATACCAAATTTCTTTCTTGTAAAAATTTCTACTTTTCGCTTTTGGAAAACAGATGTAATTGGTGAAATGATACTTTCGATAACTTCTTTAGGACCATTTAATATAATTTCAATAATTTCCTTAGCTTCCATACTTAATTTCTCAAAACAATCTTTTTTTAATAAATCTTTCTCTATATTTTTTTTATCAATAGGAATAAAAAATGATGAATTGCTATTATCATTTTCCAATATTTTTTTTCCCCCATCTATAATAGTATCTATTGTTTTTGTTGTATTTAGATCAATTTTTTTAATCAACCTTATTTTATTTTTATAATAACCATTTAAATACATAAAAAACCAAGATGAAAATTTAGAACCTTTTTCTGGATTAAAACTATTATATGCTTTCATAAATACTTCCCTACTATCGGAAATTAAATCCTCATATTCAAAAGAAGATTTTAAGGAATATTTATATGCTAATTTAATACATATACCTTGACATTTTTGATAATTTTCTTCAATTTTATTTTTTTCCATTTTAACCCTTAAAATAAATATATTGAAATAAATGCTAAAAGTGTAACCACAATTCTTATTACATTTAAGATTGAATTTTTCATTTTTTTACCTTTTTATTATTTAAAAAAATTGTCACGTTTTTTCGTTTTTCTTGTTAAGATTTTCAAAGCACTTTCAAAATCTTCACCAACCATTTTTTTACAATTTACGATAACTGACCATTTTTCTATGTCTGATTGAATCTTATTTAATTTTATTATTTTTTTCATTTTATTTTCTCCTTTGCGGTTAATGTTGATTAAAGAATAACATTTCTATTTATAAAATGCAAGCTTTATTTTACATTTTATAAATAAAAGTTTATTAATTATAAACCCCTATTTATTAATGGGGTTTATAATATATCAATTGTATTTTTTTTACCTTGCCCATTTATCTAAAATATCTTGATAATTAACCAAAATTACAGAATTAGGAAATTTAATTGATCCAATAATTTTATTGTTAAATAATTTATAAATGGTTACGGAAGAATACCCAGTTAAATAAGCAGCTATTTTTACAGGGAGCCAAATTCCTGTTTTAGGAAGTTTGGTAACAACTTTTACCTTTATTTTAGAATTTCTATTCAATTTTTTTCTCATTTTTCACCTACTTTGCTTTAAAAGCTATCTTCCCATGTGAATCTGATTTTATCGAAGTCATTTTGTTGAAATCTCTCGATCCAAAGAACTTTCTGCAAAGTGGAATATTAAGAACGGCAATTTTTAAAAAATCAGATTTCTTTTTTAAATTTTTATAAATATTTTCAGGAGACTCGGTTAATATTGTTTTAGAAGTCTCAGCAAAAATTGCTATTGCCGTACCGCCATCTAACATTTTGACATTATCGTCATAGGCTTCATCTTTCAAGTCTTCTTTAATAAGTTTTAATTCCTTGGTCATTTCCTTTATTTTACAATCAAGTAAATAACCTTTTTTAATTTTTGCTTTTAATGTTTTTTTTGTCATTTTTTCTCCTTTTATTATTATTATTGTTTATACCAAATTTTTTTTCTTTCAAATATTTCTTATATTACATTGTCTTAAATTACCCCCTTTATTATTTTTATTATAGCTTTTAATTTATCAATATCAAGTTTTTGAATCCCATCATTTTTATTAAAAAACATTTTTAAAAATCTTTTTGAATCAATAAGTTCTTTTGTATAATTATATTCTTTTTTTGTTATTAGATGTAATGTATAATAAAAATTAAAACCTTTTATAATTCCTTCTTTGGTAAGTTTACTTCCAAACGTAAATGAATCAGAAGTACCAAGGGTATAATTATCTTCAACTTCCATTGTTAATGTTTTAGTATTTACTCTTTTAACAATAGCTTTTTTAACATATTCACGGTATTTAAAATATAATATATCATTTTTTTTATATGTCGATAAATCAATTATTTTCATTTTATACTCATTTTATTTATTTTTTAATTCATTTAAATACCATTCTATAAATTTATCAAACATAATACAATCGTTAATATAAACACCTATATCATTAATATACGATATTCTTATTCTCCCACTTGCAAAATATACTTCATTTAAAAAATATTCTTCATTTTTATAAAAATGTTTTAAAAAATTTTCGGAATTTTCAAAAGCAAAAGTAATCAATTCATTTAAAGTTTTTTTCATATCCATAACTTGTTTCATATCCATAATTATTATCCTTTTAATAATTGTTTAGCTTCTTCAATTAATTTATTTATTTTGCCAAACCTTTCAATTTCTTTTTGATTTGGCTCAAATAATTTGAAAGTATTTTCCTCAATACACCCACTGCAACTCATGTTTTCATTTTCATCATATTTACATGTTATACATGATATTAAGTTTTTCATTTTTTTTTAACCCTCAATTTGGTGTGTTAATTTACATTTTTTACATATAAATTGTATTGATGATTTATAGTGAATAATATTTCCACAGAGGCATGTACAAATGTTTTCTTTAGATGGAATAGATTTAGGTGTGTCAGTGTTATTTTTTTTATTTTTTATTTCATTATTTAAAATTATGTTATCAAAATTAGCATTTTCAAGATCAGCACCAATAAGATTAGCACCAATAAGATTAGCACCAATAAAATCAGTATATCTAATATTAGCATATCTAAGATCAGCACCAGCAAGATAAGCATCTTCAAGGTTAGCATTTCTAAGATCAGCACCATTAAGATTAGCACTATAAAGATCAGCATTTCTAAGATCAACATCTTCAAGGTTAGCATTTCTAAGATCAGCATATCTAAGATAAGCACCATTAAGATCAGCACCATTAAGATTAGCACCATAAAGATTAGCATTTTCAAGATCAACACCAGTAAGATCAGCTTTTACACCACCTTTTTTATTATCTAACCATAATTTATGTTTTTTTAATATTTCATTCAATTCTTCTTGTTTCATTTTATTTTCCTTTATTTTCTCCAATTTTTTTTATTTTATTTTATGGGGTATTATTTAAGATTAGCATGTGTAAG
>PJEL010003105.1_pt1 | contig 14509 bp, 13 predicted proteins | sample 1853271 | NCBI WGS metagenome assembly PJEL01 (sample SAMN08108733, study PRJNA415343) | Invertebrate metagenome, whole genome shotgun sequencing project. | host: Globobulimina | place: Sweden: Gullmar Fjord | collected 2015-08 | reverse complement strand
CCACCCCAAACCCTCAACCTCAAGTAGAGACTGAGGAATAAGGGTGGCACGAACCCTGAATCGGGGGCTAAGGTTGAGTGATACCTTCCTGGGGAGGATGTTCCAATGACCGCAGAAGCCAACAGACCACCAAGTACATATCTCGCAGTGATCAAGGTGATTGGCGTGGGTGGTGGCGGTGTAAACGCCGTCAATCGAATGATCGAACACGGCGTCGGTGGCGTCGAATTCATCGCCGTGAATACGGATGCTCAAGCGCTCCTCATGTCCGATGCAGACCTCAAGCTCGATATCGGCCGCGAGTCCACTCGCGGACTCGGAGCCGGTGCCAACCCGGAAGTCGGCAGGGAAGCAGCTGAGGATCACCGCGACGAGATCGAAGATGCGCTGAACGGAGCGGACATGGTCTTCATCACCGCCGGAGAAGGCGGAGGCACGGGTACCGGTGCCGCTCCCGTTGTGGCAGAAATCGCCCGTACGGTCGGCGCTCTCACGGTCGGCGTCGTGACAAGACCCTTCGGATTCGAAGGGCGCCGCAGAAGCGTGCAAGCCGAACAAGGCATTCAAGCTCTCAAGGGCGCTGTCGATACGCTGATCATCATCCCGAACGAGCGGCTGCTTGAGATCGCCGAGCCCTCAACGCCAGTGGCTGACGCCTTCCGGATGGCAGATGACGTTCTGACCTCAGGGGTCAAGGGAATCACTGAATTGATCACCACACCAGGCCTGATCAACGTCGACTTCGCGGATGTCACGGCAGTGATGTCTGACGCAGGTTCAGCAGTGATGGGTATTGGCCACTCAACCGGAGACAACCGTGCGCAGCAGGCTGCGGAGAAAGCGATCGCCAGTCCACTGCTGGAGACCTCGATGGAGGGTGCTCGTGGTGTGCTGCTCTCGATTGCCGGTCCTCCCGACATGACATTGCACGAAGTGAACATGGCGGCGACACTGATCTCGGACTACTCAGACGCTGACGCGAACATCATCTTTGGATCCGTCATCGACGAGACGCTCGGCGATGAGATGCGTGTCACGGTCATCGCCGCCGGCTTCGATCATGACCGCAGAGGTGGCATCTCGTCCCAGCAGCGAACAGAACGACCATCGATCTTCTCCGGTCCGACGGACGGAGCACCATCGGCAACCGACGAGATGGATATCCCGGGCTTCGTCCAGGGATGATTCGTCCTCGGGGGTTCCCCGGGATGGCGTTCGGCGACATCACAGACGGCGACCCGCGCCGTGACCCAGATGCCCGAGCAGACATGGCGCGTGAACTAGGCATCCAGGACTCGTGGGCCGTCATCGATCAGGTGCACGGATCGCACATTGCCGTGGCTGACTCAGCTGGTCACTTCGGTGAGGCCGACGGCATTCTGACCGACACTCCGATGCTCCCAATAGCGATCGCGACTGCCGATTGTCTTCCTGTCGTCCTTGTCGGCCGCAACTCGGTGGCCGTGGTTCACGCAGGATGGCGAGGCGCGGCCGCACAGATTGTGAGTGAAGCGAGCCGACTCTTCTCGGAGCGTGGGGACACAGTTGAGAACGCAGTGATCGGTCCGCACATCGGTCCGTGTTGTTACGAAGTTGGGCAGGAAGTTGTCGACGCGCTCGGAGGGCGCCAGACCACGACGACTGAAGGCACCATGAGTGTCGACCTCGCGGATGCGGTGCGTGATCAACTGCCGGGTATCGTGGTTACGAATGGCTTCGGGTGCACGATGCACGACGACCGATTCCATTCCTTCAGGCGAAATGCAACACCACGACGACAGGTGACCGTGGCATGGATACCCCAGGACTGAACTCCGGACTTGCCGCACGGCTGGACGATGTCCGAGCGGAGATTGCCGAGGCCTCATCACGCAGCGGCGTCGACCCCGATCGCATCACACTCGTCGCCGTGTCCAAAGGACGGTCATCGAGCGATGTACTTGCCGTTGCCGAAACGGGGCAGTTGATCTTCGGTGAGAACCGGCAGCAGGGTCTCGCCGAGCGCGAGCACACGGGTTTTCCTGAGGGGGTGCAGTGGCACTTCATCGGGCCTCTCCAGAGCAGGAAGGCGCGTTATGTGGCGTCCCATGTTTCGCTTCTCCACTCCATGGATCGTTTCTCACTGATGGGGAAGTGGGCAGCGGCTGGGACCACGCCGGTTCTGTTGCAGTTCAACATGGGAGATGAACCCCAGAAGTCAGGGTTCTCTCCCAATGAGGCGAGCCGAGCTCTCGATGGCGCTGTTGAGGCCGGACTCGAGGTCAGGGGTGTGATGGCCATCCCCCCTCTCGCACAGAATCCTGAGTCGACTCGCCCGTACTACGCGGAACTCCGTTCGATCTTCGATCGAATCAGGGAGCACCATGACTCAATCATTCACTGCTCGATGGGCATGTCCAACGACTTCGCCGTCGCGATCGAGGAGGGGTCGACCATGGTTCGCGTGGGACGGGCTATCTTTGAACCAACAGCCCCCTAGGCGCATGGGAATCGAACATGTCTTCAATGTGGAACAAGACCCTCTTCTACCTCGGACTGGTTGATGAGGAAGAACAGGGTGCAGGGACCGTCGAGTCACCTGTGGGTGATGTCACCGCCCTGCCGCACAACTCCGAGGGAGTAGCTCCACAAGCCGCGCCGGAGTCATCGAAGCCGTCATCCGTTGCCAAGCCAGGATCCGGAGTCGCTGGCCGCAGGGTCGAACCGCCCGCAGCATCGAGGCAACGCATGTCAGGCGAACGACAGCACGCCGAAGCAGGCGTGTATATCCATCCAAGTGCCGCGGCAAGTGCACCGGCAGATGCCCCGACAAGGCGGTCGGAGCCGGAGTCGCACATCATCGTCGCCCGCAACTTCTCAGATGCACAAACGCTCGCCGACTCGATTCGTTCCGGACGGAGCGTCGTGCTCGACCTTCGGAACACTGAGCCGGAAATGGTGCGACGAATCGTCGATTTCGCGTCAGGTCTCACGTACGCGCTCGATGGCAAAATGGCAAAGTCGTCGCAGGGAGTGATTGTCGTCACCCCAACCGGCGTGACACTCGGTGTCGCCGAACACGAACGGCTGGCGAAGCTCGGGCTGCTCGACACACCAAACTGAAATGACCTTCATCCGTCTCATCATCAACTGGTTCGTACTCGGCATGCTTCTATGGATCGTGCTGTCGTACATCGTCACGTTCGGCCGACTCACCTGGGATCATCCCGTGCGAAAGGTGTACACGGCCCTGTCCAAGGTGATAGAACCGGTACTCAGACCGATCCGCTCGGCCATTCCGCCGGTCCGGGTGGGTGGCTCCGCACTTGACTTGAGCCCGTTGATTCTCATCCTTGGATTGTCGCTGCTCGCATCCGTTATCTGACGGAGCACGACGCTGCTGATGCGTTCAGCGGGAGACGCTGAGCTGCACGGTCGTATCGCCAAGGTTGAACGTCCCGCCTCCGTTTGGCGCTTCAGCGATCGACTCGGCCAGGACTTCGCCTGAGATGAGGTCACCGTGGGTACCGAAGGCTGCAGCAACGCCTGTGTCATCGCTCGACCACGTAACGACGATCCTGTCAGTGACGTCAAGATCGAGATCCCGACGCAAACCCTGGATCCGATTGACAAGCTCCCGCGCGATCCCTTCGATACGGAGGTCATCCGAAATCGATGTGTTGAGAGCAACCGAGATTGATCGCTCGGTCGCTACGACGGTGCCGTCCCTCGGCTGACGGGTGACAACAATATCTGACGCCGCTATGCCGATGCCATCGATCTCGCAGTCATCGCCGTCAAGGAGCGACGCGATCGTCCCGTGATCGAGAGCAGCGATCACGGCGGCGACCCGCTTCATGTCCTTGCCATACCGTGGACCGAGTTCCTTGAAGTTCGCCTTGGCAGTGAGATCGACGAGTCCGGCTTCGTCAGCGTGGACTTCGACGACCTTGACGTTGAGCTCCTCCGCGATGAGAGCTGCGTGATCGGAGGCTGCCTGCTGCTCGTCTTCCGACCGGGTCACGATCGTCACGGTGGTCAACGGTTGCCGCACACGGAGATCGTGGCGCTTTCTCAGCGCACGTCCAAGGGTGACGATGGTCCGAACAGTTGCCATGGAGCGTTCAAGCGCTTCGTCGATCGATCGTTGGTCGGTCGACGGATAGTCGGTGTGGTGGACACTGGCTGGAGCATCGGGGTCGACCCGAACGACGAGCCCCTGATAGATCTCTTCGGTCACGAATGGCAGTATCGGCGCAGCGACCCTCGTGAAGAGTGCCAGCACCTCGTACAGCGTTGCGAACGCCGCCATCTTGTCCGCGTCATCTGCGGTGCCACGGTGGGTCCAGAAGCGTCGTCGAGATCGACGTATGTACCAGTTCGTGAGATCTCCCACGAAGTCGATGATCGGAGGAACAACCGCAAACAATCGGTATGCCTCCATTTCGCGGTTCACATCCGCTACGAGACTCTGGAGCACGGAAATGACCCAACGGTCCATCTCAGGACGGTCAGCAAGGTCAGGTGCGGACCGCAGATCTTCAGGAGTGATCCCGTCGGCTTCGGCATATGTCGTGAAGAACGAGTATGAGTTCCACAGCGGCAGCAGCACCGTTCTCACGACCTCACGCACGCCGTCCTCTGCGAAGCGCAGCGGTTCGCCCTTGACGATCGGGGAGTTGATCAAGTACGCACGCAGAGCGTCCGCTCCGAAGTCGTCGAGAACATGAATCGGATCCGGGTAGTTCTTGAGTGACTTGGACATCTTGCGGCCGTCCTCGGCCAGAACCATTCCGGTGACGATGCAGTTCTGGAATGGAGCTTCGTCCCGTATTGCGGTTGCGAGAACGACGAGCGTGTAGAACCAACCGCGGGTCTGGTCGAGACCTTCGGCAATGAAGTCAGCGGGGAAGCGCTGTTCGAAGCGCTCCTCGTTTTCGAATGGGTAGTGGATCTGGGCGAACGGCATGGCACCACTCTCGAACCAACAGTCGAGAACCTCAGAAACCCTCGTCATCGTGCCGTTGCATCCAACGCACGGCCACGTCACGGGATCTACGAAGTGCTTGTGCAGATCATCGAGCATGACACCTGAACGTGCGAACAGGTCATCCCTCGAGTTGACCATGACCTGGTCACCGCACTCATCGCACTCCCACACGGGAATACACGAGCCCCAATATCGATTGCGGCTGATGGCCCAGTCCCTCGCGTTCTCGAGCCAGTTGCCGAAGCGATTGGCCCCGATTGCTTCAGGGACCCATCGAATGGTGTCATTGACTTCGACCATGCGGTCGCGGAATTGTTCGACAGCAACGAACCACGTTGGGATCGCCTTGTAGATGAGTGGAGTGCCCGTCCTCCAACAGTATGGATACGAGTGTCGGATCGTTGAGCGATCCAACAGCATTCCGGAAGCCTTGAGCAGGTCGATGAGGACACTGTCTGCGTCCTTGACATTCATACCCTTGACATCCGGTACCTCGTCGGTGAACTTCGCCTCCGCGTCGACCGGGTCGACCAGCACAGAGATGCCGTGGGCTTGCAGGGCTACGAAGTCCTCCTCTCCATAGGCGGGCGCCATGTGAACGAGGCCTGTCCCTTCACCGACGGTGACGTGATCTGACGAAATCACGATGAATGCACCTTCAGCGGACTTCTCTGCGAAGTAGTCGAACGGTGGCACATAGGCGGCACCAAGGAGCTCGGATCCCGCTGCTGTTCCAAGGATCTCGATGTCGGAACCGAAGACGGACTCGGCAAGTTCCGACGCGACCCAGAACACATCAGCAGCGTCAGATCGCCTGATCCGTGAGTACTCGATGTCGGAACCGATGGCAACCGCGAGATTGCCGGGAAGAGTCCAAGGCGTTGTTGTCCAGATGACGAGGTGGTCTCCCATGGTGACGGCGCTGGTCCCCTCGGTCACCTTCAGGGCGACGGTGATGGCCGGATCGTCGACGTCCCTGTAATCGAGGTTGGCCTCGAAGTTCGACAGCGGTGTCGTGGCGCCGTATGAATAGGGGAGGACCTTGAAGTCGCGATAGACAAGCCCCCGCTTCCACAGCTCCCCGAAGACCCACCACACGCTCTCCATGAAGTCGACGTCCATGGTCTTGTAGTCGTCCTCGAAATCGACCCATCTGCCAAGTCTGGTTGTGATCTCCTGCCAGTCGCCTGTGATGTGGTCGACCATGGTCCGGCAGGCCTCGTTGAACGTATCGATGCCGAGATTCTGGATTTCTCGCGGACCGGACACCCCGAGTTGTTTCTCGACCTCCATCTCGACAGGCAGACCGTGGGTGTCCCACCCGAATCGTCGCTCGACACGGTGTCCGCGCATGGTCCAGTAACGCGGGACGATGTCCTTGACAACGCCTTGGAGGAGATGGCCGTAGTGGGGCGATCCAGTCGCAAACGGCGGGCCGTCATAGAAGGTGTACTCCGTGTCCGGGTCACGAAACTCGACGGAGGTGCGGAACGCATCGATTGAGTCCCAGAACTCAAGTACTCGCGCGTCAAGTGCTGGGAAGTCTGCTTCGGAGCTGACCTTTGGGAATGAGCGTTCATTCTGCACAGTTTGTCCTCGATCTCGTCACCATTCGGTGCCGGGACGGGGGAACCGCGGTACCACCCGGCTTGCTGGCATTGCCAGCCGCTCGCTTGGCCAGTGACGTTGGCAGACGGCGGGTTCTAATGGCGCTCACGTCGAGCGGTTTCTTCCCACAGCTCAAGAGTGATGTCTATCCGTTGATGGATCCGGACTCGCACCAGCACCGGTCGCTCATTTCCACCTGTCTCGGACAGCGCGTCTCTGTCACAGCGTTCCTGAATACTACTCGGCTCATGGCCGCCGGCGTCGGTAGCGTGAGGACATGAAGCGAACACCGATTCGAGTCGTCGACGGCGGAGTTGAAGTCGATCTGTTGGTTGTGCCGAACGCAAGCAGGTCAGCGGTCGTTGGCGTACACGGTGACCGCGTCAAGATCCGAGTTGCGAGCCCCCCGAACAAGAACGAGGCAAACGCCGCTGTCATTGACTTGCTAAAGGGTGCAACGGGCGCGAGACGCATCGAGATCACGCGAGGACGCACCGGCCGCCACAAAACCGTGCTTGTACGGGGCGTGTCTCGCGAGAGTGTGATCAGCAGCCTGTCGCCAGGACAGTGAAGTCCTGTCCATCACGGTGCATTCAGTGACGCAAATCAGGATGGGAGCGCGAGAAAGCGCCACCAAACTGCTACCTTCTCACGGCCGAGGAGGTTGCATGACCAGGGAACTAGCAGCATCGACACTTCAGAAACTCAGTCGTAAGCTTCAGGACGAGCGTGAACGGCTTGAGCACATCATTGCTGAACACGAGCGCGAGATGGAACAGAGCGTTATCGCTATCGGGTCAGCAGACCGCAACGCCGATCCGGACAATGTTGACGGCGGCGCCATCAACGTCGAGATCGAGATGGAGAATGCAACAATCCAGAACGCTCGTGACATGCTTGGCCAGGTCATGCATGCGCAGGATCGGATGGAGAAGGGTCTGTACGGCACATGCGAGATAACGGGAGATCCGATCCCGGTGGCGAGGCTGGAAGCTCTCCCGTACGCGACCACGACGGTGACGGCGACAAGCCACATCTGAACGCGAGACTCTTTGCAGCGCTCGTAGCTGCGGCGGTTGTCCTCGTTGATCAACTCACGAAGTGGTGGGCAACCTCCGCGCTTGAGGATGGACCGATCGTGGTGGTCGAAGGTTGGTTCCAATTCCGCCTCACCTACAACACGGGTGCGTCGTTCTCGCTGTTCAGCGGCGGGGGTCAGTTCATAGCTGTCGTCGTGATCGGCGTCATCATCATGGTCTTCTACATCCTTGGCGACGCCAGCAGGCGGCTTGAGGCGGTCGCTCTCGGTCTGATTCTCGGTGGCGCAGTCGGGAACTTGCTGGATCGAGTGTTCAGAGGCTCAGGCTTCCTCGACGGTGCTGTCGTGGACTTCATCGACTTCAGCTTCTTTGCCACGTTCAACGTTGCTGACATGGCCGTCAACGTTGGCGTTGTGCTACTTCTGATTGCTGCGTTCTGGAGGCGGTCGTGAGCACTGTCACGGTGACCGTCCTTGAGGCGCACGATGGGGAGAGGGCCGACAGGGTCCTCTCTGTGTTGCTCGCGTGCTCGCGAACCTTTGCCAGAGGCATCATCGATGAAGGGAACGCGACGGTTGAAGGGCGTGCCCTGAAGCCGTCAGAGAAGGTGCACACAGGCGACGTCATAAGCGCCGACGTGCCAGAGGAGGACGAGCGGCTGGAACCTGAAGAGGACGTCCAATTCGATGTCGTATACGTTGACTCTGACATCGTTCTTGTGGACAAACCGGCAGGACTGGTTGTACATCCCGGCTCAGGTCACCGGACGGGGACGCTTGTGAATGGTCTCATCGCACAGTATCCGGACATTGTCGGCGTGGGCCAGGAGGGACGATGGGGGATAGTCCACAGGCTCGACCGAGACACGTCTGGACTCCTTGTGATCGCCCGGTCCGAAGCGGCCTATGAGCGGCTCGTGGAGATGATGAAGGAACGCGAAGTCTCACGGCGGTATCTGGCGGTTGTCCAAGGTGAATTCACGAACACAATTGGCACGGTCGACGCGCCGATAGGTCGCGACCCACAGAACCCGACCCGGATGTACCTCACCCGAGCAGGGAGGCCAGCGCGTACGCACTATCGCCGCCTCGCCACATGGCCAACGAGGGATGCGACGCTCCTATCTGTCTCGCTCGAAACCGGACGAACACACCAGATACGAGTCCACATGCGATCCATTCGTCACCCAATCATTGGCGATCGGGTCTATGGACGGCAAGGAGTCGTCGGGGACCCAGCTCGACCGTGGCTGCACGCCCGCCAACTGGCGTTCGCACACCCGACCACATCAGAGCCCATGGACTTCACCGCCAAGCTTCCAGATGACCTTTCAGATAGTCTTGGGTCGCTGGGCGAACCAGCCAGCGGAGAGATCGCTGATATCGACGGGGAGTCACTGTGACCGTGCATTACGAGCGGCTATCGAACCTGGACGCATCATTCCTTGCGCTCGAGACCCGAACGACGCACATGCATGTAGGGGCCGTGGCGATCTTCACCTCAGGACCATCCGTCGGGGAGCAAGGCATTGATATCGACACGATTCGCGCGTTGATCCTGTCCCGGCTTGATTTGATTCCGCGGTACCGACAGCGTCTCGCGAACGTCCCGCTCGAGGGTTCGCCTGTGTGGGTCGACGACGAGCACTTTCACCTCGACTATCACGTAAGACATATCGCTCTCCCTCACCCCGGATCGACTGAGCAGCTGAAGGATCTCGCCGGTCGGTTGATGTCCCAGCAACTCGATCGATCGAAACCGCTGTGGGAGCTGTACATCGTGGAGGGACTCGACGACGGTGGGTTCGCCCTTATCGGGAAGATCCACCATTGCATGATCGATGGTGTCTCAGGTATCGACCTCATGGCGGTGCTGTTGGATTTCACGCCTGAGTTCGAGATTTCAGATCCCGAACCTTGGGCTCCAAGATCGGCGCCAAATGGCACAGAGCTTGCCGTTCGCGAGATGTCACGGTCGATCTCCCGTATCGCGGCTGGTGTCTTGAAACTTCCGTCCGAAATCGGTGTCTGGACGGCCAGTTGGTCCGAGAGGGCGAAGGCAGCGGGCGCCTCCCTGTCGTCTGGGTGGCTGACCCAGACGGGGAAGACCAGTCTCAATGGACCAATCGGAGGTTCGCGGTCGTTCGACTGGATCCAGTTGCCCCTTGCGGATATCAAGAAGATCAAGAACACGCACGGCGCGACGGTCAATGATGTGATGCTTGCCATCGTTGCTGGTGCGGTGCGGGAATACCTCATCCAGGTCGGTGGCGCAACGGATGATGATTTGGCAGAGACCGAATTCCGGATCATGGCTCCCGTCTCTGTTCGGTCCAAGGACGAGGAGGGCACGCTCGGAAACAAGGTTGCCATGTGGCTCCTCGAACTCCCCATCGCTGAGTCCGATCCAGCAAAGCGAGTGCGATTCATCAACTCCGAAACGAAGACTCTCAAGGAGACCGATCAGGCGCTTGGGGCATCGACGCTTGTCGAGGTTTCGACAGGAGCACCGGCAACACTTGTGTCACTTGCAGCGAGGCTCGCCGAACGGGCTCGGCCATTCAACATGACAGTTACGAACGTTCCGGGTCCCCAGTTTCCGCTGTATATGGCCGGTTCAGAAATGCGTGCCACGTATCCACTCGTACCACTGTGGCAGAGTCACGGCGCCGGAATAGCGATGTTCTCCGTATCTGGCATGATCGATATTGGGATCAACATGGATAGTGATCTCATCGAAGACAGAACCTGTCTCGGTCGATGCATGCAGTTGGCATTCGAAGAACTCATGGATTCGAAGCCGCCGGCTGCCAATGCACCTCGGAAGAAGCAGACGAAAAAGCGTCCCCCTCTGGGAACGGGAACCTAAGCAGCACCACGGTGCTGCGCAGGTTCCTTGGGAGTTGGCGAGCACTTCGTGTTCACCAACTCCAGCTCGTGCCCACCTCTGTTGGCTCCCGCAGGGGATGAAATTCAGCCGAAGAAGGTTTGGGCGGTCGCGTAGAGGTCGTCTGGTACGCCTCTGATGCCTGAGGTCGCCTCCTCTAAGGGTACAGGTACTGTCTTGGTTCCCCTGATGGCGACCATCACGTTCGTGAGTCCGTCAATGGCGAAGTCAGCTGCTGCGACACCGAGTTTCGTTGCCCGCACCCTGTCCGATGCCACGGGAGTGCCACCACGCTGGATGTGACCAAGCACAGACACGCGCGTCTCGAATTTCGTGCGGTCTTCGATCGCAGCAGCGACGGAGAAGCCGACTCCTCCGAGTCGATCGAAACCGAATGCATCTTTCTTGATTTCTCCCGCCTCATATCCGGGTGGCGGGTCGATCCCTTCAGCAACAACCACGATTGAGTACCGATGGCCGGAGCGGTGGCGTGATCGAAGGACATCGACCACGTGGTCCATGTCATATGGGATCTCAGGAACGAGGACATAGTCCGCTCCGCCGGCGATGCCAGCGTGGGTGGCTATCCACCCCTTCGTTCTTCCCATCACCTCGACGATGATGACGCGGTTGTGTGCTTCCGCGGTGGTTGCGAGCCGGTCTATGGCCTCGGTGGCTATCTGGACCCCGGTCTCGAATCCGAACGTGATGTCTGTGCCACAGATGTCGTTGTCAATCGTTTTGGGAACGCCGATCACCTTGAGACCTTCTTCGGCGAGACGCATTGCGGAGCGGAGCGTCCCGTCGCCACCGACAACGATGATCCGGTCGATTCCGTTGCGTGACAGCGTGCCTTCGCAACTGGCGAGACCGTCGCCGTGGAAATACGGGTCCATTCGCGAAGTTCCGAGCATGGTGCCGCCACGTCCGAGAATGCCGCGAACCTTGTCCCTGTTGAGGGGCATGGTCGAGTCCTTGATGAGGCCTTCCCAACCATTGAGAATCCCGAGGACCTCTTCGCCGCGCTCGTCTGCCCTTCCAACGACTCCACGGATCACGGCGTTCAGGCCGGGGCAGTCACCGCCCGCCGTCAGCACTCCAATGACTCCCACTTTTCCTCCTCAGCAATGTCTCATCAACATTCAAATCGCCTCAACCACACGGCTTTTCGGGTGTGTGGCTCTTGGGCGTGTTCGCATTAGATTAGGTATGGGAACCGCGTTTCGGTTCCCAACAGCTTCAGTACGAGACGCGGTCGGAGATCAGAACAACGTGGCAGATAGATTCGCTCACCTCCATGTGCACACCGAGTTCTCCATGCTCGACGGTGCTGCGAGGGTCAAGGATCTTGTCAGGGCTGTCGCAGCTGACAATCAGCCCGCCGTCGCCATCACGGATCACGGTGTTCTCTACGGCGTCGTCGATTTCATGAAGGCAGCCAAGGACGTCGGGGTCAAGCCGATCGTTGGCATCGAGGCGTACCTCACGCCGGGTTCACGATTCGATCGTCCCCCGCGGCGTGATGATCGTAGATATCACATGACGATTCTCGCGGAGAACGAGATCGGCTATCGCAACTTGATGAAGCTGTCTTCGAGGGCCTACACGGAGGGCTACTACTACAAGCCTCGCATCGATGCGGAACTGCTCGCCGAGTACTCAGAGGGTCTTATTGCCACAACAGGCTGTCTCGGTGGCCATGTGCCGCAGCTTCTGGGAGTCGACGAGCGAGCCGACGACGATCAGCGAGGAACCGAGCGCAACTTCGACGCTGCGGTCGAGGCTGCAGCCATGTATCAAGACATCCTCGGCAAAGGCAACTTCTTCGTCGAGCTGCAGGACCACGGAATTCCTGCGCAGCAGAAGATCATGGCGGATCTCTTGGATATCGGACGCCGGCTTGACGCCCCGCTGCTTGCCGCGAACGATTCGCATTACACGCATGCCCACGAGGCCGACGCCCACGACGCGCTGTTGTGTATTCAGACGGGCTCGGTCAAGTCGGAGGAGAATCGGTTCAAGTTCCACTCCAACGAGTTCTACATCAAGTCCTCTGACCAGATGCGTTTGCTGTTTGACGCAGAGCGCTATCCGGGGGCGGCAGACAACACGCTGCTCGTTGCGGAGCGGGTGAACTTCGATATGGAGTTCGGAAGGATCCTCCTCCCTCAATTCGAGGTGCCATCGGGGCATACCGAGGACACGTACCTTCGGCATCTCGTCATGGAGGGCGCCGCGCGCCGATATGGCGTCCTTTCCAATGAGGTACAGGAGCGAATCGACTACGAGCTGAAGGTCATCTCAGAGATGGGATTCTCTGCTTACTTCCTCATCGTGTGGGACCTCATCGTGTACGCGAGCAAACGTGGGATTCGAACCGGTCCTGGACGAGGAAGCGCTGCTGGGTCGATCGTGTCGTACTGCTTGTCGATCACCGAACTCGATCCGCTCGAGTACGGACTCATCTTTGAACGGTTCCTCAATCCGGGACGCAAGGAGATGCCGGATATCGATATGGACTTCGACGAGCGGTACCGGGGCGAGATGATCAAATACTCGGCGGAGAAGTACGGCTCTGACCATGTCGGCCAGATCATCACATTCTCAACCATCAAAGGGAAACAGGCGATCAGGGATGCGGCACGGGTCCTTGACTACCCGTATTCAACAGGGGATCAGCTGGCCAAGGCAATGCCTCCGGCCATTCTCGGCAATGATGCAAGTATCGATCAATGCCTCATCAAGCCCGGACCGGATGCAGAGAGCGATATTCGTGACCACTACGCGGCAGCATCGGGTCTTCGCGATCTGATTGGGACGATCGATGGCGCCACAGAGATCATCGAAACCGCTCGCGGACTCGAAGGCCTCCGCCGTCAGGATTCGATACACGCTGCTGCGGTTGTGATCTCGCCCGAACCGCTCACCAACATTGTTCCGATCCAGCGCAAGGGTGAAGACGCTGAGGTCGTCACCCAGTATGAGATGCACGGCGTCGAAGCTCTCGGCCTACTCAAGATGGACTTCCTCGGACTGAGGAACCTCGCAACGATCGAGCGAGCGCTCGAACTGATCGAGGCAAACACCGGAGTCAGGCCGGACATTGACAACGTTCCGCTCGACGACGACGCCGTATACGCGATGCTGCGCAAGGGCGACTCAATTGGTGTGTTCCAGTTCGAAGGGGGTCCGATGCGTGCTCTCATGCGCAACCTCGGCCCGGACAAGTTCGAACACCTGATCACGCTGAACGCTCTGTATCGACCAGGGCCGCTGGGCGCAGGGATGCACCTCGAGTACGCGAATCGGAAGAACGGGAAGTCTGCTGTCGAGTATCCGCATCCGGATCTTGAGGTTGTTCTCGGGGACACGTACGGGATCATCGCGTATCAAGAACAGGTCATGCAGACCGCCCAGATGATCGCCGGGTTCTCGATGGTCGATGCGGATGCGCTCCGCAAGGCAATGGGCAAGAAGATCCCTTCGGTCATGCGCGAACAGGAAGAGAAGTTCGTTGCGGGCAGCATCGCCAACGGATATGAAGAGTCGCTCGGGAAGGATCTGTTCGGTTTCATCGAACACTTCGCTGGGTATGGATTCAACAAGAGCCACTCCGCTGCCTACGCACTGGTGGCCTATCAGACCGCGTGGCTCAAGGCTCACTATCCGGCCGAGTACATGGCGGCGCTGCTGACGGCGGTGAAGAGCAACAAGGACAAGACCGCTCAGTATCTCCATGAATGCCGGATGATGGCGATCCCGGTGCTCGTGCCTGGCGTGAACGTGTCAGAGCGAGACTTCATGGCTTCAGATGGCGAGATCGTGTTCGGTCTCTCAGCAGTGAGGAACGTCGGAGAGGCCGTGGTCGACCTGATCGTCGAGGAACGCGAGAAGAATGGCGCATACGAAGACTTCTTCGACTTCATCGACAGAGTCGACATTCAGGTCCTCAACAAGCGGACGATCGAATCCATGATCAAGGCGGGTGCGTTTGATTCAACCGGCC
>PJEL010003104.1_pt1 | contig 14510 bp, 11 predicted proteins | sample 1853271 | NCBI WGS metagenome assembly PJEL01 (sample SAMN08108733, study PRJNA415343) | Invertebrate metagenome, whole genome shotgun sequencing project. | host: Globobulimina | place: Sweden: Gullmar Fjord | collected 2015-08 | reverse complement strand
TAGCTGTTCCATATCTGCCTGCGGGGTGGGGTTGAAGTGCCCAGGGTGGTGGTGTAGGCTGTTGTCAGGGCCCAAATCACTTTGAACCCCACCATTGCATGCAACACATACTAGAGGTAGAAAATAAACCTATTCACCTCAAAGCAATGGTCCTGTGGCGCCTACTCATAACCCAATGCCAGTACCACCCCAAGCCGTATGCTACCCATCCAAGGATGCTGCAATTGCCACTCAACAGAGCCCTTCCTCTTCACAAAAACCTCCAATATCTTCCTCCTTGACACACCTAATTAACATCTCTTCTCTCCACGTACAACAACCAACCACGTACTGTGCTATCAGCTCCTACACGTGACATAAACATTCACTATCTCACCTCTTCATGTAAGGGTGAATTAGCATGGGAGTGAACTGCAGCCCATAATCCTTAAACAACTTCCACTTGAAGTTCATGTACTCAGGGCCATACAGAGTACCCTCATCTTGTGTGTGAAAGTGAACGAGATGCCTGGGCCCAATCCCACTCTTACCTCCCCCCCACCTATCACCTGGTTCAACCATAGCCCAAACAACGACCGGGATAGAGGTACTACTTAATAGTACCGCAAACAAGACGCAAAAGCGCCAGAGTACTGGTATCCACGCCATCATCCCAGGATGATCGAGTGTCGTTAGGGTGGCTTTAATCCGAACTCTAACCTTATATACACCTCTATTAATGTAATTACACTTTCCCCCTTTTACTATATCCCTAATCCAAAACCAAACCGTCGCCTCAGCTGCTGCTTGGGTTTGGGTTAGACGGTTAAACTGAACACCACTCTTCTCATTGTGTTCGCAGCAGCCCAAACATGAAAGGAGACGACGAGCTACTATTATGTCGGTTTTCCACCAAAAACGATTGAACTGGTAAGATAGGCATTATATGTCTTGCCTTACACCCAATACAACTAAACGGATCGAATTTAGTTGGACTCCCTCTACTGTTCAACCACGCACGAGGTCCACACACGTATTCTGTCCCGTCGCAGTTACTTTGAAACAATAATCTACACTATTATTGGATACTACAGAGAGTGAGAGACTTGATCGAATCAAGTTGTCCTCTACGACGCGTGCATAAGAAATGGAGTACTTTTCCATACTCCATAACCCCTGCAAGAATGAAAATTAGTATCCCAAGCGCCCAACTCAAAACCTGCACTCCCAAAGGTTTGGTGCTTTCGCAGTTCACTGAGTTTCTGTCATACAATTTTCGCACGCGGGGGCTGTTGTATCGTCCACGCACAGCCAAAGTGTTTTAGTATAAGTATGCGTATTGATGGAGAGTGACAGCAGGTAGGAAAACAAAAAACAAAAAACAAAAAACAAAACTAGAAGTGACAAAGCGGGCACCGTTGGTGCTCATGCTGTTCAGGTTGTACAGCATGAGTTATTTGCCAAATATTACAAGAGAGGGCTTCGAGAATGTATTTCTTTCAATATACAGGATGAGATCAATGGTGGAGAGTACGAGATCCATTCATTCATTCTAAAAACAAGTGCGAAGAAAAACCAAAATAGGTGCGAAAATTATACAAAGTACGACATTATTTGGCCCCTTGTTCTTCCAACCACTCTTGTAAGATGGACATCCGCTGAGAGAGGGTGATATGTTCTATCTTATCTCCTGCAGCAGCATATAGCAGTTGCAGCTGCAAGAATGGTCAGTACACACACACAGCATTTTTTACCATGTAACAACGTGAATCACATATCCAGGGAGTATTTGAGGAGCACCCACCTGGTCCCCAACATCAGGCCCACTCATGCGACCGGTGAGAGCTAGTCGAACGGGATGGTAGAGTCTCTTGCCCTTGCGCTTCACCTTGAACGATTTTCCTAAAGCTTCAATCCAAGTTTTCCATTCTTTTGTAAAGCTACTTCTGCTATTTGCTCTGCTTCCTGCAAGAGGTATTGCTTCCCTTGTGTAAACATCCACCATAGCCCACGCAACCTCAGTAAACGCATCCTCCAGTATCTCAGCAGCCTCACCGCTTTCCAATGTCTCCAACAGCTAAGATAGTAGCAGAGTACATTTCGATCCTTGTTATTAGTATGCTTGTGGAGTATTTGTACATATCTGCCAGTAATTCCAAACCTCCCAATCCCCCTCTTTCACTTCCTCACCTGATAGCCCAATATATCTTGAACATGCTGCACTGAGTCTGTTACGAGCTGCATGGAGTCCTTGCAGATTGATGTAGCCAGGCTGATAAATGAGCTCTCTGCTCTGTCACATATTCCTGCGTCCATGAGAGCTGATGCGACAAGTGGTGACAGCTCCTATATTAAAGACCAAAGTAATATACCATAGAGTCGTCGTTGGAGTCACATTTATGTCAGATATACAGGATAGAGTGAAGAACGACGTTAGAGGGCCGCAGCCGCGTTGCTGCGAAACAGCATGCCATGATAACTAATCTGTTACCTCCACTGTATGGGAACGCAGAAATCTCCCATTTATCCATCTTTACTTGACATAAGGAGACACGGTCACCAACCAAATCATTGCCAGTGATGACGTGAGAAACGACGAGGTGGTACTAGAATCACAACATACAAAGGCAGAACTCATTTTTTTCATAGAAATATGATTTCACAACACAACGACACACCACCACCGTACCGACCGCTCGCTCACCTTAGTTTGGTTTCATCAAATACAGCAGAAGATTTTATCAACCGCGATAATTCAAAAGCCTAAGTGATATGTGAATGAGTGTCAACCAATTGTCTTCTCTGGTAAGCGGGCGGACAATTTCAGTACCAGAGGACTGGCATCCAATGGATTTGAGTGTACAGCTAGATCCATCTTGTATTATTACCTCAATAAGCTCAGCAGGTGTGTATATTTCTTTGTTACTCCCATCATTCCAGCCCAGTAGTGAGAGGTAGCACATTACAGCTTCAGGAAGAAACCCCTGATATAAATATTTTACATGTAAAATGGGTCATGTACGTTTGACACACTTCTCTCACTCACTCAACATAATTTCCATATTACCTGCTGCCTAAATTGGTCCACACTGGCCGCTCCATGACGCTTACTGAGTTTCTGTTTATCATTTCCAAGTATAAGAGAACAATGGGCATACTGGGGACGTTGTTTCCCCATCGCATCCAGGATTAAGCACTGCATCCAGCGCCAAGTAGACAACATGCAAACAAACACCACCAAGATGCATTCGGTTTAGTAGCTAGCTACGATGGAATAGACTGAGGTAGGCAGATTTGTATTTATGACCGGTAAAAGAGTACATTTGCTCTGCTTTATTAACTAACCTGCCGAAGAGTGTTGGTGAGGTGCTCTTCTGCACGAATCACATGAGTAATATCCATTAGGGCATCATCAACTGAGGCAGACGCGAGAATATGAAAAGAGGAACAAGATGCAAAAGTAAAACAATGTGCTGTAAACAACAACTATATATCTAAAACCATCCGCTCGGGATTAGCATAGCCAGTACATCATCAGAAATATCTGATTCAGCCGAAATGGTCACAATGAGAAGTTTCAGATATTCCTCACAGCGGTGGTAGATACATGTAAAATAGCACTCAAAGCCTCACAGGCTAGCATGTATGCAGCGAGAGGGGAAAAGGGGAAACATAGAATAATCTTAACATAGATACGAGAACAATATAAGTGACTCACCAGCAACACAGAAGTTGTAGACAGGCACTCTACGAGAGGTAGTTCCAGGATTGGAGCAGTGTGAATAATAAGTTTAAATAATTTATGCTGCGTGGGTGTGTGCAAAAGGGGTGGAAGGGGGGGTTACGTTACCCTGTGGAGCGTAGGAGAACAAAATCACCAACCGCAGTCTCAGCATCCCATTCAACACGTCCTCTCACAATATCGTTTATCACAACCTTCTTCCCTTTTGGAACGCGAAAACGGTATGTATGTGGTTCACCTGCCTCTAGCTTGGCCCTAAACAATAAAAGTTGTTATTTTTCTGAACCGTTAAGTAGTACGGTCGGCGTATTAATATACGACCAAAGGGTCGAGGTTAGGTATTGCGTCACGGAATGGCTAGCACGGACCACCAAACATGTTTAATGATTCAGGAAATAGGATTGGCTGATGAATCCACACCTGATCAGGTTTGGGTCAGCATCTCTCCATGTTCCGTCGTAATGAGGTGGACGTCCTTCCACTTCCGCTTGTCTGGAATGAATCAAATATTGTTTACAATGGTGGAATTATTTAGACAGGGGCTGGATTAGACTGAAGTGAGTTGCGGTTAGAATATATTGGACAACTGAAGACACCCAAGGTGATGATGTGCAGAATCATCGCATTGAAAATCATCACGTGAGTCGTGAGATCAAGCGCAGCAGGTCGTGATATCAAAAGGTAATACTATACTTCACCTTCTGTTTTCTTCCAGTTCATCTTCTGTGCTGAAGCAAGGGTAAGCAGCCCCTATGGAATAAAAATAAATAACAAGAATATATCAGTTGGGTGGTTAATATAAACACATGCATCATTATACATAGCATGAGGAGGACCTGACTTTTCCAGTTGCTTTGTCATATTCACATAAAGTTCATTGCGCTCGCTCTGCCGATAAGGACCATACGCACCTTGAACACCTGGTCCTTCATCCCAATCCAAGCCCAGCCACCTTCGATTGACGTCATGGTACCATGAAAACGGAGTGGTTAGGTTACTGCACGGAATAAAGAAACATGCATTTTCTAAAACATGAGTGTGTGCATCCAGATATACGACCAATCAATTGGAGGCGGGTAAACAGCCACAGAATAAACGGTCAACTAAACAACAATGGAACAACACACCACTACCTCAAATCCCTTATCAGGCTAGTTTCACTCTCCCTTGTACTGCGTGATTCATCAGTATCCTTCAGATTATACATCGGGGCATCAGTACCAGTCATCATTACACTCTTCGTAAATCAACAGCAGTCCAGTTCCCAACTTATTACTACCTCACCTCAATACGTAATATAAACTTTCCCCCTTCATGTTTAGCGTTTAGGTAATTATAGAGAGCCGTTCTAGCCCCTCCAACATGTAATGTCCCTGTTGGGCTTGGGGCAAAACGAACTCGGACACCCGTCCCAGTAGCATTCAAAATTGGCGCCGCTTCATGTACCTAAGGGCAATAATAGCAATACCGGCTAGAGTTATATATGGTCTCTTATTAATTAGGGGAATAAAAATAGTAATCGTTAGTTAGATTAGAATTAGTAGTTTCGGTTAACGCTCGTGAGTGATGAGACCTCTCTCTCCGCTTTCACGCCCCGCAGTAGAGTGTTGGATGCAATAAAACTCTCTTCACGTGACTGGTACGCAAGCCCACTGCACCATGCGCTAATTCCATGTCCCCTAATGCCACGACAAACACCACCACCATTACGCCCTGTGGTCGTCCATAACCCTAATCCCTTTCCAACCAGAGTCATTGACCTGCACAGGGGCCATACTCTCGCCATCACAACCATTGTCATCATCACCTTCATACATCCAACATCTGTGGGCATGGTAGTACTACCACCATGGTACTGAATCCGCAGCGTTTAGAGGTAAATGCCGCCAGGGAAACAGAAACAATGATGAAAATGGCAACAGCGGCCAAAGGACTGGGCGTAAACACTCGGATGAGTGTAATCGCGAGGTCATAATTTGGTGCCGACTGCATAATAACTCGTTGTTGGGGTAGGGCGACCACGAAAACATCAAATAGGCTACTGTTATGGGCGGTACATGGGGGAAAGGGGCTTCCTCCATTGAGAAGAGGTTATAGCAGGGGTTATGCGTGGCATTCAATGCTTCCATTGCGCAGACTAACGGGCTTGCGAGAGCATTTCCATTTTGGCAGGATATAGAGGATGGGAGAACCCTTCCATTTAATGCAAGTCGTAGAGGACTTGAACTAAAAGTTGGTGGTCTCTCTCTCTCTCTCACACACACACACACGCACTCACATACACACACACCGCAATTTCCAATAAAAGTGGATTATTATTTTCAAAGTAGCTACTGCGCCAGACAGGATACCTGTGTGGACCACCCCATGTGTGGTTGACAGTAGGGGGGGTTGTTTAAGTTTCATTATCAATTTAGTAGTTGCATTACTATTACCCACTACCCAGTGTTACGTTATACGCAACTCACTCGTCCCAATCACAACCTTGGATCACAATATGCACGTGGGAAACAACCCCAACGATGCATCACGTAAGTAGGCTGTCAGCTACTGACAGTATGTGTCAGTTAAGGTGGTTCGCTATCAGTACAGTTCAGTTAAGCTTAAGCTTTTTGGTATCAGTTGACACCTCTAGGTGGAGCAGGTAAGTGCATCGTTGTGGTGGCCCAATGATTCATCATTGGGCCACCACAACGATGAATCATATTCTTAATGTATCAGAAATATACGTACCATCCACCTCTTGCTGTAGTTGCTACTTCATTACTCTCTCAGTCATTTTAGCCCACTCTACAAGCTATGTCTCTTATATTAGCATGCCACACACTGATGCATCAACATCATGTAGTACGGGGTGGACAGTCGTGGGTCCAAGCAAGTGTACCGCCCGCTATTGAAAAAAAAAATTATTCATTGCTCAACCACAGCCTATAATTACGAATACGGCAACAAAGAGAGTGCCTCTGCCTCAGTATCATGGAATGAGCTATTTATTTATACACTGAGAGAATCGGATCAATATATGTAGGCGCAAGCGACGGTATTAAATATCTATAATGATTGCATGCTCAACCACAGCCTCCAACAGTAACTCTAACTCTAACCCTGATCCTAACCCTAACCCTAACCCTAACCCTAGACCCTGATCCTAACCCTAACCCTAAACCCTGATCCTAACCCTAACCCTAAACCCTGATCCTAACCCTAACACTAACCCTAACTCTATACGACTATGGCGACAACGAGTGGGCTTCAGCGTCATCACTAGGTCGAAAATGCAGGGAATGAATTGGCTGTTAATACCCTGAGAGAGGGTAAAAATCGGGAACTGTAATGACATCGGATGAGTTGAGATGGAAAGAAGACCAAATCCAACAACAAGGTGGGCTTATAGCACGACAGACATCGGACAGTGTGCGGCAGAGAGTGGAGGTTTCGTATCCGTCTTGCGTAGTGGTATTAGATGGCATTAGGGATGCCGTATGGGCACTCAGACATGGAAGAAGTAACAACAAAGAGGAACCTTCTGCAGGAGAATACTTCCTAGCCATCGCAACGGCGCTTAACGATGCAACAGGAGCATCCAGCATGACCGATGACCTACGAAAGCAATTATTAGAGCTGCTCTTTGTGACGACCAGTGCTTCAAATCCCACCGTTGTAATGATGGAAGGTGAGGGCAGACGGGAGTAGATCATATATAGATAGAAAATCTGCTTGATGTACGTACGTTTTTCTTCTCTGCAGTGAGCTCAAGGGCGCTAAGTGCTAAGGGTGGTTGATAGACGTGTATATTTTGTTGGGGATCGGATTGGAATGGAATGGTTGCAGAATTCATTGATTAGTTGACTTGACACCAACGATTCATGGAATCCAATGACCATTGTAATGATTTTTTTCTCTCTTTTATTCAGGGGCGAGGGTCTTACAATACTTGCGCAAGATGCTTTCTGATACGGATTACGGAGAAGGCGATCCAGAAATAGATGTCTGTGTATTGAAGTGCATTGGTTCCATTCTATCCTGCCATAAGGAAGGAAAGGGGGCCTGGAATAGTTCCTATGTCGTAAGGGCGCTGATATCCATACTTGGTAGGGCAGGGGGGCCCGATCCACAAGTCAGAAAGGCGGCACATTCTGCTGTCCGTGAGGTATGCCACTTATGTGTTCTTTCTGACCATGGGATGGATGGATTTGCCTCTTATCGCTAAGTACGTGCGAGAGCTAATGCTTTGTACTATCTTATTATCCCTTGATAGGTTTTAATGAGTACCTACTATGGGGTGTCATTGCAAGTTCCGCAGAAGATAGTAACTAAGTTTTGCACAGAGATGCTCAGCCAAATCGAGAAAAAAGACTCAGTTAAAGCAAAGTACTTGCTGAAACTCATTTTTGAGGTTAGTTCATGGATTGGCGGCTCAAGAGTATCCGCTCTTTGTGAATCGTGCGCGGACTTAGCCTCATTAGGCAGCCCGAGCATTTCTGCTGATTTAATGCGCTGCATTAGCGGACTAGTCCAGGTAAGAGGGGTTTTATGAAGACTGTTGCTTTTACCTGCTGTATATAAATCTTATGTATTGACTGATCTGTTGATTGGGTTGGGCAAATCAGGGACAGCACACCCCCCCCTTGCCCCCTTCATCCCTATCCCGCATATTTCATTGGGTACTGGAAGAACTGCATAGGCCAAGTCCAAAAGATAAATCTGGTGCAACGGCATTCTCGCAGGTGTTGTTTTTTTGCTCTCCCTCTCCTCACAGTGTGTTAATCCAATTCCCAATGCAAATTTGGTCATTCATTATTATTTTCTTCCTCTTCGCTCATGAACTTATGATGTTGTTTGATTTTTTATACCCTCTAAACAACAATACGCCGCATTGCATATTGCGTTCTGCTACCTCCATATGATGCACGTGGACACATTACAGCTACTGGGCAGTTGCCTTGTTCGGACCATGCAATTAGATCAGGCAATGGCAAGGTGATTTAATAATAATAACATGAATGCGTCTTGTAACCCCTGTTTCCCCCAAGTGATAATCATTCATTTACTACTTGATTATCAGGGAAAAGTTTCCACTCGTTGTTTCTTCTCTGGCGGAATTGTGTGAAGCCCCTGCTGCCCCTGCTGTTCATAAAGCTGCTGCTGAAAATATTAACTTGGCATTTCAGGTACCATCCTAACCCTATCCGAAGATAATAATATAACTTCTGACTAGTCTGACATTTATATAACAACATTGACGACTCGTATTTTTTGATTGCTGCGTACTGTAATTATAATTGCATGTACTCGGCGTCGTGCAGATGGTTGTGGATCAGGAAATGATTTCCGCTCTCATCTCAACCAAACCGTTCGATTTCATGACTTCACCGCTTGGTAGGGTACTTTCTACTATTCAGGGATTGATGCAGCACAAATACCAGCTAAGCTGGCCTTACGCTCTTCCCATCGTGGGTCGTCTCTTTTTGCACCTGAAGGAAGCCTCTTACCCTATATTGGCAAAAACTCTCAAGGCAAGTAGTAAGAATATATGCACATGGGAGCGAGCGACATCACTTCTTAATATTGTGTGTCGTCCTATTTTCTGTTTCACACAGGAACTGGGTCAACTACAAACTAAGTTGTTGGATGCTCCTTCTTCTGCAGCACCCCCAGGCTCACAAGCCGCCATTAACGTAAGTTAGCAGCACGTGTTGTAGGAATTAAGCGAACCAATATGTGGCCAGCCCTCTTCAATTTTAACCCGTTTGTGCCTTTTAGCTTAGCTGATAGAAACTGGTACTACTTTGTCTGAAGTCACACATATTCTCCGAACAACAACTGTTTTGACTTTATGCAATGCTGCTTCCCCATTGAGAAGGAAGCTTTGGGTTATGCAATTGAAGGGATCGGGATAGAACGAACATTGATGATTTTGCCTCTTCGCCCCGCGGGTACTCAGGATTCCACTGGTGTCCCAAGCGACCGTGCTTGGTTGCTCCCTCTTTTGAAAAAACATGGTGGTAGCAAGTGTCCACCAGGTTCTTGTCAACTTTCATACTTCTTGAAAGGAATTTTGCCAATCGCCAGACACTGTGATACTCTGTGTCGGGGCCGGGGCCCCACTTCGTCGTCTGCGAATGAGGCAAAAACACAAAGTTTTCGTGTTGTTCAGCTATGGCAACTCTTTCCGTGTTTCTGTGCATCACCATCAGACATTTCTTCATCTCTGTGGGACGACTTGACACCCGTAATTGCTAGTGAGTTACAAGGCACCCCTTACCCTGATATCATCCCTGTGATTTGCCATGGTCTACAGTTACTTGTCGATTGCTGCAAGAAAAAACGCGCGCAGCGTGCTCCTTTGGAAGCAGAGACGACGGTTACGGAAGACAAAGAGCACCGTCAGGAGACGACAGCGCAGAAAGCAGCCATGACAGTGATGGGCTCGGTCTCTACGAAGCTGTTGCCTCTACTTTTCAGCCTACTAGAGAAAAATACTGAGATGAGAGTAAATACACCTACACAGGTGTTGGGTACAGTATCTGCTTTGGCCAGCGTTGCCCCCACTCCCTTTGTTACTAATCTCTTCAAAAAGCTCCTGCATAAACTTCTGGAAAAAAGAGCTGCCGGGCTATCCTCAACATCAGCAGCACCGCCTCCTGTAACATCCACTACGGAGGCATCAACTTCATCTGGATCATCTCCGGGTGAAACATGTTTAGCTACAGCTACTTCTACTACTACGCCGTTAAAGCTAGCTTGCACGTACCTTGACCTCATTGCTTGCATGATGCCTCAATTGGAACCTGATTGCGTTATGCTTTGCTACCGAGCAATCAAGCCTATGATCCAAGATGACCAAATCCCTGGTATTCAGAAGCGGGCATATAAGGCTTTGTTGGCACTGTGTCATCACCACAGTCAGTTCATTGTATCTGATCCCAGCGACCTACAAGTATTTGTGGACCTCCTTGTTGGATCGCCACTTTATAACTGCCATGCTAAAGCACGTCGCGTGAGATTGAAATGCCTGTTGTACATGGTACAGAATTTCCAGCCCAAGAATGAGGAACATACGGCAGCTACTAGAGCTATTATTTCAGAGATCATCCTGTGTATGAAGGATAGCAACGGGAGAACGAGGGAAGCTGCTACTGAGCTGCTTGTCACGCTCGGCAATGCTGATGCTGTGGGCTTAATGAAGTTGGTAGCTGCAGGGCTAGGTGGTTTGTCCCCACACATGAGATCAGGAGCCCTTACGGCTCTGATGGTACTAAATAGATCCTATGCCCATTCCAAGTCCCCATTTCGTCAGGAGTGTGTTGCAGCCATGACACCTGATGTCATGTCCACCACTATTTTACTACTCCATGAACCTTACAAGGAGGTTGTCCAGGCAGCATTGGAATTCTTGAAAGTTGCCGCAGGAGGGCTTGACAGGCATCGTTTAGAACCTCTTATTGGCCCTATCTGTAATGCCATGTTTCCTGAAAATGGGGCCCTAGTTGTGAACCGGTGCATTGCTGAAGTGAAAGGTGTTCTAAGGAAACTAACCCGAAAGTGTGGGTTTGATGCAGTTCGTGCTATCATGCCTGAACGCCATCGCAAGATTATCTCTGCAATGCAAAAGTTGTCAGAAAAGGAACTGAGGACCAAGATAAAATTAAACAATACCACTGTAGCCAGCAGCGAGGGTGGTAATACGGGGGGAGGAGCAGGAGGAAGTACTGACTATCTGCCCTCCAGTGTTCTGATACAAGAGGGAAGGAAACGGAAACCACCTGGTAATGTAGATGACAACTCGGACGATGAGCACATTATTGACTTGCTGGATGAAAATAGTATGATGTTGAAGCATCTAAGTCTACCCGGACGAGCTCATAATGATTCTACTAGCGGTTTTGATTTTGATACTGACAGTAGTGATGATGACTTCAATGGCGGCAACAACCATGGTATGAGCATGCAGTTAGATAAGGGTGGTAGGCTAATAATTCCTCTTGAAGATGATGACGGTGACAAACCAGACTCCCGCAAAAATGAAAATGCGACTGGTTCCTCCTCTCTAGTCGTTGAACATGAAGAACAAGGGGGTTGTCATCTTAAGAAGCATTGCAGAGGTGACCTCTCCGCGGATAAAGGGCAGAGAGTTACAAAACGAATCAAAATGCCCCCCACAAAGCTGCCTGGATCAGAGTACAAGTCAACGAAGGGTGGTGGTGACGTACAACGCAAAGATCAAGCCCTTGAGCCTCATGCTTACATACCACTTGATGCCAGTAAGTTGGTGCGGTATCTCAAGCACAAGAGGGGACAGGATGTGGCTCAAATGTATGGTGCTGTTGTGAAGGGAAGGAGTGGCAAGAAGGGCTATCAACCTCGCTCAAGAAGACCAAAGAAAGGTCACAAGTGAAACTGGAGCATCAAGATCGGTGAATGAAGTATGGTGCATTGGTGGTGGTGGACCAAATCTATTCCTTCCTCCAAGTAACTGCAAGTAACTGGAGAGGGATAGAGCGCAGTGGATAGATATATTTATGTATATAATGCAAATTGTTGATGTTTCATTGGTATAATCTCCAATTACTATTTGAACAAGATTCCTAAATATAGAGTACATTGCAGTTCGAATACCAAGAGGAGAAATGCTATTTTAAAGGCTGTCTTAAACCTTTTGACCCCTCGATCTGCAATTCTTGAGCATGATATCGATTTCACGATTTGCTTTCTGCCGTTCCTCTACCCCGAGCGACCGAAAGTTCTTACCAGAGGTCTTTTCCCACTGCCTATAAGCTCGAACAGAGTGTCTTGTTGGCTCAAATGTGCACTGCGTCATTGGGAATAAAAGCAAAGTCAAAAATTGTTACATAAAAACAGTAACTACTCTACTTGATTGAGCGTACGTCCGTCTCCTCTATAATTATCTACTTACAACAACACTCCTACACATTGCTTACTCTGCTCTTGACGTTGCTTCGATTGTGCTCCGATATGAGCGCCTCTATATCTGATTGCAATAAATTAGAAATTGTGCTGGATTGAAGAGGTAGTGGCTCAATCCCCGCACTCGGAACTTTTTTCTTTGGAGCTGACTTTGTCGCCTTGACAGTTCGAACCACAACACGTTCCCGCGGCCTTTTTAGCAATGGTTGTTCATTGTTGGCAACATTATTACCGACATCTTCACGAGTCCTACGGGCAGGTCTCAAAGCCTTCCCTGCCTGAGGTTTCTCCTCGAAAACCTTACTTAAAGCCCCTGTGCTGACGGTCGGTTTTGGTTTCCCTCCTCGTTCAGCGTATTCATAACTCACCTGCTGTTCCTCTTTTTTTACACAATTAGTAGCAGTTTGTCCTCCTCCCTCCCCCCCTCCCAATACTGATCTTCTCTTTCTGTTTCCTTTCCCTTGGCGGTATTTCTCCAATCGCTCCCTCATATCCATTAACGACGATGCAGAGGCCCTACTGCTGCCACCACCTGGTTTTCGAATGTTCACTCCCCGTGATTGGCTCGAATTCGCTGAACTCTCTCGCCTAGCCCCTCCTAGAGATAGGCTATCTCTCTTCGCAGGGAAATGCATAGCATGATACATCTGAAACCATGGGTCCACTATTGCACTTCTTGACGTTGACCCATCTTCTTCGCCTTTTTTCACACAGGTTACTGCAGATAGATCAATCCATGTCTGTGGTGCGTCAAACGCGTACATATCATCCTGTTGCGCGTTGGAAAGACTCATATTTATTGCACCGTCGTTCTTCGCAGCTCAAATGCCTTAGTTTACCCAGCTTCTATTAGTGATTTTATATAGCAATTTATCACTGGTTCCTTCAGTCTCCCCCTTTCAGTAGTACTTCACTCAACCCAAGTTATACGTGGGCCATAACACTTCGTCTATCTGGCTTCAGGTCCCCCCCCCCACTCCCCCTATCTCTCCCGTTTGCTAGTTATGACTAGTTATGGCTACTATGACTACAGGCTACGCATAATCCAATCTCTTTCACTCTCAATGCTACTTTCGCATTGAGACAGACCAGCCTTATAACCCTTACACTGGATGGAATGCTTTCCCCTCTCCTTGAGGTTCCTTGAGGTTGGTTTAACGGCTGTGGTTCATTTTATGTCGGTTTTCTATTAAAACCGACATAGTGAATGGGGTTGTTGTGTGCGGAGATAGGCGGGTAATGGAAACCTTTTGGTCCATATTTGAAGACGTTGTGTCACTTCCGCGTGGTGATTGACTATGCAGGTTTACAAGGGGCAAATTTGACAAAACATTTGTTTTCTACGTAGCTAGAAGAAAGAATTACAGCAATTAGTGTAACAGTAACACAACTGGATCGAATTTAGTTGGACTCCCTCTACTGTTCAACCACGCACGAGGTCCACAGAGGTATCCTGTTGTAATAGTTACTTTGAATCTATAATTCACTCTTATTGGATACTACAGAGAGTGAGGAGAGACTTTCAAATCATCAAATCCACTACTTATATTAGAAATTGAATTTTTCATACTCCATAACCTGCAAGAATGGAAATCTCAATAGCTCATAACCTGAAAGAATGGAAATCTCACGAACTCGTTACCTACGATGGTCAGCACAATGGATTTTTTTGTGTCTATATAACCTGCTGGATGTTACTTTCTACCCCCCAACAACGAATCAGAATATTGACGGCGCCAGCAGGTGAGACGTGACAATCAGCATTCTAAAGAAGATTGAGGTGTAGTAAGACGCGTGCTCATATTTGATGATGAGGCGGACAGACAAAAACATTTAAATGTCCAAGAGCAGCATATATTAC
>PJEL010003103.1_pt1 | contig 14511 bp, 10 predicted proteins | sample 1853271 | NCBI WGS metagenome assembly PJEL01 (sample SAMN08108733, study PRJNA415343) | Invertebrate metagenome, whole genome shotgun sequencing project. | host: Globobulimina | place: Sweden: Gullmar Fjord | collected 2015-08 | reverse complement strand
CGACGGCGTTCCGCATCAGCTCGAACCCGTCGCCTATCCAGTAGCTGCCCCAGCAGCCACCCGGGAACAAACCGAGATCGACCCGGTCGTGCCCGTTGATCGTGCCGCGAACGACCATCGGCATCCCGTTGTCATAGCTGGCAACGGCGATGCCACCATTGATGACGTTTCCATCCACACTTCGCGTTGCCGACAGAGCGTTGACGTCCACCATCAGCGGGCTCGCAGGTTCGGCCACGACGCCGATGTTCACGGCGGTGCTGCTCCAGTTCCCGCTCAACAAGCTGTAGCCGTCGCTGGCCCAGCGGCCGGACATGGTATCGAGCCCTCCAGTTCCGTACAGCGCCTCGACCACGTGGCCATTGACATCGAACCAATCGGCCATCACGTCGCCGAGGCCCACGGGATCGGTGTGGGCGCCGTTGTTGTACACGAGCACCGCGTCGTGGCCGGCGAGGTCGAAGGGTGTCGGCGTGTCGGGAATCGCGGTCACGACGGCGAAGTACGGCGCCAACCCGTTCACCACACAGGTCACGTAGTCGGCGGACGCGTTGCCATGCACCACCAACAGGTTGTTCACGACCGGATCCGCCCCAACCTCGAGATCAACCGTAGCGATGTTGGAGGTCACACCTACGAAGTCGTCGATCGTGTACGTGAAGCTGTCGGCGATGGAGGGCCCGTTGTCGTGGGTGTAGGTGACCGTTCCATCGAAGTTGGCCAACAAGGTGCCGTTTGCCGCGGGAGTGACGATGGCGACGCTGGCCAGATCGAGGCCGTCATCCGGATCGATATCGTTGGCGAACACAGCCACGTCGACCACGCCACCCGGCACCAATCCGACCAGGTCATCGACGGCGATAGGGCCATCGTTGATGGGATTGATCGTCAGCGACACCAGGCCCGTGTTGGAAGCGGCGCCGCTGTTGTCGGCGATGGAGTACCCAAAGGAATCGACGAGGGTCTCGGAGCCGTCGTGGGTGTAGTCCACCGTGCCGTCCGCGTTGACGCTCACCTGCCCATAGGCGGGTTGCATGACGATCACGATGGTCGCCAGATCGATGCCGTCATCGGCGTCGGTGTCGTTGAACGCCAGATCGAGCACGCCGAAGCCACCCTCATCGACGACAAAGAAGTCATCGAAGGCCTCTGGCGGATCGTTGACGGGGTCCACCGAGATGGAGACCGTCGCAATATTTGAGGTCTCCCCGGACGTATCGTCGACGGTATAGGTGAAGCTGTCATAGGCTACTTCGGACCCGTCGTGGCTGTAGGAGACGTTTCCATCCGGCCGGACATCGACGATTCCATAGAGCGGATCGTCCACGAGCGTCAGCGTCGCCACGTCGATGGCGTCGTTGGGATCGGTGTCGTTGAGGAGGGGCTCGAGTCGCACACCGGCCTCCCCTTCATCGACGGTGAACGCGTCGTCGACCGCGACCGGCGCGGTGGAAGGCACGTCGGTGTCGGTGTCCGCGTCGGAGTCGGCATCGCTGTCGGCGTCCGCGTCGGTGTCGGTGTCGGTCTCCACGATGTCCGGAGACTTCGGCACGCCGCCACAGCCCATCATCACAATCAAGAGAAGTCGCGTCGTCATTGCCATCCCTTCAGGCGAGGTTTGCAGGACAACCTAATGTAGAGGCGACCGGTCCTGCTTCAGTACTTGTGCTCCCACAGGCGAAGCGCCGCCTTGCCCACATAGAGTGGGTCGAGGCGAAGGTTGTTGAGGATCGCGTCGAGCTCACCGTTGTCGAGCCAGACCCCGTGGTCGGTGCACCAATCGATGAACGTCGCCTTGTACCACTCGATCCGCATCTCGTTGCCACAGTGCGGACAATCGAGGTGACGCTCTCGGTCGACCGGCGGACGCTGCTCGCGGCGGAAGAAGTCTGCCCAAGGCACGCTGGGCTTCTGGCGTTCGCGTTCGGAGATCGAAAGCAGCTCGGAGCGGTCGAGCCAAATGCCATGAGCAGCGCAAATATCCACTTCTATGTCGTGAATCTTCGAACGGGAAAGTGTGCCGTTGCAGATAGGGCAGTTGATCATTCATTCCTCCGGGAGCCCCTATAGCACCCACGATGCGTGAGGCTGTAGGGTGACACCGAAGATGGTCTCAGCGCGACGGGATGGATGGGGACATGGATGACATCGGAGCCCAGATCGAGCGGCACTTTGGCCGGCTCGCCTCGGACTTCGACCTGACACCGCAGCCCTACCAAGCGGGCCGCCGCGGCGGACGGGCGAGCTTCTCCAGCGACAACGTCCAGCTCGACGTCAATCACGAGGCGGGCGCGACACCATGGGTCACAATCGGTCGGGCCGGCGGATTGCAGTTCGGACTGCACGAACTCGCCGCCGCCGCCGGTCGCGACGGAGAGCTGGAAGAGGGGTCAGAAGAGCCTTCAGGAGAGGTACTGGCGCGGCTGGCAGACCTCACCCGGGAGCTCGCTGGCGCGCTGCTCTCGGGGGATTTCTCGGCGTTTCCTGCCCTGAAACGCGCGCGCGCGGCCCGCAAGAGGGAGAGCAACGTCCAGATGTTCGGCACCTCCACCGGGGAGAGTCCCCGCTTCGAGGGCCGTCCGACGCTCGACGCGCTCTTCTCCGACGCGAGCAACGACGGTATCCGTGAGGCGCGGACCTATCAGGCGGTCTGGGACTACGGGTACTCGTTGGGCGAGGTGGCGGAGTTCGAGGACAGCACCGAGGCCGAGGTGCAGCGGCGTCTCGATCGGTGGGACGGCATGCTCTGACGTGTTGGCGCTGAGCTCACTCCAGCGTGCTCCAAGGCGGTCGCGGATCGAGATCCCGCAGGCGCCCAGTCGTCCTCGATCGGTCCTGGCCGCGGGTGCTGGGGTGCACACTTCCATAGGGCATGCTCGCGTCGATGTCGGCGAGCTGACGCTCGACCCGGTCCCGCCGCACCTCGATGCGACGGACCTGCCTGCCCAAGGCACGAATCTCGCGATCGAGTGTACGAACCTCGACTCTCACCGCGTCCCGCGCCACCTCGTGCGTCTCTCTCTCGGCCATCAAGGCTCGGCGTTCATCGACCAATGCGGTCCGCTCTGGGCTCCGACGCAGCCCGCGCAGCCGCCTCCAGATCCGACCGATGCGGTGGGACAGTCGTGAGATCTCCGGGCGGTGATCGATCTCGGCAAGCCGGGTGTTCTTCACGGACAGCTGTGCCTGGAGCGGCGAGAGCTGGGCGTTGAAACCGGCCACTCGCTCGTTGACTTCTCGGCGCTGTTCGTCGGCACGCCCCGACGCCTCCCGGTGGCGCTCCGACACGGTCTCATCGGCGGCTCGGGTGGCGGCGTCGTTGATGTCGGTGTTGGTGAGCAAGTTGTGGAGCCGCTGGTTGAGATGCACCAAGGCGTCCAGATCGTCCCGGCCGTTGGTCTCCAAGAGCACGCCTCGCTGACCATCCGCGAGCCGCCTGCCCAGCCTGTCGATGAGGCCGCGGTTCTCGTCGCGGAGCCAGTCCCGGAGACGTTCGCGGTCGACCCTGGGATACCGGCGTAGATACCGCTCATTCGCGGCGGAAGCGGCCACGTGACGGCGGCCGGTGATGTGGGGGAAGGCCTCCTCGGGCGTCCTCGCTGGGTGAGCATCCTCAGCCACCCGGCTAGCCCGAGTGACGGGATGGATGCTGTGGCCTCCTGCCTGCGCCAACCGGTCACCGAGCCAGGTATTGTGCTCGGCCCCGCCCCGACTGGTGTCGCGTTGGCTGAAGACGATGGCCTCTCGGTAGTGCACTCCGTCCGTCTCCTGAGCCTCACCGGCCCAGCGGGAGAAGATGACCGTATGACCGCCGCCGCCGGAACCATTGGCGTTGTAGTAGTAGATCCAATCCCCCGGTCGCAGCCCCATCACCCCGTCCCACGGCATCGAGTCGCTGCGATGGGTCCGAAGGCCGGAGGCAGCCCGCCGCGCGTGGGCCGAACCCTCTGGGATAGGCCCCGTACCGCCTGGGGTTTCGGTGTCGGGAAGGTCTGCTGCTGGCGTGCGGTGGTCGCCGTGCACGGATTCGCTGCGTCCACTGCCCAGGACCACCTCGCCGTTGTGGTCGCTGCTGCCCATCACCCCCGCCGTCAGGGGTCCCGTCGCCGGAGTCACCCCAGCGTAGTGATGGGTGATGTGCGCCCAGTGGAAACACATGCGGGCGTGCACGCCCTGCACCACAGAGCCCCTTTGATAACTCCCATTTGACAGGAGGCTCGAGGACATCAGCAGCCGCTGTTGTGCCGTTGCTCCTCCGACTTCGTCGCCATTGAAGAGCCTGCTTGGGATGATGCCGGTCCCGAAGTAGCCCATGAGCAGATGGCGCTGGTCCTCGGTGAAGAGCTGACGCAGCCGCGGGATGTGGAGATCGACACCGCTGCGCTGTCCAGCCACCCCGCGTCTCCGCTCTTGGTGCTCGTCGCCGGGGCCACCTTCGGGCAGGCCGAAGACGTGCAGGATCGAGGCAAAGCTCCGGTTGAACCCGACGGCGAAGTCGTGCCAAGGCGCACTCACAGTCCGTTCGGTGCCGGCGTTCGATTCCTCTTCTTCGGAGAGCGTCGTCACCCGCTGCTGGAACGAGAGCAGCAACCGATCCGTCTCCGAGCGGACCAGCGTCACGTCATAGGACTCGCCCTGTCCCGGTTCTTGGGAGGACGTGAAGCGGATCCGGTCGGTCTCGGCGGCGTCCTGTCGCGCGCGAACCGCCCCTCGAAGGGCGTGATCTGCGGCATAGATCGCATGAGAATCCGTGCCGTCCAACAAACCCTGCAGGATGCCGACCGAGTCGGCATTGGTGGAGCCAACGTGGGTGGCGGGCGCGCTGTCCGGAGTCGACGTCGGTGCCGGCTCGGGCGACAGCGAGGGGTCGACACAGCTCGATGCCTCCTGAGAGGAGCCTTCGGTGCAAGAGGACTCGGGCTCGGTCGACGACTCGCCGAAGCTCGCCGCTCGCTGTTCGAAGGAGCGAATCAGGGTCTCGGTATCGGACGGAACCAGGTTGAGATCATACGAATCGTCGGCAGTCTGAAACTGAACTCGCTCGGTCTCGTCGTCGGTGGCCCGATCCGCTGCCACTGCCCGCAGGGCTCGCAGTGCCGCCTCGATGGCCGGGCGATCATCGCCGGCGACCAGCCGTTGCATGTGGGCAATCGAGTCGACGCTGGTGGCACCCACGTAGTGATAGCCGGCCTCGGCATCGCTTCCCAGGGGGACCGCAACCGCGTCGACCGCTCCTCCAGAAGCCGCCCTCTGGCCGATCTGCTCGGCCTCCACCTCGGCCGCGGCGGGGTCTGCGCTCCCCGGAAGCTGACGCTGGGCGACGTGGACCAGCTCGTGGGCCAGCACCCGGCGGCCTTCGGTATTCCGGGCGTCTACCCTGGGGTGGAGGAAGATCGATCCGTCCCGCATCAGTCCTTCACCTCCCGCCGATTCTGTACGGGAGCGCGCCTCGTGGTCCCCAGCGTGAATCGTCGGTGTCGACGACAATCCCAGATCGGCCGCCATGCCCTCCACGAGCCCGACTACCGCCTCGGCGCGGGAATCTGAAGCCTCGTCCGATTCTGGCGTATCCGCGTTCGCGCCCCGCAGGACCTCGTTCATGTGGGTGTTGGAGGCCATTCGCCCCATTCCACCCTCGACACCCCCGAGGGCGCTCGTCATCTCACCGGCGATCAGTCCCTGCAGACCCTGGGCTCCACCTGGATTGGCCAGGCTGTCCTGGACGAGGCCGTTGCCAAACACCTCCTGCAGGAACCCGGGGACCTGGGCGGCGGACGGTATGGACTGCTCAACGGCGGGCGAGCTCTCCTCGGGAGCGATCTCGGCAACTGAATCTGGGGCGCGCAGTTGTTCGGACACTTGCATGTCCGGAAAGTACCGAGGCACCGCCAGCTAGAGCATCGCATATCCATGTGAAACGACTCACGCGACGCCGACGATCCCCTCGAGAACGCTGTAGTCGGCACTGCGATTGAACTGCTCGAGGGCCTCGAGCACCGCCTCATCCCCCGGACGGATGAAGCCGCCGCCCTCCAGAGCGAGCCCTTCGTCGTTGAGACCGATGTAGATATGCAGCTTCTTGCCTCGACCTCGAAGCGCAGCCCGAGCCACATCGAGGAGCTTCGGGGGCTCGTACTCTCCGGCGAGGAAGGCGTCGCCGAGTGGAGTGCCGCGGGCGGCGTAGGTGGGGTTGAGGTGCATGCCGATGAAGATGCCCCGGCTCTCGGAGATCTGAGCGAGATAGTCGATAGCCGCCTGGATATCCGCGATCGCCTCTTCGTCGCTCATCCCGACGACGGGCTTCTGCATGAAATAGCACTTGAGGTGGAAGTCGTGAGCGGCGAGCTTGTCGACCAGCTCTTCGAACTGGGTGAGGCTCATGCCCTTGTAGAACTGCTTGTTGCGGACGCGGTCGTCGAAAGCCTCGAAACCAATTGCAATCTCGAGCACCGTCGGCGTCTCGCCCTCCGCCAGGCCGCGGGCGAGAAACTCCAGCTCTGACTCGTCGACGTACTCGGGACGTGTCTCGAGGCTCACGGACTGCACCTTTGGAAGATCCAGCTTTACCCTGGCGATCAGGTATGTGAGCGCCAACGAGGAAAAGGTCACCTCGTCGAGAACCGAGCCCTGGTTGCTGACGATCACCTTTCGAATCTCGAGCGCCTGGCTCTTCACCTCTTCGAGCCCAAAGACGTGATCCACCTGATCGACCAGGGAGTGGAAGTCGACGTCCATCTGTGAGCCCGTCGATGGCAGCGTACAGCCGGTACACAGACTCCAGCGGCAGGCCCGGCTGTAAAAGACCAAGAACAGCACCAAGCCCTCGTCGGAGTGCTGAAAGAACAGCTCGATCGGCTTGGATGGATCATGGCGATTGTCGAAGGCGTAGGACTTGCCAGCCTTCTTCGTGATCGCGGTCAGAGCTTCTTCGACGGTATCCGGCATGGAACACATCTACTCGGCTGGCCAAGGGTCCACCAGAAGGGAATACCGACCGACCCACCGACACCGGAATGCGAATATACCGGGCGTCGGCGCGTACACCGGGAGGGGTATCCATGACATCGAGTCTTATTTCCGCAGCGCGAGTCGCTGGTATTGCACTTGGTCTACTGCTTATGGGCGCCTGTGATGCAGGCGACACACCGGCCGAACACGCGGGGAGCGATGCGAAGCTCCCCGCGACAACCGCGCCCGAAGCCGCCCCTGCACCGCGAGCCCTGCCGGCCGGCAAGCCGGTATCCGGCAAAGCAACCCGAATGCCCTTCATCTTGTGGGGCGGCGACATGGCCACCTTCCACGGGAATGGCGGCCTGAAAACCACCGAGGGCAGCATCTTCGACAAACAGGGCCTCGTGGTCGAGCTCTCCCCGGGCGACGACTTCGACAAGCAGGTCGCGGACTACACCTCGGGCGTGTCTCCATTCCTGCGGGGCACCTTCCGTATGATCGGCCTCGCTAGCGAGAAGATCGGCGACGACCCCGGGGCCAGGCCGATGGTCTTCATGCAGATGACGTGGTCCAGTGGCGATCACATGGTCGCCCGCGAAGACATCGAGACCATGGACGATCTGAAGGGCAAGACCATCGCGGTCCAGAAGGGCGGCCCCCACGTCGGAATGCTCGATGACGTGCTCAAGACCGCCCACCTCGACTGGGATGACGTCAATGTGGTGTGGGCAGAGCACATCACAGGGCCAGGCAGCGCAACCGAGCTCTTCCGAGCGGGCAGCCAGGTCGACGCCGCCTTCGCCATCACCCCCGATATGCTCGGTCTCACGGGCGGTCTCGAGACGACGGGATCGGGCGCCGAAGGCACGGTCAAGGGCGCACGCGTGCTCGTCTCAACCGCAGAATTGTCCCGGTCCATCGCCGATGTGTACGCCGTTCGCCAGGACTTCTGGGAGGCCAATCCCAAGTGGGTCACCGACTTCACCGTCGCGTACCTGAAGTCGGTGGAGGAGACCATCGACCTCAAGAGCGCGTACGAGGCCAAGGGCTCCGACGCCTACATGAACCTGCTCCAGATGTCTCAGAACATCTGGGGAACCGAGGCGATCCCCACCCTGGAGGAGGACGCCCACGGCCTACTCTCGGACTGCACTTTCGCCGGATATCCCGGCAATCTCGCGTTCTTCACTGACAAGAAGAACCGCCACGGCTTCGCGGACTTCAACACCCGCGCCCTCAACCTCGCGACCTCCCAGGGCTACGCCAAGAAGCGCATCGATCTGCTCCCCTCCCCGATCCAGTGGGAGGCGGCCGAGATCAAGAATCGCCTCACGAAGACCAGTGGCGAACGCAGCGAACGCTTCAACGCCGAGGCCGTGCTGTCCGAAGTCGAGACGATGGACGCCGATGGCGTGCTCGACAGCCGCACCCTGTTGTCCTTCACAATCAGCTTCGAACCGAATCAAACGGAGTTCGATGCCGCGAAGTATGCCGCCGAATATGCGCGGGTCTTCGAACTCGCCGACCGATTCGGAAACGCCGCCGTCGTCATCCGCGGACACTCCGACACCACCCTGGTCCTGCGGGATGCGGTCAAGGCTGGCCTCGAGAATGGCGACCTGAAGCGATCCGGATCGTCGGGGAACTACCAGTACTTCCTCGGTGGTCGACCCCTCGACATCGAGGACGCCGACGCCATGGTCAAGGCGATCCAGAGCTCGAACGCCTTCCGGCCAGTGGGCGGCTTCGATCCCCGAAAGACCATGGCGGCCGCGCTGAACCTGTCCCGAGATCGAGCCGCCGCCGTTCGCAAGTCGGTCATCCAGCACGCCGGCGAAAAGGGCGTCCGCATCGACGAGAGCCAGCTGCAGGCCCAGGGTGTCGGCATTCGCGAGCCCCTGGTCGCTCGGCCCCGCAATCCCGAGGAGGCGTCGATGAACATGCGAGTGGAGTTCCGCCTGGTTCGCGTCTCCGCCGAGGCCATCACCGCATCTGACTTCGACTTCTAGGAGGACCTCATGAACGTCCGAGCCCTCCTCCTGGCCCTATTGACCCTCCTGATCGCGCCGGTCGCGCTGGCTCAACAGAGCTACGATCACGTCGTCATCGTGCTCGACGCCTCGGGATCGATGCGCGAGACCTTCGGCAACGGCGTCAGCAAGATGTCGTCCGCCAAGGCCGCCCTGAAACAAGTCCTCGAGAACACCCCTCCCGACACCCGAATCGGCTTGCTCGTCTTTGGGGAGAAGAGCGGCTGGGCCTTCGAACTCGACCGCCGCAACGACGCAGTCCTGAACGCCGCAATCGACGCCGTCGGCCCCAGTGGAGGCACGCCGCTGGGCTTCCACCTCAAGGTTGGCGCCGACGCCCTGCTGACCGCTCGCGAGGCGCAGCACGGCTACGGGACCTATCGCCTGCTGATCGTCACGGATGGGGCGGCCTCGGACAAGAAGCTCGTCACCAAGTACACGCCGCTGCTGCTCGAGCGCGGGATCGTGCTGGACGTGATCGGGGTGCGCATGCAGGCCGATCACATGCTCAAAGGCGTCGCCCACACCTATCGAAGCGCCGACGATCCCGACTCGCTGATCGCAGCGGTTCGCGAGGTCTTCGCAGAGGTCTCGGTCGGGGGCGACGACGAGGTCGGCAGCGACGCGTTCGAAGTCCTCGACGGCCTGCCGGACTCCTTCGCGCTGGCATCGATCCAGGCCCTGGCGAGCTCGCCGGCGCTGAACCATCCCATCGGGTCCAAACCCCCGAAGAAGCCTTCAAAGGGCGGAAATGCGGAGTCCTCGGGCTCTCCGCCAGCACCGCCCGGTAGCTGCAGCCACGTTCCACTGGGAGGATCGCTGTGGCTCGCGGCGCTCTTCCTGATCCGCAGGCGGAAGTAGATGGCCGGAAAGTCAGCAAACATCCGCAACATCGCGGTGGCCGGCATCCTGATGGCCCTGTTCCTGGTCGTCGGGGTCGCCTTCCGCTTCCTGATCTTCCCGCTCTTCCAGGACGAGCTGGTCACGGCAACCGGATCCGACAGTCGCTACGACCACGAGATCACCCTGCGAGCCGACTCGTTCTCTGGCTATGCGGCGCTGCGCTCCGAGGGCTTTCACAAGGAGCTCGCCGGACGCGGGATCAAGGTCGACGTGGTCGACGATGCCGCCGACTACGCGGGCCGGATGAAGGCGCTCAAGAATGGAAAGGCCGACATGGCGGTGTTCACCATCGACGCCTTTGTCGCGGCGGGCGCCAGTCTCGGGACCTTCCCGGCTTCCATCGTCGCCATCATCGACGAGACCTACGGTGCCGACGCCATTGTCGCCTACAAGGACTCCGTGCCGAACCTCCAGGCGCTCAACGATCCCGGAGCGTGGCTGGTGCTCACTCCGGACTCTCCGAGCGAGTTCCTGGCGCGGGTGGCCATCGCCGAGTTCGGGCTCGACCAGCTCTCCACGAAGTGGGTGGCCGCCGATGGTGCCACTGCGGTGGCCAAGAAGCTCAAGAAGGGCAAGCGCTCCAAGCAGATCGGCTACGTGCTCTGGGAGCCGAGCCGATCGGTCGCCCTCGAGGACCCCGACGTTCACGTCCTCTTCGATTCCTCCCGTCTGTCGGGATATATCGTGGACGTCCTCGTCGTCCGCCGCCAGTTCCTCGTCGATCATCCCGACGTGTCACAGGCAGTGGTCCAAGCCATGCTGCGCGCCCACTACGCCGCCGCCCAGACCCCAACCGGAATGGTCGACCTGGTGATCTCCGACGCCAAAAACGGAGGAGAGCCACTGAGCAAACCCCAAGCCGAAGCCATCGTCGCCGGCATCCGGTGGCGAAACACCCTGGAGAACTACGCCCACTTCGGGATCGTCGCCGAGACGCCGGGAATCCTCAATCTCGAGGACAGCATTGTCAACATCTCCGACGTGCTCGTGCGGACCGGAGGCCTCTCGTCGAACCCAGTGGAGGGCAAGGCGAGCGACCTGTTCTTCAGCGGCACCCTCGAGGCCCTGCACAGCGCCGACTTCCACCCAGGTGAGGGGCTCGGCATCGTCGATGGAGGGCTGGGAACCGCCGATCTCGCCAGTGCCAAGGGGGTGGCCGCACTCCCGGCGCTGGCCGACTCCGACTGGGAAGCCCTCACTCCCGTCGGCAGCCTCCAGGTGAAGCCCATCGCCTTTGGAAGAGGAAACGCAAGGTTGAACGTCCAGAGTCAACGGGATCTGGACGATCTGGCACGACGTCTGCGCTCCCTGCCCCAGTACTACCTCTCGGTGGTTGGCCACGCCCGCGCCGAGGGAGATCCGGCGGCCAACCTGGTGCTCGCCCGGGAGCGCGCCAATGCCGCCTCTGCCTATCTGGTCGAGCGGGGCCTGGACGGAAACCGAGTCCGGGCCATCGCCGCGAAGCCCAAAGGCACCGGTGGATCGGTCCAGGCGGTATCCTTCGCCCTCGCACAGCAACCCTACTGAGTTCGATGGATCGGGACGAAATCCGCAGACGCCTGCTCCTCCGAATCTTCGGAGACCCCGCGACCCTCGCTCTGGGCGTCGGCGGAGGCATGGTTCTCCTCGCCGCGCCCCTGTTTGGCCTGGTGAGCGCGATCCCGATTTTCCTCGGTATAGCGGGTCTCTCGAGTGCCGCCGGTATCGTCTCCGTGCGAGCACTGCTCTGGAAGGAGAAGATCACCCGAGAGCTCATCGAGGAGTTCGAACAGGAGGAGGCCCAGCGCCGGACCGAGGCCCTCGACGCCCTGCATCGGCGGCTGGAGTACGACAACGATCCGCGCACCGAGGCCCTGCTCAACGACCTGCGCGCCCTGTTCGCCGCGGTGGATGAGGACGACAAGTGGCGCGCCCGAGTCAATGTCGTTGCCGCCGCCGACATCCTCAAGGGCATCTCAGAGCTCTTCGACGCCTGTGTCGGAAACCTCGAGCGCACCTTGCAGATCCACGCCACCGCGTCGAAGCTGGCGACCCGAAGTGCCGGCGAGCCCCTCCGCCAGGAACGCGAGCAGATCATCGATGATGTCGCTGCGAGCGTGACCCGCCTCGGACAGCTGGTGACCGAGCTGCGCGTCATCGGCACCTCTGCGGAGGAAGGCGAGCCCGAGCTCGGCAAGATCCGCTCTCAACTCGACACCAACCTCGCCGCCATCCGCGCTACCAAGCGACAGATGGAGAATCAATGACCGTGCACCAACTCAGCAGCGTGGCGTGGTAGTACCAGCCCGACCCAGGAGAACAACTGATGCGAATGCTTCCCCTTCTCGCCCTCATCTTCACCGGATGCGGTAGCGACACCACCCCAAAAGACGGCCCGACCACCCCAGAGGCCGATGCCCCAGTGCCGGTCTTCAGCTTGGCCTGGAGCGAATACCCGAGCTGGAGCACCTTCGGCGTCGCCCACGAGCTCGGACTTCTCAATGGCAAAGAGGGCGAGCTCGGTGAGCTCGAGAAGAAGTGGAAGGTCGACGTGGTGCTCAAGGAGGCCGACTACGACTCCTGCATAACAATGTATGGAGCCGGACAAGTCGACGCCGCCGCTCTCACGAATATGGATTCCCTGCCGCCCGCAGCAACCAAACCCACGGTGGCGATCCTGCCGACTTCCACCTCGGCGGGTGCCGACGCCCTGATCACCACCAAGGACATCACCGAGCTCAAGCAGCTCAAGGGCAAGAAGGTCTACGGCCTCGCCCTGACCGTGTCGGAGTACACTTTTGTTCGCAACCTCGAGCTCAAGGGCGAAAAAGAGGCCGACTACACCTTCTCCAACATGGATCCGGCCGCCGCGGCGCTGGCCATGCAGCAGAAGAACGACGGCTACGAGGCCATCGTCGTCTGGAACCCCTTCGTCATGGAGACTCTGGCCAAGCGCGACGACGTGCACGTGCTCGCCGACTCCACGTCCATCCCCGGCGAGATCGTCGACATGGTCATCATGAGCGAAGCCAGCCTCGCCAAGCCCGGCGGCGACGCCTTCGCCCACGCGGTGATCGACGCCTTCTACCAGGTGAGTGCCAAGATCGAAGACCCGAAGACCCGCGACGACACGCTGGTCGCCCTCGGCGAGAAGTTCTCCCATCTGGACGCCGAGGCGATGAAGACCGTGGTCAAGCAGACAGCGTTCTACAAGACCGCTGACGACGGAATAAAGCTCTTTGAAGGAGAAGATCTCAAGAAGGTCATGAAGACCGTCGTCGCCTTCGAGACCTCCCACGGCATGCTCGATGCCGAACCGAAGATCGCCTATGGCTCCGAGAAGGGTGCCCAGCTTCGCTTCGATGCTTCCTATATGAAGGCGGTCAAGGCCAAGAAGTGATCCGCACGCCCCTCGAGCCTCGCACCCGCGTCGGAATCGGCGCGCTGTCGTTGGTGCTGCTGTTGATCGCCTACACCTGGCTGTCGTACAACCAGCACGTCACCAACCCTGGCGACACCACGATCCCCTCCTGGCCACAGCTCTGGGAGGGCTGCAAAGAGATGGTCTCGGTCAACGAGCGGTCCGGCGAGCGCTGGCTGCTCGTCGATACCCTGGCTACCGGCCAGCGCCTCGGACTCGGGCTCTCGATCTCGGTGGTCGGAGGGGTGCTGCTCGGGCTCTATATGGGCTCGCTGTCCTGGCTCGAAGCACTGATTGTTCCCCAGCTCGCGTTCTTCTCAAAGGTCGTGCCCACCGCCGCACTCGCGGTCTTCTTCGTGATGGTCGGCACCGATCTCAAAATGTTCGTCACCATGATCGTCTTCGGCGTCCTGCCGGCCCTGGCGCTCTCGGTCCACCTCGCGGTGAAGGAGGTGCCCGAAGAGCTGGTTCACAAGGCCTATACGCTCGGAGCGAGCCAGACCGAGGTCATCTGGAACGTCGTCTTCCCATCCATCCTTCCCAAGGTCATCGACCTGATTCGCCTCTCCATCGGGCCGGCGATGGTCTATCTGCTCGCCGCCGAGCTGTTGGTCAGCGACGAGGGCTTTGGCTACCGGATCCGCCTGCTCTCCCGCCGTCTCGACATGAACGTCGTCTACCCATACCTGGTGTTGCTGGCCGGCTTTGGCTTCGGGATGGACAGCAGTCTCAAGCTCCTGAGGACCTGGCTTTGTCCCTGGTATCGGGAGGGATCGTGATCGACTCCGTCCTCCGCTGTTCGGGTATCCACCACGGGTTTGGGCCGAAGCTCGTCCTGCACGACGTGAACTTCCGCATCGCACCTGGCGAGATCGTGTCGCTGGTCGGTCCGAGCGGCTGCGGAAAGTCCACTCTGCTGCGGGCCATCCTCGGAACCCACCCTCCGCAGCGGGGAGAGGTTCGCGTCGGAAGAGGAGACGGCAAGGTCGTCGATACGCCAGGAAGAGACCGAGGGATCGTCTACCAGCGCTACGCCCTCTTCCCCTTCTTGACCGCGCTGGACAACGTCGCCATCGGTCCCAAGCTCGACGAGACCACCATTCCCGGCCGGCTCTTTGGCTTTTCGAAGTGGTGGGATCGACGGAAGGGGCACCTCGCAGACGCCACAGCCCTGATGGAGAAGGTCGGCCTCGGCGACGCCCTGCACCGCTATCCCCACGAGCTCTC
>PJEL010003102.1_pt1 | contig 14517 bp, 12 predicted proteins | sample 1853271 | NCBI WGS metagenome assembly PJEL01 (sample SAMN08108733, study PRJNA415343) | Invertebrate metagenome, whole genome shotgun sequencing project. | host: Globobulimina | place: Sweden: Gullmar Fjord | collected 2015-08 | reverse complement strand
GGGCTTCGTCGGAGGCACCAGATTCTTGGTAGGACCTTGATGCCTGGCCTGCCTGCCAGGAAGTCGAGGCCCGGTTGGGCAATTGCCACTGTCCGACCCGAGCGCTACCTCAAAAGGGGAAGCGCCGAATGTGAAGGGCGCAGCTTTCCTGCTTCGGTGGCGCCCGGGTCCGGTCCCTTATCTTTTCGGGCCTGTGGTAAAACCCACCGCGCCTTTCCTGCCAATAAAAGAGACTGAGATTCTCGTTCGGAATGATCCGAAGGGTTTGGGCGTTGATCGCAGCGTGATCGCGACCGGCGCCTGGGCCGAGTAGAAGGAGGCACAAGCCATGCGCAAGACCACGTCATCCCAGGCCTCCCGCTTGCCTCGCCGGACGGCAAGGCGTTCTGCCCCGGCGCTGGCAGCTTTCCTGGCAACCTTCATCAGCCTGACTGGTGGCAGCCTGCCTGCCGCCGCCCAGGCGACCCAGTGCGGGGCCCGCGATGCGCTCATCGACCGGCTTGCCGTCAAGTACGACGAAGAGCCGATCTCCATCGGCGTCACCGCGACCGGCAGTCTGCTGGAAGTCCTGGCCAGCCCGACCGGGACCTGGACCATCATCGTCACCGTGCCCGGCGGGCCGACCTGCCTGGTTTCTTCAGGCGACGGCTGGCACAACGCGCCGGTCCAGCTTGCCGAAGACCCGGCGGTTTAACAGCGGCTGAAGACCCTAGGCGGCACTGTCGAAAGCCGTGACCGAGCGGGCGAGGCCGTCGAAGAGATCCAGCATGCAATGCCGCCAGGCCCGCAAGGTGTTCTCGTCCGGTCCGAGCAGATCCACATCGCAGACCGAACGCGCCCACTGGAACTCCGCAAAAGCGAGATAGTCCGCGTAGGCGGGGCGTTCGCCGCAGAGGAAGGGCGATTCAGCCAGCCGCTGGCGCAGCGGCTCCAACACCGGGTCCAAGGCTTCCAGAAAGGCCGCGCGCCTTACCGCCAATTGCTCCAGGCTCATATTGAAGCGGGTTTCGCGGGTCCGCCGGTAGTAGGTGCGGTCGTCGGGATGCGCCACCGCCAGCAGATAAGGCGCCAGGACCGGCGCCAGCGCCTTCTGCAAACCGTGATCCACCCAGTGATTGAACACCCGTGTCAGTGCCCGGCCGCCGGGGCCGTCGAATAGCGTCGGCGCGTTCGGATAGTTGTCTTCCAGATGGCAGGCAATGGTCCAGCTGTCATGGACGACGCTCTGCCCGTCGACCAACACCGGCACTTTGGGTTGGCCGCTGAAGGCGACTTTGTCGGGCTCGGTGAACTTTATCGCTTGAATTTCAGGCTTCAGCCCTTTGTGGGCCAGGGCGAGGCGCGCGCGCCAGCAAAAAGGGCTGGGTCGCCGGTCGTCGGCACAGAGGCGCTCGTAGAGAACCAGGGCCATGAGAATGCCACCCTCGGTTTATGTCCCGTGCATCGTGGCCGAGGCGCCGCGGCTTGCCAAGGGCCCTCTGTCCTGGACAGTTTCAGGCGCTTGGGCGCATCATTGTCACATGACGGTCGGGGGACCGGGGAACGGGGGGCAAAAGCAGATGAATTTGCGGACCTTGGTTTTGACGCTCGGTATTTTACCCGCTGCGGGCGGAGCGGCAGTCGCGCAGAGCTTTCCCGAAGGCGTCTACCTTGGGGTTCGGGCGATCGGCTCCTTCGCCGAGTTGGACGATGTCAATCCAAACGGTTTTGGCGGCACGTTGAATATCCAGAACGACACGGACACCGTGGCGGGCCTGGGCGGTGTCGTCGGCTATCGCTGGCAGGGGATTCCCCTGCGGACCGAAATCGAGGCGGGTTATCGCTTTCGTTTCGATCTCGATGCTCAGGACGTCGGCGCGCCGACGATCGACTACGAAGCGGATGTCGCCACGACAACCGTTCTGTTCAACGCGCTGTTGGAATGGCGCAACGAGTCCGATTTCACGCCCTTTGTCGGGGGAAGCGTCGGCTGGGCGCGGCATTCAAGCGATACGAAGCGGGTCAACACCGGCACCAGCGCCAAGGTGTCGAAGGAAACCGACGAGGACAATCTTGCTTGGGGCGGCATGGCCGGGATCGACTGGCATTTCGCGGAGCAATGGTCGGCGGAATTCGCCTATCGCTACGTCAACCTGGGAGACGTCGATGCGGGAAGTTTCTCGGGCGGCGACGGGGTCGATGCGGATGATTACACCTCGCACGACATCATGCTGTCGGTGAACTTCCGCTTCTGAGCGGACTGACATAGCTGCACCCGACCCGCGGTCCTTGCGCTATTGTATGCTGACAATGCAGCGGTTGTCGGGAAACGTCCGGCCGCGTTATTCTGGGACTGTCTTGAGGCGGACCTCTTCGCTGCCATTCGGTTTTCGATCCCAGTCAGCGACATCGGCGGAAGGCGCGTTAGCCACATGCGCAGCAGTCCCCTTTTCAATTTTTTTCTCTACGGCACCACGGTGGTCATCTGGGGCACCACCTGGATCGCGCTGAAGTATCAGGTCGGCAGCGTCGTGCCTGAGCTCTCGGTCGCCTACCGCTTTGCCATCGCCGCCGCTTTGGTTTTCACCTGGGCGTTGTTGTCGCGCCAGCGCTTGCTCTTTGGGTGGCGCGTCCACCTGCTGCTCGTGGTGATGGGCGCCTGCATGTTCTGCTTCAATTTCTATTTCTTCTACCGCGCGGCGGCCTTCCTGACCTCCGGCCTGCTGGCGGTGGTGTTTTCCTTGGCCGTCGTGCTGAACATCATCAACGGCCGCATTCTCTTTGGCCGCCGCGCCGCGCCGCGCACGCTCCTCGCCGCCGCGCTCGGCCTGGCCGGCATCGGCGCCCTGTTCTGGCCGGAGGTGCGCAGCGTCGATCTCGCCGACGCCGGTTTTATGGGGCTGTTGCTGTCGCTTGCGGGAACGCTGTGCTTCTCGCTCGGCAACATGGCCTCGGCCCGCGCCCAGACCGAGGGCTTGCCGGTGGTGTCGTGCAACGCTTGGGGGATGGCCTATGGCGCGGTCATCATGTTCGCTCTCGCCCTGGTCAACGGCACGCCCTTCACTTTCGATTCCGGACTGCCCTACGTCACCTCGTTGCTCTATCTCGCGGTATTCGGATCGGTCTTCGCTTTCGGCGCCTATCTCACTCTGCTGGGGCGCATCGGCGCCGACCGCGCGGCCTATGCCACCGTTCTCTTTCCGCTGGTGGCGCTGGCCATTTCCACCGTAGTGGAAGACTATGTCTGGACGCCGATAGCCCTCGTCGGTGTCGTCTTGGTGTTGGCGGGCAATTTGCTGGTGCTCCTGCCGGCCCGCCGGGGGAAATCGCAAGTCGCCGCCGAGCAGGAGAATTGATCGATGACGTCAGGAACTTTGCTGGTGACCGGCGGTGGCCGGGGAATTGGCGCCGCGGTCGCGCGTCTCGGGGCCGCCGCGGGTTATGCGGTTTGCGTGAACTACCGCAGCAATGCGGTGGCCGCCGAGGCGGTGGTGACGGAGATCGAGGAAGCCGGCGGTCGCGCGCTGGCGGTGCAGGCCGACGTCGCGCGGGAAGACGAGGTCGAACGCTTGTTCCATACCGTCGATGCGGAGATGCCGCCCTTGACCGCGCTGGTCAACAACGCCGGCATCACCGGTATGACCAGTCGTTTGGAGGAGGCGACGCCGGACACCATTCGCCAGGTCATGGACCTGAATGTGCTGGGGCTCATCTGGTGCTGCCAGGCCGCCGTTCGGCGCATGGCCAAACGTTACGGCGGCAAGGGCGGGGCCATCGTCAATCTTTCCTCCGGGGCCGTGACCCTGGGCAGCCCGGGCACCTTTGTCTGGTACGCCGCCTCCAAGGGTGCCGTGGACAGCCTGACCCTGGGGCTGGGTTTGGAGAATGCGCGCGACGGCCTGCGCGTGAATGCGGTCGCGCCGGGGCTGGTGGACACCGAGATGCACGCCGATTCCGGCCTGCCCGACCGGCTCGATATCCTGGCGCCGCAGACTCCCATCGGCCGCCCGGCGGCACCGAAGGAGATTGCCGAGGCGGTGATGTGGTTGCTGAGCGACAAGGCTTCTTTCACCAACGGCGTGGTTCTACGCGTCGCCGGCGGGCGCTGAGGCGCTGCATCACCTATGGACGGTACTTTCCGACGCCGCCCTGGCCGGCGACCCTCACCAGTCGACGAACCAGAACGGCAGGCCGATTACAATTGGAATGACGACGGCGATACCGTTGGCAATGCGTTCGGTCGCGGAGATCATCTTGTATCGCCGGAAGTGGGTCGCGCGCCTTGCATTGTAGAAGAAGTACTCGCTAAGGAACGCCGTGCAGAACAGGATGGGTAAAAGAAGGGTTACCATATCGCTATCGGTAAGAGCATCGTAGAGGTTGTCGTAGAATTCGTCGAAGTAGTAGTAACCCAACTGGTTTTGCATTTCGCTGAAGAAACCGCCCAGTATGGCGAAGAGTGGGGCAGCCACGATGGCCTTGGTGAGGGCGGCGAAGATGGCGCGGGTGCGGCTTTTGGTTCTGGCAAAAAAGATCGACGCGCGGTTGATACGTTGCATCCAGGATCTGAAAAGCGTGAGCGCGAACCAGAAGAAAGCAAAGGTCGCGAAGATCGGAGTGTCGCCGAACACGTTCACAAAGTCTTCCAGAATCTCGATGGTCCCTCGGGTCAGGAGGTCGTCGCCATATTCCACCGCAACCACGGCGGCCATTATGATCATCCCAATTGAAAAGATCATCGCGATGGCGAAGTCGTTACTCAGCAGGATGAACTCTCTTCCAAGCGTGCTTCGGGTGATCCGGCGTTCGATTTTCGACAACCCCTTGAGATCTTTCGACAAGTATCCCCGGTCGGTTTTTGCCAACAGGTCGTAGAGGTAGACCCTTGTTTTTCGCGCCAGCAGCGATTCCGGATAGACCTTGGCGAGCAGAGCATTCTTCTCGAAGGCCTTTGTCAGGTACTCTTCCATCGGAAACATCGCCAGCAACGGCTTGTTGCCGAACTCGCTGCGGATGTTCTCGTTGTAAAACCGCAGCAGGAAAGGGGCGTTGAAGGACGACACCACCTTGTTGAGCACCAGCCGGATGTCGTGATCCGCCGTGGTGCCGCCGGCATCCTTCAACTGCCTGATGAAGTTCAAGGTACCGTAGAGCGTGATACGGTCGGGCTCGGAGATCAGCAGCGTCGTCTTGGCGATCTTGCAGGCGGCGAAGGAGGTGCGGTCCGGGCCACCGTGGCAGTCCAGAACCACAAAGTGCGCGCCGCATTCGCGCGCCACGTAGGCAATGTAGTCCGAAAGGTCCTGCGCCAGGTCGCCGATCTGCATGTTTTCGATCCGCGCATAGTCGTCGGTGCTGAGATCCGGGTAGCGGATGTTGAAAAGGTTTTCCGAAATCGCGATCAACTGCCAAGGGGCGTCGCCGGAGCTTTGCTGTGCCGCCGGGTCGTCGGCGGCGTCGGACACTACTCCCGGTGCGGCGCTGTTTGTGGCGGCCAGATCCGGCAGCAGATTCGGTGCGTCGAGGTTTTCGAGAATTTTCCCCGACCGTAGCAGGCCGGTCAGGCCGCGGTTGAAGAAATCCAGATCGATGATCAGGGTCGGTGCGTTTTGCGACAGCTCGTAGGCCAGGGCGACGGAGAGCATCGTCTTGCCGACGCCGCCCTTGCCGCTGGCGACAGCCAGCGCGGTAAAGGGTTGGGTGTCCTGCTGTGGGGTGCTGGCCAAGGCAGGCTTCTCCGGACCGCTAGGCACGCTGCGACTTCGTTCGATGGTCTTCGAGGACATCTTTCCCCTGCTCTTGGAAAGCCAGCTCCTGTTCGGAGCTGATCGAGAAAAGCCGGGCGTATGTGTAGAAGGAGAAGCCAATCAGGATCAACGCAACGGCGATATAGAAGAAAATCACGCCGTGATGCTCGAGGTCGTCGTCCGAAGAAAGCGCGCCCCCCATGCCGCCGATAACGATCCCGCCGACGATCGATCCGGCCAGCAATTGGTCGGTCACGACGCCTATCCGGTCCACTACGGCTTTGACTGTGTCTAGCACGATCAGAGATCCCTGCCGGGCCTGAGCAAATCTTCGGCCGCCGAATATCAAGAATAGATTTCCGAGTGGCTTAGACTACGCGGATTGGTTCATGAGTTCATTAGAAAAAATGGGCGCTGGCGGGCCCGGTTATGATCCTGGGGCGGCCCCCGTCGCGCGGCGAATTTCGCTCTGCTTCGGCTGCCCCTTTCCCTGCTGCCGGCTTTGCCGTAAGTAACGGCGCCATGGGTGACGACAACGAGCCGCAATCCAGCGAACCGCTGGGCCCTTTGGCCGCCTACCGCGCTCTCCGGCGCGACGGGGAATTGCGCCACGACGCCGGACAGCTGCTGGCGGCCGAGAAACTGCAATCGCTTCATAACGCCCTGCGCCACTACGAACCGGCCGGCGGTGGCGGCGGCTGGAAGGCGCGCCTCGGCCTGGCGCGGCGGCGTGCGGAACCGCCCCAGGGTCTCTACCTCTTCGGTGGCGTAGGGACCGGCAAGTCGATGTTGATGGATATCTTCTTCAACACGGCGCCGCTGGAGAAAAAGCGCCGGGTGCATTTTCACGCCTTCATGCAGGAAGTGCAGGAGCGCCTCCACGCCTGGCGCCAGGACGAGGCCAACAGCGACAAGGCCGATCCCCTGCCGGACATCGCCATGGCGCTGGCCGAGGAAACCTGGCTGCTGTGCTTCGACGAGTTCCACGTCGTCAACATTGCCGATGCCATGATCCTGGCACGCCTCTTCGAAACCCTCTTCGCGCAGGGCGTGGTGGTGGTCGCCACCTCCAACTGGCCGCCGGACCGGCTCTATGAAGGCGGGCTGCAGCGCGAGCATTTCCTGCCCTTCATCGAGCTGGTCGGCCAGCGCCTGGACGTTCTCGAACTGGACAGCGGCGTGGATTACCGGCTGCAGCGCCTCAAGGACATCACCGCCTATCACGCGCCCCTGGGGCCGCGCGCCGACGCGGCGCTCGACAAGGCCTTCGCCGAGCTGACCGAGGGCGCGACGGCAACGTCCGATGAGATCCACTACAAGGGCCGAAAGATCCTGGTGCCGCTGGCCGCGCGCGGCGTCGCGCGTTTTTCCTTCGCGGATCTCTGCGAGCAGCCGCTCGGCCCCGGCGACTACCTGGCCATCGCCGGGCTCTACCACACGATCGTGCTGTCCGGGGTGCCCGGCCTCTCGGCGGAAAAGCGCAACGAGGCGCGGCGTTTCATGACTTTGATCGACGCTCTCTACGAGCACCGCGTCAAGCTGGTGATCGCGGCGGACGCGCCGCCGGAGCGGCTCTATCCCAGCGGCGACGGCGCTGTTGAGTTCCAGCGGACGGTCAGCCGGCTGCAGGAGATGCGCTCGGCCGACTACATCAGCAAGGCACACATGACGTGATGGCGCGATCTTCACAAGCCTGTCGCCTTGCTACGCCTGCTGAATCGCGCTACGAAACGCGAGGTTGCCGCAGCGCACACTTGAACGGCACTCGGCGACACTCGAGGCTTCCATCTGATACCGCTCACATCGATTGGGGAATCTAAAGACATGGCTCGCAACAAGATCGCGTTGGTCGGCGCTGGCAACATCGGCGGCACCCTGGCGCTGCTCGCCGGCTTGAAAGAACTGGGCGACATTACTCTTTTCGACATCGTCGATGGCGTGCCCCAGGGCAAGGCGCTGGATCTCGTCGAATCGACACCGGTCGAGGGCTATGACGCCAAGTTCGCCGGCGCCAGCAGCTATGCCGCGATCAAGGGCGCCGACGTGGTCATCGTCACCGCCGGTGTGGCGCGCAAGCCGGGCATGAGCCGCGACGACCTGCTCGGCATCAACACCAAGGTGATGACCGCGGTGGGCGAAGGCATCCGGAAGAACTGCCCCAAGGCCTTCGTGATCTGCATCACCAACCCGCTGGACGCCATGGTCTGGGTCCTCCAAAAGGCCAGTGGGCTGCCCGCCAACAAGGTGGTCGGCATGGCCGGCGTGCTGGATTCGGCGCGTTTTCGGTACTTCCTGGCCGAGGAAATGAACGTCTCGGTAGAAGACGTCAGCGCCTTCGTGCTCGGCGGCCACGGCGACACCATGGTGCCGATGGTGCGCTACTCCACGGTTGCCGGCATTCCCCTGCCGGATCTGATCAAGCTGGGCTGGCTCACCAAGGCGCGGCTCGACGAGATCGTGCAGCGCACCCGCGACGGCGGCGCCGAGATCGTCGGCCTGCTGAAAACCGGCTCCGCCTTCTATGCGCCGGCCTCCTCGGCGATCCTCATGGCCGAGTCCTATCTGAAGGACAAAAGGCGGGTGCTGCCCTGCGCGGCCTACCTGAACGGCCAATACGGCGTGAAGGGCCTCTATGTCGGCGTGCCGGCGGTGATCGGCGCCAACGGCGTCGAGCGCATCTTCGAGCTGGAGCTGAACAGGTCCGAGAAGTCCATGCTCGCCAAGTCGGTGAAGGCGGTCGGCGGTCTGGTCGATGTCTGCAAAGGCATGATGAAGAAGGCGCCGGCCAAGAAGGCAGCGGCGAAGAAGTCTTCGACTAAAAAGACTGCGAAGAAAGCGGCGAAGAAGTAGTAGGTAGAAGTGTGTCGCTCCTGACCCGGCTGGATCGAAATAAAGCCCAGAATTGGGCCGGTTTTCGGACCGAAGAACGGGCAGTCGGCAGGTTGCGCTAAGGGGACGGAGTGTTAAGGTAGCGCGGGTCTCGGACAACGCTGTGACACGACGACTTCGACCTCTGCGTCGGGGGAGTGACGGGGTGACAGCTCGGGCTTCGTGTATATGCTGAACGAACTTTGGGAAACGCCTTGTCCGGTATGCCTGATCTTCTCCAACCATTCTGAAGCGGCAGTCAATGAACATTCATGAGTATCAGGCCAAGAGCCTGTTGGCGAAGTTTGGCGTTGCAGTTCCCCGGGGGGCCGTCGCCTACACGCCTGAGGAAGCCGAGAACGCAGCGCGCGAACTGGGCGGGCCCATCTGGGTCGTGAAGTCACAAATCCATGCCGGCGGCCGCGGTGCCGGGCGTTTCCAGGACGATCCCGACGGCGCCGGTGGCGTGCGCGTCCTGAAGTCGCTCGACGACGTCAAGGAAAACGCCCGCAAGATGCTGGGCCATGTGCTGGTCACCAAGCAGTCCGGTGCAGCGGGCAAGGAGGTCAAGCGCCTCTATATCGAGGAAGGCTGCGACATCGCGCGCGAGCTCTATCTCGGCATGCTGATCGACCGGGCCACCAGCCGGGTCACCCTGATGGCTTCCACCGAAGGCGGCATGGAGATCGAAGAGGTCGCGGCGGCGCATCCGGAGAAGATTCTCAAGCTGGCCATCGATCCCGCCGTCGGCTTCATGCCCTTCCACGGCCGCAAGATCGCCTTCGGCCTCGGCCTCGAGGGCAAGCAGGTCGGCGCGGCGGTGAAGTTCATGACCGCCATGTACAAGGCCTTCCAGTCGCTCGACGCCTCGATCGTCGAGATCAATCCGCTGGTGGTGACCGGCGCCGGCGAGGTCATCGCCCTCGATGCGAAGATGAATTTCGACGACAACGCGCTGTTCCGCCACAAGGACGTGGCCGACATGCGCGACGAGGACGAAGAAGACTCCATGGAGCTCGAGGCCGCGCGCCACGAGCTCAACTACATCAAGCTCGACGGCCAGGTCGGCTGCATGGTCAACGGCGCGGGCCTGGCCATGGCCACCATGGACATCATCAAGCTCTACGGCAGCGAGCCGGCGAACTTCCTCGACGTCGGCGGCGGCGCGACCAAGGAACGGGTGACCGTGGCCTTCAAGATCATTCTCTCCGATCCCAATGTGGAGGGGATCCTGGTCAACATCTTCGGCGGCATCATGCGCTGCGACGTCATCGCCGAAGGCGTGGTGGCGGCGGCCCGCGAGGTCGATCTGCACGTGCCCCTGGTGGTGCGCCTGGAGGGAACCAACGTCGAATTGGGCAAGAAGATTATGGCCGACTCCGGTCTGCCGATCATCTCTGCCGACAATCTGGCCGATGCCGCCGAAAAGGTGGTCAAGGCCGTGCGGGAGGCTGCCTAATGTCTGTGATGGTCGACAAAAACACCAAGGTCATCTGCCAGGGCTTCACCGGCGCGCAGGGCACCTTCCACTCCGAGCAGGCGATTGCCTACGGCACCAAGATGGTCGGCGGCGTGACCCCCGGCAAGGGTGGCGCCACGCATCTGGACCTGCCGGTGTTCGACACGGTTGCCGATGCGGTTGAAAAGACCGGCGCGAATGCCAGCGTGATCTACGTCCCGCCGCCCTTCGCGGCCGACGCCATTCTGGAGGCCATCGACGCCGAGGTGGATCTGATCGTCTGCATCACCGAGGGCATTCCCGTGCTCGACATGGTGAAGGTCAAACGCGCGCTGGGCGGCTCGACCTCGCGGCTCATCGGACCGAATTGCCCTGGCATCATCACCCCGGACGAGTGCAAGATCGGCATTATGCCTGGTCATATTCACTCCGCCGGCAAGATCGGTGTGGTTTCGCGCTCCGGCACGCTGACCTACGAAGCGGTGGCCCAGACCACGGCGGCGGGCCTGGGGCAGACGACCTGCATCGGGATCGGCGGCGACCCGGTGAACGGCACCAACTTTATCGACTGCCTGGATGCCTTTCTTGCCGATCCCAAGACCGAAGGCATCATCATGATCGGTGAAATCGGCGGAAACGCTGAGGAGGACGCTGCGGATTTCTTCAAGGCGTCAAAGGTTAAGAAACCTATTTGTGGTTTCATTGCGGGTGTCACGGCGCCTCCAGGGCGTCGCATGGGCCATGCTGGCGCGATTATCGCCGGCGGCAAAGGCGGCGCGGGAGACAAGATAGAGGCGTTGAAATCGGCTGGTTTCCTCGTGGCGGACTCGCCGGCCAGTCTGGGTTCGACAATGCTGCAAGCCATGGGTGGCTAGCGGCACTTAACACGGAAGGCGGCCTTGGGTCGGGATCGCCCCGGCCGAGCCGGGAGAGACCATGACGATCTATTCGGATTCCCAAGCGGCGAAGCTTGCGGAGCTCTACCACAGGTTCAATAAAGACCCGGGGTCCTTGGACGAGCAGTGGCGGGGCTTCTTCGCCGATCTGGATGACGAAGCCAAGGCAGTGATCGAAAAGCTGAACGGCGGTGCCTCTGGCGCCGCCGCTTCTGCTCCTGCCGCCGGCCAACCCTCGGGCAGCCAGGCGGTTGCCGACGATCCCGGCGTCCGGGCCGCCACCCTGGATTCGATCCGCGCTCTGATGCTGATCCGTGCCTATCGGGTACGGGGGCATCTGGAAGCCAATCTCGATCCCCTCGGCCTCAAGGCCGTTGAGCCGCACCCCGAGCTAGATCCCAAGAGCTACGGCTTCACCGAGGCGGACATGGACCGCCCGATCTTCATCGACAATGTGCTTGGTCTGGAAACCGCCAGCCTGCGCAAGATCGTCGAAGTGGTGCGCGACACCTACTGTGGGTCGATCGGCGTCGAGTTCATGCACATTCAGGACCCGGCCCAGAAGGCCTGGATCCAGGAACGCATCGAATCGATCCGCAACCAGCCCGACTTCACCGTGAACGGCAAGCGCGCCATCCTGGAGCGCTTGACCGCGGCGGAGGTCTTCGAGCAGTTTCTCAACAAGAAGTATACCGGCACCAAGCGCTTCGGCCTGGACGGCGGCGAGTCGATGATCCCGGCGCTGGAGCAGATCCTGAAGCGCGGCGGCCAGCTCGGCCTCAAGGAAGTGGTTGTCGGCATGCCGCACCGCGGGCGCCTCAACGTGCTCGCGAACTTCATGAGCAAGCCCTTCTCCGCCATCTTCTCGGAGTTCGAAGGCGGCGCCGCCCACCCGGAGGACGTTGGCGGTTCGGGCGATGTGAAGTACCACCTCGGCACTTCCTCCGACCGCGAGTTCGACGGCAACAACATTCACCTGTCGCTGACCGCCAACCCCTCTCACCTGGAGGCGGTCAATCCGGTGGTCGTCGGGAAGGTTCGCGCCAAGCAGGAGCAGGGCAAGTACAAGGACCGCAGCCAGGTCATGGCCCTGCTGATGCACGGCGACGCGGCCTTTGCCGGCCAGGGCCTGGTGCCGGAAACCCTCGATCTCTCGGAGCTCAAGGGCTACCGCATCGGCGGCACCATCCACTTCATCGTCAACAATCAGATCGGTTTCACCACCAACCCGATCAACTCGCGCTCGGGGCCCTACTGCTCCGATGTGGCGAAGATCATTCAGGCGCCGATCTTCCATGTGAACGGCGACGACCCTGAGGCGGTGACCCACGTGGCGCGCATCGCCACCGAGTTCCGCCAGACGTTCTTCAAGGACGTCGTGATCGACATGTTCTGCTACCGCCGCTTCGGCCACAACGAGGGCGACGAGCCTGCCTTCACCCAGCCGCTGATGTACAAGGCGATCGGCAAGCACTCGACGGTGCGCCAGATCTACGCCCAGAAGCTGGTGGAGGAAAACACCTTCGTCGAGGGCGAGGCCGAAGGGCTGCTGCAGGAATTCAACAATCGTCTGGAGCAGGATTTCCAGACCGCCAAGACCTACAAGCCCAACAAAGCCGATTGGCTGGAGGGCGTCTGGTCCGGGTTTAACGTGGCGCGCGGTTTCGATCCGCGCCGCGGCGAGACGGCGTTGGCGATCGAAACCCTGAAAGAAGTCGGCATGGCGCTGACCAAGGTGCCCGCCGACTTCAACCTCAACCGCAAGATCGCGCGACAACTCGACACCAAGCGCAAGATGATCGAGAGCGGCAAGGATATCGATTGGGCGACCGCCGAAGCGCTGGCCTTCGGCACGCTGTTGATCGAGGACCACCCGGTCCGCCTGTCCGGCCAGGACAGTAATCGCGGCACCTTCTCGCAACGCCACGCGGCGCTGATCGACCAGCAGACGGAAGAGGCCTACAAGCCGCTCAGCCATATCCGTGAGGACCAGGCGCGCCTGGAGATCGTCGACTCGCCGCTCAGCGAGTTGGCGGTGCTGGGTTTCGAGTACGGCTACTCCCTGGCCGAGCCACGCGCTCTGGTCGCCTGGGAGGCACAGTTCGGCGACTTCTCCAACGGCGCGCAGATCACCATCGACCAGTTCATTGCTTCGGGCGAGTCCAAGTGGCTGCGTCTCTGTGGCCTGGTCATGCTGCTGCCGCACGGCTACGAGGGTCAGGGGCCGGAACACTCCTCGGCCAGGATCGAACGCTTCCTGCAGCTTTGCGCCGAGGACAATCTTCAGGTCGTGAACTGCACCACGCCGGCCAATTACTTCCACGTCCTGCGGCGCCAGTTGCACCGCGAGTTCCGCAAGCCGTTGATCGTCTTCACACCAAAGTCGCTGCTGCGCCACAAGCGCTGCGTTTCCGATCTCGATGCTTTCGGGCCGGACAGCTGCTTCCACCGGGTGCTGTACTGCGACAACCGGCCGAGCGATCCCAACGACGCCAAGCAAGTGGTCCTCTGTTCCGGCAAGGTCTACTACGATCTGTTGGAGGAGCGGGAGAAGCGCGGCATCACGGATGTGCACTTCCTGCGTCTCGAGCAGCTCTATCCCTTCCCGGTTGACGCGCTGGCGCAGGAACTGGCGCCCTACAAGAACTGCGATCTGGTCTGGTGCCAGGAAGAACCGCGTAACATGGGCCCCTGGGCTTTCGTCTCCACCTTCATCGAGGAGGTGGCCGAGGGAATCGGTTTCGAGAAACCGCGGCCGCGCTACGCCGGACGGTCCTCGGCAGCCTCGCCGGCGACCGGTTCCCACAAGCGCCATGTCGCCGAACAGGCAGCGCTGGTTGACGATGCGCTCACGCTGGGCAAGAAGCGCGTCGGCCGCATCGAATCGCGCAAGGCCGAGTCCGAGGCGCGTGAAGGAATTGGTGGCAAGGGTCAGGCCGCGGAATAACCGCGCGCCGGTTTCTGCCCGACAAGAGTGAGAGTAAAATGGCAACAGATATCGTGGTGCCCGTCCTGGGCGAGTCGGTCTCCGAGGCAACGGTCGCCCAGTGGCTGAAGCAGCCCGGTGACGCCGTCGCCGTGGATGAGCCGCTGGTCGAACTGGAAACCGACAAGGTAACGCTCGAGGTCAACGCCTCGACCGCCGGCGTGCTGTCGGAAGTGGTCGCCGCCGAAGGCGAGAACGTCGAGGTCGGCGCTCTGCTGGGCCGCATCGGCGAGGGCGAAGGCGCGGCACCCGCGCCCAAGCAGGAAAGCAAGCCGACGCCAGCGCCGGCTCCCGAAGAAGCGCCCGCGCCGGCAGCCGCACCCGCGGCCCCTGCTGCGGCAGGCGGCAACGGCGAGACCATGAATATTGCGGTGCCGACACTCGGCGAGTCGGTCAGCGAGGCGACGGTGGCCAAGTGGCTGAAGCAGCCCGGCGAAGCGGTCGGCGCCGACGAGCCACTGGTCGAACTGGAAACCGACAAAGTGACCCTGGAGGTCAATGCGCCCACCGCCGGCAGCCTGCAGTCCATTGCCGCGGAAGAGGGCGCGACCGTAGAAGCCGGCGCGTTGCTCGGCGTTTTCG
>PJEL010003101.1_pt1 | contig 14517 bp, 13 predicted proteins | sample 1853271 | NCBI WGS metagenome assembly PJEL01 (sample SAMN08108733, study PRJNA415343) | Invertebrate metagenome, whole genome shotgun sequencing project. | host: Globobulimina | place: Sweden: Gullmar Fjord | collected 2015-08 | reverse complement strand
CATGATCTGAACATCCTAATTATAGATTTATTCAGACTGAAAGGACTATAATGCGCACAGAGTGCTCACTAAATTTACTAATTTAGCTTTTGATTTTATGGTTGAAAGTACTAGTTTAAATTAAAAAAATATGACCATAGCTATCAATCATTAGGTTGCTATATAAGCTCTTTCTAGGTAATAACCCGAAGTCATCGCTAATTGGCTTGGTGCAATATTATTTAAAGTGCTGTTAATGCAGCTAACTCTTCAGCAAATAAATCACTTAAAAATATCAGCGCTGGAAATACGTGAAAGTAGCTGCGCATAAAAAATTGAATGGTGCTGTTGGCATGATTCAACTCCATGAAATAATCCATTATTCGTCTGCCTTTATAGGCAATTGAGCCACAGATTAGTGCGGTAATAGCTAGGCTTGGTTCAGCTGTTTCTGCTACAAATGCATTCGCTGTGGTGATGATCATTAAGATGAACCATGAAATATCTAACGCTGTGAATGTGTTGCTATTGTTTATCATCATTATTCCTTAGCGAAGTACATAAAGTAGTGGAAAGATAATCACCCAAGCAAGATCTACCATATGCCAATAACAGGCAATGGCAGTTAAACCTATATGGTTTTTCTGGGTATAACGTCCTACTTTAAGCTGATGAATTGCCCAGAGTAAACTGCCACTAGCCCAGCCAACATGCAATAGATGATTAAACGTCATGTAGTAATACATGGTGTAGAATTTGTTAGTATTGGTTTCAATACCATGATCAACATTCCAGTGGTATTCCCATACTTTTATCACTAGGTATATGCCACCACAAAATACCGCTCGCCACAGCCATTTTATGCTTTGCTCTGGCTCATCAATACGAATTGCCGCTAGTGCTTTGGCAACAAAAAAACTACTCGTGATTAACGCAAAAGTATTTAACATGCCAGCTAAAGTATTTAGCTCTAGTGGCCCTTGATTAAATTGCTCGGGATAATGCGCTTTGGCAATGAAATAGACTAAGAAAAATAGCGCGAATTCTGTCATCTCGGCGAAAATACCCACCCAAATAGCCCTGTTTCCCGGGATTTTATTAAGTGTTTCAGGCTCTTGAGTGACTGCGCCACTGCCATTTAAATTAAAATCAGCTGCTGTAATGCTCATATGATTACCTTAATTAGGCAAGAACAGTGACTATTTTCATTGTCACTGTTCTTTTAGCTTACCTTTGGGTTTATTAGTTGCGAAAGAACACGGTATTTTTTTGCACGATAATCTCTGGTTGCTCTACTGACTGAATAATAAAATCAAAAGTCGTGATTTTCTTTTCAAGCTCAAAACCATCAATGGCGACAGTGATTGGGATCTCTTGCATTACACCTGCTTTAATCAATACGTTTTTAGGTAATGCCAAGTCAGTATCGATTAAATTCTTAGTGTTAATATCAAAATGTAAGGCTTGCTGTGTTTTATTGAGAATTTTTAAGGTGTAAGTATTTTCAACCACGCCTTCAAAATTCACACGGTATAAGGCCGTTCTATCACGAATAATATTGGCTTCTAGCGGCACACGGTTACTAATCCATATGCCTAATAAGACAACAAAAATTGCGCTTAAAGCACCATAAGAAACCAGTTTTAAGTTAAATCGATTGGTTTCCTTACCTGCGAGTTGCTGTTCACTGGTATAGCTAATTAAGCCTTTAGGATAGTTAAATTTCTCCATGGTTTGATCACAGGCATCAATACATAAGCCACAGTTAATACATTCATATTGAATACCGTTACGGATATCAATGCCTGCAGGACAAACATCGACACATAAATTACAATCGACACAATCCCCTAGGCCAAGGGCCTTCGCATCATCTTTTCGTTTACGTGGTGCTCGGCTCTCGCCTCGTTTTGCATCATAGGCAACCATCAAGGTGTTTTTATCAAACATTGCGGACTGAAAACGAGAATAGGGACATAAATGAATACAGACATGCTCTCTCATCCAGCCTGCATTAACATAAGTACAGCAAGCAAAAAATACTACCCAAAAAGTAACTGCGCCACTCCAATCAAAGGTAAGCATAGTGCTATAAAGCTCATTGACAGGTACAAAATAAGAAATAAAGGTTGTAGCTGTGACCAGTGACATTAATTGCCAAATGATATGTTTGAGTGTTTTTTTGTAGACTTTATTCAGTGTCCAAGGGGCTTTGTCCATCGCTATACGTTTGTTACGGGTGCCTTCAATGCGATGTTCTACCCAAACATAGGCTAGTGTCCATACCGTTTGCGGGCAGGCATAACCACACCAAACCCGTCCTATCCAAGTGGTGATAAAAAATAATGCAAATGCTGCCACCATAAAAATACCAGCCAGCAATATGAAATCTTGTGGCCAGAAGGTCAGATTAAATATTCTAAATTCTTGTTTAACTACATCAAGTAAAACGGCTTGCTGATCGTTAAATTGCACGAAGGGCATAGCGATAAAGGCAAACATGAGAAGCCAATTGATATAACGGCGAATTTTTTGGTAAAAGCCTTTTTGCTCTCTAACATAGACAGATGTTTGAGATTTATATGGCTTGATGATGAGGTGCTCTTCTTTGATATTAAACTTCATGGGTTACTACTGGGACAAATTTAAGTAGTTACTCTATATCAATAATCAAGCCAAGATGTTTGTGGTGTAAGGTGTTGTATTTTAATGATTAAATGTTTTTGTGTTCGGGGCGCTGCCACGATATATCGTGTTGATGCGGTATGTCGTGGTTTTTAAATGGTTTTCTGAAGGAGTATGCGGTCAACGACGTTGAATTTGCAGTTTCTTCATCCTAGAGCGTAAGGTGCTATCAGGTAACCCTAATATTTTTGCTGCGCCATTATCGCCACCAACCTGCCAATGACATTCATTTAATATCTCAATAATGTATGCTTTTTCAATATCGGCTAAAGGTTTATTGAGTGTGTTTGCTGCTGATGGTGGTTTTCCAAATTTCTGTTGGATACGTAACGTTTTGGTATTTGATAGAATTACTTCACGTTCAAGAATGTTTTGCAGCTCTCTAATATTTCCTGGCCAATGGTAATCAGCGAGCTTGCTTAAACTTTTTTTACTAATGCCTTGTATCTCTTTGTTCAGTTTACTGTTTAGTTGTCTTAAAATACTGTGACAAAGCAGAGGGATATCTTCTATTCGCTCTCTTAGGGCAGGCATAGCAATAGGGAAAACGTTTAATCGGTAATATAAGTCCATTCTGAACTTGCCTTGCTCAACCATGGCAAGTAAATCTTGGTTAGTCGCAGCAATAATACGAATATCTACTTTGATGGTTTTACTGCCGCCGACTCGTTCGAATTCACGTTCTTGTAATACCCGCAATAATTTACTTTGTGCATCGGGTGATAGCTCGCCTATTTCATCTAAAAATAGCGTGCCTTTATCAGCCAATTCAAAACGACCACGTCTTTTTTCACTTGCACCAGTAAAAGCGCCTTTCTCGTGGCCAAATAGCTCTGATTCTAACAAGTTGGCAGAAAATGCTGCACAGTTTACTTTAACCAGTGGTGTGTGTTGCCTTTGACTTAACTGATGTAAGTTACGCGCAACAAGCTCTTTACCGGTACCATTTTCACCGAGAATTAGTACTGTGCTATCGGTTTGTGCGACCAGTTTTATTTGCTGCAGCATAGCGCGAAATTTTGGACTGTTACCCTCTAACCCTGAGCCATGCCAGCTTTCATTAATTTCATCTTGTAAGTAGCTGTTCTCTGCTTGTAGTTTCTCGGTAAGATCTTGCACCTTTCTTAAGGCAGCTCTGAGGTTATTATCAGCTAGTCTTTGCTGACTGACATCACGAAATACGGCAACAGCACCAATAAGTTCACCGTCTTTAAATACCGGGGTTGAGGTGTATTCTACTGGAAAGCTGCTGCCATCTTTGCGCCAAAAAACTTCATCAGTAATTTTGCGCTCTACGCCGTCACGCATAGTGTTATAAATATTGCATTCTTCGCTAGGATAACAGTCACCATTAGCATGGCTATGGTGATGGTACTTGTGGATATTTTTACCGAGTAATTCTTCTGATTTCCAACCAGTCATTTGCTCAGAGGCAGGGTTAACAAAGACAGCGTTACCGTCTTTATCAAAACCGTAAATACCTTCTCCGACCGCATTAAGCAGTAATTGAGAGTCAGCTAAAAATTCTTTTATATCTATGGCCATGTTTGCTTTTCTCTTAGAAAAATATATACCCAAGTAACCTCAAGGTGCAGGATTCAGCTGGAATTAGAAACGCCTTTAGGTAAGGCATTGATTGAAGAGAATGGTTATTCCCTTGTCAAAATCAATAACGTAGCATAAAACGTTTCTAAACTAGCCCTGCGGGGACATCTGAGCAAACCATGCTCATCGTTGCGTATGTCATTAAGGGAATAACCATTAATAAAATACGCGCCTTGAACATGATCCGCTCAGGTGTCCTGAAGCGAGCACCTTGAAGTTGCTTGGGTATAGATACACGATATATCGTGGCAAAGGCTAGTTTATCAGGTGTGGGGGTAAAAAACAGCTGGTGTAAGTATTAAGGGATTAATGCTATTGTCTGCATAATATCTCAGGTAGTTGGACACTAACATGTCAGTATATCAATTCTATGAATTTGAATTTAATCGTGAAAAATATCAGCTAAGTAAAAATGGTATTGAGGTGAGTATTCGCCCCAAAACAGCATTAGTACTTAGCCATTTAATTGAAAATAGAGACGTTATTGTTAGTAAAAATGAACTGTTTGAAGCGGTATGGCAGACTCCACACGTGCAGAGCCATACCTTATTCCAAGTGATTAGTGAGATACGTAAACTTAGCAATGAAGGCTTAATTCGTACTCAGCCAAATAGAGGTTATCAGTGGTTAGCACCAACAAAGTTAATTGCAGCAGAGCAGAGTGAAGAAACCAATGATATCAACTTTTCTGAAGTAACAATTAAGCCGTTAAGAAAAAACAATCTGCAGTATTTAGCGATGGCTGCAAGTATTGGCATGTTAGTTTGTACAAGTTTTTTTCTTGGTCAATGGTCTAGCCAAGTTAGCCAAGAAAAACTGGTACTGGTTAAAGGCTCAAATAGTCTACCTGCTATTAATGCGTATGCAAAAGGTGTGGTGGCGTTTGAAGCTGGGCTGTATGGCGAAGCTAAGCAATGGTTTGATTTTAGTTTGTTAGAAGATCCAAGTTCAGTGCAAAGTAAATTAATGTTGGCTGAAAGCTACTTTAAGCAACAGCACTATACAAGAGCACAGGATGTCGCCTTTAAATTACTCGACTCTGTTGATAAAGGCTCTTATCACTATTCTTCCACGTCTGACCTACTGAGTCGTATATATGCACAACAAGGGTTAGCTTTTGATGCGTTAAGTTACGCGATCAGTGGCGCTAATAGTTTACAGAACTCAGGCTCTTATTGTTCTATTGAAATCAGTGAGCAGCGGATTGAGGTACTAGCGCAGCAGTTGGCTGATGATAAAAGCTTAAAAACAGACAAAGAAAAATTATTGGCTGGGTATTATAAACGAGCGCTGCAGGGAGAGCAGTCTTCTGCGGACATTGAGAGAGAGCAGTCAGAGTTTAATAGTTTATGTGAACAAATGACGGATAAACAAGAGCCAAGCCAAGTATTAATCGATGATACATCTGCTTGCCTTAAACAAGAGTCTAAGTCATGGCTGTTAAGTTACCGCTATGATGAAAGCCTAGTGCTTGCTTAACTTATTGTTTGAAAAGAATATATAGAAAAATATAGTTAATAATAGAACTAATGAGTAGGTTTTTTACCACTGAAACACTTATCGTAGCCTAATGAAATTTTGCTTATCTGTTGGCAACTTACATAGGAATAACATGAGAAGAATTAGTATAAAAATACCTAGTGTGATATTTAATATATTGGCAGTGTTTGCATTTACCCAAGCAAGTCATGCACAGAATAATAATGCTCAAGAGGCAATGATTAAAGAACACAATAGACAGCCTATTTCCTCAAATACATCTAAAAGCATTAAGGCTTTTTTTAACAACTCCGCTGAAGTCTCCATCAAGCGATATAATCAGCAATTACTTGAAGTTACTATCGGTGCCCGCAGTGTGTTTGCCAGTAATGATGGTCGTTACCTTTACGTGGGAAAGGTTATTGATACTCAAGAAAAAATAGATATTAGTGAAAAAGTCGCGCAAAACAATCGCCTTAAAAAGCTTACCAATCTTGATGATGAATATCAGCTCAGCTTTCCTGCTACAGCTAAAGAGTTATTTGAAGTCACCTTATTTACTGATATAGATTGTGGTTATTGTCGACGCTTTCATGGCAGCATGACGCAATATAATGCTTTAGGTATTCGAATTAATTATGTCATGTTGCCTAGAGCGGGTAAAAACTCTACTTCTTACAATAAAACTGCCGCTGTTTTATGTTCCTCAAATCCACAAGAAAATATGACCCTTGCCATGCAAGGTAAATATTCGGCCCCAGTTTCTTCGGCGAATACTCGCTGTAGAAACAACCTTGATAAACAGATGTTACTCGCTAATGAGTTAGGTATAACTGCAACACCCACCATGCTTCTTGCTAATGGCGAAGTTATTGAAGGTGTTGTAAACCCCGAGCAATTATTAGCTCAGCTAAAACAAGTAAAATAAAGAGTAGCTACCAGAGTAGGCAGCTTTGAATAAAGCTGTTTAACACTCTATGGCTAAGATCCCTATTTTTAATAAATGTATTGAAGGAAAACCATGAGAAACCCTATAAATTCTATTGCTGTAATCGTTTTTTCTACTGTTGTATTTTCACTGTTTGTCAGCCCATTCTCAAATGCTGCTAACTTCACCAAGGGCACACACTATAACGAGTTAACTACCCCTATTAATGCTAGCTTTCATTCAGATAAGGAAGTACGGGAGTTTTTCTCTTTTTATTGTCCAGGGTGTTATCGGCAGGAACCTATTATTGCTGCATTAAAGTTAAAACTACCTGATGGTGTACTTTTAGAAAAGAACCATATTGACAGTATGCCAGGGCGAGAACTCGCTATTGAACAAGGATTATCTAAAGCCTTATTAACAGCCAAGTTATTAAACGTAGAAGATAAGATTACCGCTGACATTTTTAAATATATTCATGTTAATAAAGCGACATTTGATAGCGATAAGGACATTAAGAATATTTTTTTATTACAGGGTGTTGATGAGCAACGCTTTGATAAAGTATTTAATAGTTTTAGTGTCAAAACAGGCGTAAATAAAATGAATAAATTGACCGAGGCTCTGAGGAAACAAGGTTTAAGGAGTGTGCCTACGGTTATTGTTAATGGCAGGTACAAGGTAGAAACTGGCCAACTTAAGTCACAACAAGAATACATTGAGTTGGTATTGTATTTATTAGCACTTACCTAGTTATAGCTAATGTATAACAACAAAAAACTCACCGAAGTGGTGAGTTTTTTAGCTATATATCTTCCCTAGATTTAACTTATTTATTTAGTGCTGATAATTCTTTCTTAGCTAAGAAGTTATCCATTTTTGAGCGCAATAACTTATAAAGTAATATTGAACCGTCTATTTCTTCTTTACGATTCGTTAAGCTTTCTATGTTTAAACCTAAAGGTAAATCATAAGGATGAATGGCATCTAGAATTTGTTGTAAGCTGTTAACACAATTTTGAATTGATTCATGCAAAGGGTTTTCTGCATTAAGGATACGTAAACTAGTTGCTTCGGGCACATTTACGCCTAACCACTCAATAAACTCTAGCGTTTTTTCACTGCCACAGGGTGAGAAGGTTAAAATTAAACGCTGCGGTTTTAACCCTTGTTTTTGGCATTCAATTGCATAACGGGTAAGCATATCGATAGTTGCTTGTGGGTTGTATATCGCTTGAGAGATAAAAAAGCTACAGCCTTGCTTATGTTTAGTAATTAAACGTTCATGTTCATCTCTTTTACTAGCATGTCGTTCGGCAATAGTTACGCCACCAATGAAAAAATCATGTGGATTATCTACTAAGGTTTTATAAGCGCCAGCCAAAGGTAAGGAGATTTCATTATCCTTAGATGGACTACCAACCAGTACCACATCTTTTACGCCATATTTTTCCCATGCTTCATTTGCCCAAACATTAAAATCCTCGCTATTAGATTGCACAACACTTTTATAAGTAATAACGGGGCGGCTTGACTTATTATTCAATAAAGAAGAATACAGTCTCGTATCATGGGTAGATTTAAATGGGAAAGGTCTAGGTTTGCTAATACGCGAATTTTCATCTTGAATGTCATAAACAATCAGGCCATCAATATCGATATCACTGACACGATCAAGCAACTTCTTAGCAATTTCGTTTACTTTATCAAGTGGAGTATCACTTTTAGGTGGTGTAGTGCCAATAAAGTAGACACCTCGATTAATGTCATTGTATCTGGTTTGTAGCTCTGATGGCGTAGTCAAAATATTTCTTCTTTATTTGTTTTGGATGTTTAGGTGTTTAGATGGCTATATAATCATTCAGTTAGCTTCTATTGTCAACCATTGAGTGTAATTTAAGCTGAAACTTTATTCACTTAAGTGAGTTCTGGATTTTGTGACACATACCTCCCCAGCTTTAATGGTAAACATTCTTACTTCAGTCAAAACACTATTTATAACCATGAGCAAATTTATATTGGGTGATTATTCTTGTTTATAGTGAAATATTCACAGTTATTCATCTAGTTATTTCCGTAGGAATAGCCAAGAATAACCTAGCTTGCCCAGTGGTAACGAGGTCTGTATGATTTAGTCATCATGAAGGTAAGAGTAAAGCAGCCGGCGCTTTGATTTATTAATTGCAGAATATGAAAAGGAATTATCCATGACATTAGGTGAACAGTTTAAAAAAATACGTGCAGAGAAGGGGCTAAGTCAGCCAGAGTTAGCCGAGCTAGCAAATATTGAACAATCTTACTTATCTAAACTTGAGAATGATAAGTCACTGCCTTCAAGTGAGGTGTTAAGAAAGTTACTTAAAGCATTTAAGTTAACGCTTGTTGAGCTTATCGCACCGCTTGAAAAAAATTATATTAAGAATAATTTGCTAGTCATCAGTGATATTGAGCAACTTTATCAACAAGCCAGTGCTAAGCAGCTGAATAAACAGCGCAATATTTTATATGCTGCTAGTGCTTTAATCGTGATAGCAGTTACCTTGTTCTATGTCGGTTACAGCAAACAGGTATTTAATGAAACTTTGTATGAGTATCGCTCTGATGGTGTGGTATTAGCGGGGGAGCCTAGTAACATATTCAGGAAGTGGCGTGAACTTATCGATATTAAAGATCGTAATGAAAAAGATGAGAAGACTCGTCAGCTCAGGGTCACGATGGCACAGCGTAGTGATGTTTTAATAAAGCTAATAGCGGAAAACAAAGGCTTCTCCTTTGAAGAGCCAGTGACAGGAGGTAGTCGCTTATTTACTAAGTCACAGCATGACTTACCAATAGAAGAACCAAGAGTGATAAATGCTTGGCTACAGGTATTTGGAGTCTTACTATTTGTTAGTGGTATTATGGGCTTTGTTTTAGAACGCCGACTATTTACCTTGAGCAAGCAGTAGGCTACTTTGCCTAGCGAACATGGTGCTATCAATCACACACTTGCTACTATTCAATTAAGCGACAGCACTGATTTATTTTGTTCTACGAGCATATACGCGTACTTAATGATAAAGGGCATTAAATAGCTTGGAGCAAGGATTTAGGGCAATAAAAAAGCACCTGACATAACGTGAGGTGCTTTATTCGAATGACTACTTAGAGTCATTGGCTATTAGCTCAATAAAATTAAGCAGATTTTTTCTTACGACCAGCAGCAAAACCAACTAATGCTAAACCGAAGATAGCTAAAGTACCTGGCTCAGAGATTAATGCTGGTGCTGGAGATAGAATTGTCATAGACATAGAAGTAAATGCTGAACCACCAGTAGATAAACCCTGTGTTGAGAATAAAAGTTGGGTGTAAGTATCTGCAAATTCATCGTGGCTTAATGTACCACGAATGTGAATGTTACCGTCTAGGTTTGTTGTGTCACTACCAGTAGTAGGTGTAGCTGTGTTACCAAGTACTTCTTCAGCATTGAAAGTAAAGCCGCCTACAGTAAGGGCGAAATCAGTACTAAAAAGCTCTGTTTCTTCGTTATAAGTGATAGTTAGTGGGTTTGTGTAATCACCTGGAACTAATTGTTCAACATCATTACCACTTGCAATATGACCAAGGAAATCACCAGTGGCACCGCCTGCAAATGCAACACTAAAGCTAACTGAAGTGATAGTATTTTCTTCAGATAATACAGTTTCAGCAAAGCCACTGATGCTGAACATACCATCGATACTAGGTTTCATTGGTGTAGCAGTAGCAGTAGCGGAAACAGCAAGCATTAAAGCTGCAGTAAATAATTTTTTTAACATAATATAGGACCTTTAGGATTTCATCAAAATAAGTAAACAGCAACGATTTGAAAACTTGTTAATAAGCTAAAATCAAAACGTTATAAAATTTTTGTATCTTTTCAGTACGTCAATAGTAAAGCATACATCGTGCCATGTTTTTCTGTGTCTTCTTATTGTTTTTATTTGATTGTTTTTTATGGAGTTTTAATGCTGAATGACTGTTAGGTTACGCTATTGAATTTTGATAAGTTAATTCAGTGTTAAAAAAGCTGACAAATCATGGGGGGGGGGAAATAAATATAAAAAACTAATGAGAATATAAATGTATTCCCATTAGTTCAAGAGCGTTGATACTTATACACGAAAGACTTTATTCACAGGTAAATCACGTATTCGTACTTTGCTTGCATGATAAATCGCATTAGTAATACTCGGTGCTACCGGCGGCACACCAGGTTCACCTATACCACCAGGAGGTGCATCTGATTCAACAATATGCACATGTAATTCAGGTGCTTGGTTAATACGAGTAACAGGGTAATCATGAAAATTACTTTGCTGAACTTGACCCTTTTCTACCGTTATCTCACCCATCAGAGCTATAGATAAGCCAAAAATCATGGCACCCTCCATTTGTGCTTTAACCCTATCTGGCGTAACAACAATGCCGCAATCAACAGCAGTGTGCATCTCCAATACTTTAACCTTATTGTTTACCACTTCAACTTTTGTTGCAGCAGCAACAAATGAACCAAAGCTACGTAAAAAGCTGATGCCCCAACCTTGGTTTTCGGGCAAGGTTTGTTCAATCTTGGCTTTATCACTAATTAAGTTTATTAAATCTTTCATGCGCTTGGTATCAATAGGGTGCTCTTGTAGATCTAAATTGTAATTAGAGTAAGAAAAGCCATTATCATTGGGATCTACATGACGGTTATCACCGAGTAAATTCATCCACATTTGCCTAGTGGGTAATTCTGCTTTAACAGCTAGCTCGTCAACAAAAGAGCCAAGAGCAAAGCCATTATTAATACAAGCAACGGAGCGTACCCATCCTGGTCGTACAAAAGAGTCGACAGCATGTTTTTCAATACTTAAATTGTTTAATGCAAAGGGAATATCGCCAAAACCAAGAGCAAGCTGACTATCGCTAGGCATTTTTGCATCAGGGTTCCATAACCAACCGATCGGAGGGTAAGCATTACGACTGATCCAATGATCAGCACTGCCTTTTGAGGTTAATTCTGCTTTACAGTAATTAGCTGAGGTTGAGTGATAGAAGCCATGCTGAATATCATCTTCACGACTCCAAATTACTTTTACTGGACGTTTACTTGCTTTAGCTAACTCTACTGCCTCAACAATGTAGTCTGCTTTGGATTTACGACCAAAAGCGCCACCCATAAGTGTTACATTAAGCTCAATATTGTCATGTTCATCTTTAGCTAAACCTAGCTCTTGTGCTACTTTACCTTTAGCCCATTGTGGGTTCTGTGTTCCAGCCCAAACAGTACACTTTTTACCATTTACTATCGCAGTAGCGGCGGGTGTTTCCATAGGCGCATGATGGATGTAAGGCACGGTATAAGTGGCTTCTAAGGTATTGGTTTCATCATAGTTATGGGCATAAATATCACCTTTTGTTGCTACATCCTCGCCTTTTTTATTCACTTGCTTAATAAGCTGCTTACTAAACTCTTTACTGTTATGGGACTGTTTTTCACCATGTAACCAAGTTATGTTGATTTTTTTCCTGCCTTCTAATGCAGCCCAAGTATTTGTGGCCAATACTGCAACCCCGCCTAATGGGTTGATTGTCACTGGAATACTACGAGGCTTGAGCGCGATAACATCAACCACACCTTTTATTTTTAATGCTTCACTGGCATCAAAAGAGTCAACCTTACCACCAACAACGGGTGGTCTGACGATAGTGGCGATAAGCATATCTGGCAGTTGAATATCTTGAGCATATTGCGCCTTGCCAGCAACAATATCATCTAAATCAGTTAGTTTTACATCTTTACCGATAAGTGAAAAATCACTATTTTCTTTTAACTTAATGGTTTTGCTATCAGGAGGAGTTAGTTTGGCTGCATGGCTAGCAAGTTCACCGAAACTAATCTTTTGACCTGTAGCTGTATGAACAACAAAATGCTGTTGTGCTATTACCGTACTGCGCTCAACTTGCCAGATATTAGCAGCGGCTTGCTCTAACATATCTCTTGCGACAGCGCCTATTTGACGAATACTGGTAAAGTGGTTACGAATAGAAGCAGAGCCTGCTGTACCTTGAGAGCCATATTTCTTATCTGCTTTTGCCTGTACTACCGTTACTTTTTTCCAATCGGCCTCTAGCTCTTCAGCAATAATTTGTGGAACACTAGTGCGAATGCCTTGCCCCATTTCACTGCGGTGACATACTAAAGTCACCATTGAATCACTGGCGATACTGACAAAAAAGTTTAATTCATGACTTAGTACTTCGGCAGATGATTTTGCTTGTGCAGTAGCGAAAGGCAGGTTTATGCCTAAAACAAAGGCTGAGCTAGAAACACCAGCAACTTTTAAGAAACCACGACGACTTACATTTTCAATTGAGCTCATGGTTATACCCCTTGTTTATCGCTGGCAAACTGACGGGCATCAAAAATTTCTACACCGCTAGTATTCTTCATTGAGTTGGCGGTTAATGATGAATTGCTTGCAGCAGATTTTATTGCGGCTTTTATGCGCTTATAGGTGCCACAGCGACAAATATTACCCTGCATATGTTCAATTATTTGCTCATCGCTCGGTTGAGGAATAGCTTTTAATAACGCATCAGCACTCATCATTTGACCACTTTGACAGTAACCACACTGCGGTACTTTAAATTCGCGCCAAGCAACCTGTACGGCACTTTCACCTATTTTACCGCCGTTATCTGCTAAACCCTCTATGGTAGTAATAGCTTGCTTCGCTACTGCAGATACGGGGGTTATACAAGATCGTATGGCTTTACCATTAAGGTGAACAGTGCAGGCCCCACACTGTCCTGCACCACAACCAAACTTAGTACCAGTGAGACTTAGCTCATCACGCAGGGCATAAAGTAGTGGCATTTGCGGATCGACATCAAGCTCGATAGGTTTATTGTTTAAGGTTAATTTGATCATACTGGCTCCAGGTTTTGACAGTGCGAAGGTATTTCATCTTTTAAGGATTGTTGTTGTGACTGTTGCTTTAATAATTGGCTGACTTGCTCAAGCTCTGCGGGTGTATCGACATCGAATTTTGCTGCAGTACAAGTGACAGTTTGAACCTGTGCGGCATACTGTTTTAATAGTTTTCCTGCACCTTTATCACCCTGTAGCTTGGTAAGTTGTGTAAAATATTTTTCAGGAAAAATTGCCGGCGCCATTAACTGGTTATCACAAAGTGTCGCGATGATTTTTGTTGGATGTTTATTGCTGATTTCAAGCAGTGTTTGATAATGCTCCTTGGTGATCAGTACTTGATCTGCAAGGGTGATTAATACATGGCTGCTTTGGGCTTTAATACTATGTACCGATTCAGCTAAGCTATGGCCCATACCTTCTGACCATTGCTGACTGGCAATGATAGAGATATCTTTGGGTAAAATCGCCTTAATTGCGTTTTTATTGGCGCCTAAGGTGACAAATAAATGGCTGACTTGCTGGTTTACTAATAGAGGTTGTAGTTGTTCAATACAATGCATAATAAGCGCTTTGCCATTGAGTTGGGCAAGTTGCTTAATTGTTGATAATCCTACTGAATTTACCACCGATTTTTGAAAGCGCAGCCCTTTCCCTGCAGCAAGTAAAATAATATTAACCTGCATGATTTACCACTTGCTTGATACTGTTTCTAATGTTCTCAGTGATGTTCCCTGTAGTGTTAGAAGTAAAGTGTCCTAAAGACTTGCCAGAGGTTTCTTCGATAGCGGCATGTGCTTGCGAGATTATTGATAGGGCAATGGATTCAGGTAAGTCTCCGCCTAAATCAAGGCCAATAGGGTTGGCTAACTTGTTGGTTAATTTATTGGGTAGTTCGGCAGT
>PJEL010003100.1_pt1 | contig 14517 bp, 6 predicted proteins | sample 1853271 | NCBI WGS metagenome assembly PJEL01 (sample SAMN08108733, study PRJNA415343) | Invertebrate metagenome, whole genome shotgun sequencing project. | host: Globobulimina | place: Sweden: Gullmar Fjord | collected 2015-08 | reverse complement strand
ACTAGACCTCAAAGAGAAGGATAGGACCAGAAAAAGGAATAGGGCTAAAACTCTCCTAAGATTGCAGAAAAATTTGAAGCCGCTGAAGTTTAAACGAGGTGATGTGATCTACAAAGAAGGTGATGCTAATACGGTTTCGGTTGCGCGTTCGGTGCGTCAGCGCCTTGAAAATGTCGAGAAAGAGTTGCCAGAATCGGTCACGATTTCGTGTGGCGCAGACCAGAGTCGTTTCATTGAAGCCTCAATTCGTGAGGTGCTCAGCAATGCGGCAATTGGTGGTGTGGTTGCGATTATGGTGTTGATGCTCTTCCTCAAAGAAGTGAGATCAACTCTGATTATCGGTATTTCGATTCCGATTTCAATTGTCGCGACCTTCTTTTTGATGTATCACACTGGAACCACGCTCAATATCATGTCGCTCGGAGGTCTCGCGCTCGGAATTGGCATGCTGGTCGATTCGGCAATTGTTGTTTTGGAATCAATCTTCAAACGTTCAGAGTCGGGCGAAGAAATCACAGAAGCAGCGATCAAAGGCGCCTCTGAAGTCGGACCCGCGGTGATCGCTTCGACGCTCACAACGGTTGCAGTCTTCCTTCCTGTGGTCTTTCTCGAAGGTGTTGCAGCACAGCTCTTCCGCGATCAAGCGTTGACCGTCTCGTTCTCGCTGATCGCTTCATTGGCGGTTTCGTTGACCCTGATCCCGATGATGATCTCACTCGGCGGTGGGCGCGAAGATGATGTGGTAGTTGCGCCTGAAAATATTGGGCGTACCCGCCGAGTTTTCAATTTTGTTGTTTTGACGCTGCCGATGTTGTTATTCAAGGGCATTCGTCTTCTCTTCAAGGGTGTCTTTTATGTATTGCGGATTCTGAGCAAACCATTCAGTGCGATTTTCGACCGACTGATGAAATCAATTGCTGCGAGCTACCCGCGACTCTTGACGAGCGCGTTGCACCATCGTTTTGTGGTAGTGGCTGTTGCGGTCTTGCTCTTCGCTGCAAGTCTGGCTCTGGTTCCGAGCCTTGGCGTTGATCTCATTCCGCCTTTTGCTCAGGGTGAGTTTTCAGTCAAGGTTGATCTGCCCGAAGGTACTCCGCTTGATGTTACGGACCGTTTCATCGCGACCTTAGGCAGTGTGCTCGACGACGAAGCGTTGGTTGACTCCTACTCTTCGCTCGCTGGTGGCGCCGGTTTGTCAATGGCTTCGACTGGTTCCGAGGGCGAGAACTCCGGCCGTCTTCAGGTGCGGCTCGTCTCGGGTTCAACTGGTGAGGACGAAGCCCATGTTATGAAGGTTTTGCGTACCCACCTTGAAGGATCTCAAGATGTGCGCTTCGACTTCCAGCGCACGACTTTCTTCTCGTTTCGAACACCGATCGAAGTTGAAGTGTATTCCGACAACCTGATGGCGTTGTATCGCGCGACTGATGAAATTCATAGCGCGCTTGAGTCGGTGCCTGGTCTTGTTGACCTCACAGTATCGTCAGAACTTGGCAATCCCGAAGTCCAGGTTCGATTCAATCGTGAGCAGCTCGCGAAATTAGGACTCAGTCTTTCATCGGTGGCTTCGACAGTGCGGACCAAAGTTGAGGGTGATGTTGCGACCCGTTTCACCGAGGGTGATCGCGAGATCGATATCCGTGTACGTTCGATGCAGCCTGGTGAAGCGAGCGTTGACGACATCGTCAATCTCATCGTTGGTCACATCGACGGCCGGCCGATCTTCCTAAAATCGGTTGCTGAAGTCACGATCACCGAAGGACCAACCGAGGTTCGCCGTATTGGTCAGAAACGTGCGGCGGTGGTGGGCGGAAATCTCGCCGGACGTGATATGGGCGCTGTGGCTGCCGATGTGCAGCAGCGCTTGCACGCACTTGCATTTCCCGCGAGCGTCACAGCAACGTTGAGCGGTCAAGAGGAAGAACTCAACCGTTCGTTCGAATCTTTGGCTTTGGCTATGGCCTTGGCGATCTTCCTCGTCTATCTCGTCATGGCCTCGCAATTTGAGTCATTCCTTCACCCCTTCGTCATCATCTTTACCCTGCCTCTTGGCGCGATCGGGGTCATTTTTGCGCTCGTCATCACCGGTCAGACGATCAACGTTGTTGCGATCATCGGTGCTGTGATGCTTGCAGGCATCGTCGTCAACAATGCCATTGTGCTCGTCGATGCGGTCAATCAACGCCGCCGCGAAGGCATGGAGATGATCGAAGCATTAACCGATGCAGGGTCGTCTCGCTTACGGCCAATTTTGATGACCACGGCGACGACGGTAGTGGGCTTGTTGCCGATGGCGCTTGGTATCGGCGAAGGCGCCGAACTTCGTGCGCCGCTGGCGATTACGGTGATCGGTGGCCTTTCGGTCGCAACCGTGCTCACCCTGATCGTCATTCCAGTCGTTTATTCGCTGTTTACTCGAGCTTCCTTCGCTAAAGCGGGTGCTGAAGTCCCGGTCGCCTCTGTGGCGAGCACGAACTGAGGTGTATTGTGAATCTCCCTCAACTTTCCGTGCGCAGGCCGATTACAACCGCGATGTTGTTGGTCAGTGTGTTGCTTGTCGGTGCTATTGCTCTCAACCGTCTGCCTCTTGCATTTTTGCCAGAGCTTGATGCACCGTTCATCTTTGTAGATATCGGTTATCCAAATTCGCATCCTCGACAGATCGAACTTGAAATCACAAAACCCGTTGAAGAAGTATTAGCAACCTTGTCAGGCATCACGACGATGAATTCAACCTCAACGGCCGATGGCGCTCAGGTGTTTATCGAGTTCTCCTGGGGTGAAGATCTTGATATTGTTCGCATGCAGGTCTCGGAGAAGATGGATCAAGTCAAAGGCAGCCTGCCGGCCGATATCGGGCCGATCTTGATCTACTCGTTTAATACCAATGATATTCCGGTTGTTCAAGGGCGTATTTCGGCTGAAGGTGTAGATCTATCAGAAAGTTACGATTTGCTCGAAGCACGTATTCTCAACCCGTTGCGGCGTGTGCCCGGTGTTGCCCGAGTTGATCTCGGCGGTGTGGAACCGCGTGAGCTTTTTATTGATCTTGTACTTGATAAAGTCAAGGAGCACGCAGTTGATGTCGGCTTGCTTGTCGAACAGCTTCAGGGTATTTCGGCCAATATGGTGCTCGGGCGCGCCGAGAGTGGGGGGTTAAGGTATACCGTACGATCTCTCGGCTCATTCGAATCGATGGAAGCGCTCAACGACGTCATCATCAACGATAGCGGTTTGAAACTCGGTGAAGTTGCCGAAATCACCTACGAAGAACCACCAATCGGTTACGGCCGCCACCTCGATGGTGGTTATGCGATTGCCTTTGACGTCTACAAAGAATCGACCGCGAATACCGTTGAGGTCGTCAACGGGGTCAATCGGGTTCTTGAAGGCGAGATCAACGACGATCCGCTGCTCAGTGGTATCAATCTGCTCGTTTTTCAGGATCAAGGTGAAGAAATCACGTCGGGTATCGATGGACTCAAGGCCGCAGGCGTCATTGGCGCGCTGCTCGCGACTTTCAGTTTGTATTTCTTCCTGCGTCGCTTCGATTCTACTTTTATCGTCGCAATGTCGATTCCATTTTCGATTATCGCGACCTGCGGCGTGATGTATTTCATGGGTTCATCCCTGAATATTCTATCGATGATGGGTTTGATGCTCGGCGTCGGCATGCTGGTTGATAATGCGATCGTCGTGCTTGAGTCGATCGATCGGCGTATGCGAGACATCGGGGATCGTCGACAAGCGGCGCTCGAAGGCGCCAACCAGGTATTGATGGCGGTTACCGCTTCGACCGCGACGACGTTGATCGTCTTCTTGCCGCTGGTTCTTGGCGCCGGCACCGAATTGACAACCTGGCTCAGGGAAGTCGGTCTGACAATCTCGATTGCGCTCGGTTGTTCTTTGTTTTCTTCTTTGACTCTGATTCCGTTGGTATCGGCTCATCTGTTGAAGGTCAAAGATCCTAAACCAAATCGGATTCTCACCTGGCTCGAAAACCACTACGTTCATATTCTCTCTTGGACCATGGCACATAGGGTCAAGACCTTCTTCTTGTTGATAGTTGGTCTCGGCATTGGATTCACACCTTTCTTTGCAGGCTGGGTTGAATCGGCGATCTTCTCCGCAACGTTGAACAAGAATCTCTTCATGCAGTGCGAGTTTGATGATTTTTTCTACAAATCTGAATCCGAGGAGGTTATCAATCAAATCGAAGCAGTGCTTGACGCTCATCGTGAAGAATTTCAGATCTCGTCGGTGTACTCATACTTTGAAGAAAACCGGGCTCAAACGACGATCACTCTCGAGCGCGAGGACTTGAACGACGACGAAATCAAAGAATTGCGTACTGCGATCAGAGATGTTTTGCCCGAAATCCCCGGTGTTCGTATGGTGTTCCGCGAGGATGCCGATGAAGGAGGTTCAACCACCTACTTCGCGGTGAAGTTCTTCGGCCAGGACACCGGCAAACTCTTTGATCTTGGTGAAGAAGCGGCACGCCGTTTAGAAACAGTCGAGGGTATCGAAGATGTTGCACGGCCTCGCAGTCAAGGCCGCCGCGAAATCCACGTCGCAGTTGATCGTGAAAAAGTGGCTGATCTTGGCCGCAGCACCCAAGACGTGACGCAGCTGCTTTCGTTTTCGCTCGGTGGCATGCGCCTCGACAGATTCAACGCTGGTGACAAAGAAGTAGAAACCTGGCTTGCTCTGCGTATCGAGGATCGTGCGGAGCTTTCCGATCTCGCGGCGATTCCGATCGCCGAGAGTGGGGGCCGGCCCGTATTGCTCGGTGATGTTGCGACCTTCGACATTGTCGAACGTCCGCGTCAAATCCAGCGCGAGAACCGCAAAGTCCGCATGAGCGTACGGGGCACCTATGATGGCGAAAACTGGAGCGAAGCGCAGGAAAAGATCACCGAGTTGATGGACAGCATGAACATGCCTGCCGGATATTCATGGAGTTGGAATGATCGCATCCTTGAACAACAGACCGAAGACGCCGAGATGGGCATCAACATGCTGCTCGCCCTCGTTCTTGTCTACCTTGTGATGGCGTCTCTCTTTGAATCCTTGACCCAGCCCTTCGCGATCCTCTTCGCGATTCCTTTCGCCCTGCCAGGCACGGCGTGGCTTTTGGCGATCACCAGCACGCCGTTTAATCTTATGGCGCAGATCGGTCTGCTGATTCTCATGGGCATTGTTGTCAATAATGGGATCGTGCTTGTTGATCATATGAACCATTTTCGGAAGCTGGGGTTCAGCCCTGAAGAAGCAATTCTCAAGGCCGGCCGTGATCGTTTGCGGCCGATCTTGATGACTGCAGCGACAACGATCATCGGTCTCTTGCCATTAGCCATCGGTGGTGTCAATGTCAGCGGCTTGCTCTACTATCCGATGGCGAGAACGGTCATGGGTGGATTGATGTCTTCGGTCGTGCTGACTTTGGTTGTATTGCCCTATTTGACGCTTGGTGTCGAAGGTCTCGCGAAGTGGGCACAAAAAGTCTGGCGGGGGAATGAGTCCGCTGCAGCCGATCCCGCCGTCAATGCGAGCGCTACGGCCATCTAAGAAGCAAGAATGCGGGTCATTGCTTCGAGAGCGGCGCCGTCAGCAAAGGCCATCAATTCATCGCCCGCCGCGAGTCTGAGTTCCGGCGGCGGGTTGATCTGCAACTCGTCTTTTCGTTCGATGGCGAGTACTGTTGCGCCGGTGCGGTGACGTAGGTTGAGTTCGGCCAAGGTTTGTCCAACCGCGGTCGATGCCTCTGGGACTATGACCCGGTTGACACCGGGAAGCCGGCGCAGGTCGTCGAGAGTGGGGTGCTCGTCCTCCGCATCTCCCCGCAGTAGACCGTAACTTTCGCGCCGGAGTGCAGCTTTTTCCCGATCTACCACATGCGTTGGTGCACCATAAAGCTTGAGAACCCTTCCGGTAAGCTCAATGGAGGTCTCGAATTCCTCTGGGATAATCTGGTCGGCGCCGAGTTCAGCCAGAGGTTCCACCTCTCGCAGATAGCGTGTACGGGCGATAATTTGTGCTCCGGGATTGAGTGCTCGCGCGCTTGCCACCACGCCACGCGTAGATGCGGCGTCGGCGAGGGCTGCGACCAGGCCGCGGGCACGGTCCATACCAACGGCCCTCAGTACTTCGGCGTGGCTGGCGTCGCCTAACAGGCCATGACCGCCCGCTGCCTGCACCTCGTCCACCGAGTAGGGATTGAGATCCACAACGACGTGGGGCACCTCAAGCAGCCTGAGAGCGCGGGCGACGTTGCGCCCGTTGATCCCATAACCGACGATGACCATGTGATCGGCGAGTTGTGGAAACCGTGGCACGATAGCTTGGCTCGTGCTCCGCCGGGCGTAGCGGCAACCGGCGCTCATGACAAAAGGAGTGAATACGAGCGTAGGTACCGCGATCGCAAGGAACAGCTGGTGCTGGTCAGGTGGCAGCACGCCGAGTCGCGCCGCTTCGGTGCCGATCACGATGGAAAATTCGCCGATTTGTGCGAGGCCGAGGCCGACGGCTGCGGCGCCTGCCGGGTTTCGCAGTAGCGGCCATGAAACGCAGGCGGCGACCACGGCTTTGAGAAGCATGATCCCGGCCACCAGGCCGACGCTAAGGAGCGGGCGTTCGAGCCATATTGCAGGTTCGACCAACATGCCCATGGAGACAAAGAAGAGGCTGTTGAAAACGTCCCGTAGGGGGGTAATGTCATTGATCATGCGCCCCACGTATTCCGATTCCGAAACCACCATGCCGGCCAGGAAGGCGCCGAGGGCCATGGAGAGACCAAAACGGGCGAAGATCAGGGCGGTGCCCACCGCGGCGAGGAAGGTGGTCAGGGTGAACAGCTCGCGACTGCCGGAGGCTACGATACGAGCGGTGATCCACGGAAACGCAAAGCGGGCGCCCAGTACCGTGATCAGGATGACGGCGACCGAGCGGCCGAGCAACCAGGCAACTTCGCCGACGGTGGCGGCCTGGCCGGCCAACAGTGGTAGCGCAAGCATGATCGGTATCACCGCTAGGTCTTGGAACAACAGCATCGAGACTATGGTGCGTCCGTGGCTGGTACCGGTGTCACCCGATCCTTCGAGCATCCATAGCACGAGAGCGGTTGAAGACAGTGCCACCATGCCGCCCCATACCACTGCTTCTGCAGAGGGGCGGCCGGCGGCTACCGCCACCGCAAACGCTGCGCCGCCACTCAGCAGGACCTGCAGCGAGCCGCCGCCAAAGACAGAGCTTCGCAATTTCCAGAGATCGCCGAGGCGCAGCTTCAGTCCGACTGTGAACAACAGCAGGATGACCCCGACCTCAGCAACCATCTCGATTTGCTGACGGTCGCGCACGAGACCGAGACCGCCAGGGCCGATCAGCATGCCGGCGACAATGAATCCGACCACTGGTGGCACGTGCAACCGTCGTAAAAGGGCCGCCGCCGCTACTGCCGCAGCCATCACCAATACCAGTTCGGTCAAGATCGCGTGGTTCATGCTATCAGTTTAACCTCGTCGGAGGCGTGCTGTTCCTCCGGGCCACGACAAGCTGTTCCACGATATTTGGACCATAAGAAGTTCACCGGTGTCGGTCGTAGAGCCACTCTTGCTTCACACTTCGAAGACGTTTCCGGTTTTGACCTGTGCCATGCGAAAGGCGTCGTAGAAAGCTGCCAGCGCCGGCAAATTTGTGCAGTGTGAAGGTTGAATACGATCGATGGTGTTGGCCTTGAAATACGCGATGGTCTTTTCAGTCTGCTCATCTTCACCATGGAGATGGAAGCCGCCGAACACAGCGGCGACACCCTGGATGCCAGAGATGTTCTTGGCGTGCTCGATGATATTGCAGATGCCAGAGTGCGAGCAGCCGGTGACAATGCTCAAGGCGCCATCCTCGACAATAGCCAAGGCCGAATCATCGATGACGAAGTCGTCGACTCTATTCTCATCGACAAACGGCGTCGTTTGCCCTTCGAAATCATGTATTCGCGGTATTTCACCGAGAAAAAGAATCTCGTCATTGATCGCATAAGGCTTTGTGGAGCAAACGACATCGAAGCGGCTTTCCACTTCTTTCTGCCCAAGTTGCAGCCCGCAGTTCCTGGAGCCATTTCGCCGGTATCGCTTGATGAAGACTCCAGGATGACAGATGAGCCTTTTTCTGCCGAGATATCTGAGCCCGTCTCCATGGTCCCAGTGACCGTGGCTGAGAACAACGGTATTGGTTTCTTCTACCGGCACACCGAGTTGGGCTGCATTTTTCAAAAAGACATCGGAGTGCCCCGTATCAAAGAGAACCGCACCGCTGACTGTTTCGACGAAGTAGGACAGGCCGTGTTCTGCAGCGAGCTGCCCTCCTGCGACGTTGTCGGTCAAAACCGTGAGTTTCATGCATCAACTCCCATATTCTGATTATCGGTGAACTGACGTGTGGTGCAACATTGAATTGGAACTTGAAATTGAGGTGAAACGCAGGGTGCTTCACATGTTAAACTCACCGTCCACCACACCATGTGCCGGAGTGGCGGAATGGTAGACGCCGAGGACTTAAAATCCTCTGAGTGTTAAGCTCGTGCGGGTTCGATTCCCGCCTCCGGCACCATAATCACTCAATCAAGTGCAAAGTTCCAAGATTCTCAGTGAAGGGCCTTTTCCTTCACCTCTGGTGCCGAGAGGCGTTGTCATCGGTCTACGCCCCATCAAGCTTCTCTCGTAGATCAGTTCGCTTCGCGATCTGATAACTCGAGATAGCCTGCTGTCGCGCAGTGTCATTTCCCGCCATCGCGACGAACACCGGTGAGGTATTCGGGCTAACTTTTTCATTGTGCCTGAACAAAGACAGGATCGCCCGATACATTGTCGATCACTGAAGCGTATGCGAGTACTGGTGATCCGGGACTCGCAGAGCGCACAATTGCGAAACCGTTGATGACGACTCCATACGGTGCGAACACTCTGTTCAACTGGATCAGGCGTTCACCGGCCAAATCGATTGTCAAGACATGAATCAGACTGCCATCCCCGCGATACAATTCAACAGATACTTCGGTCGTTTCTTCCGCGAGGTTCACCAATCCGATATTTGTGCGAAACCCTTCGGTGAATCCATCCGACTGGTTCAGACCAAGTAGGTGATACCCATCTTCAGGCATCAAGACCTCGTTCTCGGCTTTTGCGGGGACATACTGCCCGAACTGACCTGAGCCCGACTGGGTTGAGGTTCGGCTCGTTACAACGACCTTTCCTCGGGCTGGCACAACTCTCAGCGCGCCGACTGCCTCTCGTTTGAAAATCTCGCCGATCACATCATGAAAGCGTCGCGCCTCACCGGGCTCAAGGACGATCGGTGCCGAGAGAATTGCCCGGTTTTGCAAGAACTCGAAGTGGAACTCCGCGATGTCCTGACCGACATTGACTACCGCAACTTCTGTATTCCAATAGGTTTGCCCTACACCTCGGCTATGGGCAGCTGCAGCGATGATTTGGATCTCAGTCGTCGGTTTTGTTGGCTGAATGAAGCTCGAATCATTCGACATGTTATCGACGAGCGAAGCGTATGCGAAAAACTGTGCTCCAGGGGTTGGTGAACTTACAAAAGCGTAGCCGTCATCAAGGTCACCGCGGGCGAGCTCGCGGACGAGACTTCCGAACTGCTTCCATTCGTAGGCGCCGAGGTAACAATGTGTTTGGCCAAGAATTTGGCCGAAGGCATCGCGCAGTTCAATATCGAGTTTCAAAGGTTGATCAGAGAGATTCGTCGCCCCAATATTGGTTCGAAAGGTTTCGTTTTCGGTAAGCTGCGCTAATACAACCCGTTCGCCAAGGGGCGTACCGACTCCAGGAATTGTCTGTCCATAGGTACCTCCGTCGGACCGCGTTGAAGTGCGGCTGGTCGCCATCATCGGCGACATTGAACGAATCACAAGTGAACCAGCATCTTGAGTTCGCCCAAAGGTGCGCGCCACGAGATCTGGGAGTGAAACCTGACCGGCGGGAGGAATGATGAATCTCTGCCACGAATTATTGTTGTCACCTGGCGCAAACCCAATCCACGCTTCGGTCCATTTTTCAGACCGCGACATCAAGTGGACGTCGCTCGTCCAAACGCTCTCACCTTCGCCGGATTGATGGGCTGTGACGGGAACAATTGCAGTATTCGTATGATCAGAACCTGGCCCAATCTCGCTGCATTTTAACTCGGTGATTGAATATCCTTTTCCGGCGGCTATGAGTCTTGATCCATCCCACAAGAGATTCGCAATCGAGTCGACGTCTGGCGGCTCGGCTAGTATCGTCCACGTAAAACCATCAACGCTTTCAAGAATCATGTTTCCTGAGACGACGAAACGATCGTCAATCCAAACGAGGGATTTTAGATTGCCCGTAAGCTGTGTTTCTACAAGCTGCCATTCGGCTCCGTCCGAGCTGGTGATAACAGTGCCTTCGGTGCCGACTGCGACAAAAATGCCACCACCCCAGGCAACTGAATTCAGATCTGATTCCGAACGTGCTGTCACTTCACTCCATTCATAACCACCATCACTCCACGCAACAAGACCGGTACTGCCGACCGCGACGTATCGTTCGTTGTGACTCACCACTCCGCGCAAATTCCCTGATCCAGGCAATATGATCTCGGTCCAGTCGCCTGATTGATCTTGAATCGCAGCTGCTGGACGCCCATCTCGGTCACCTCCAACTGCCACCAGTCTTGGCCCATCGTTTGAAAGTGCGGAATACCTAAAAGCGCTTTCTAAGACATCTTCCCATTCATTGCCATCAGAGCTCGCGATGATCCCGTTTCCTCCGGCCGCAAACCACCGGTTGTTGGACCACTCTACGTCCTCATAATGCGTTGCTGGCCGGGGCATATCTTGTCCGCGCCAATTCAAGCCATCGTCGCTCACGAGAGCATATGGCATCCATACGTAATGGGTTGGGAACCCCCCTATTGCGAGATATTGGGCTCCATTCCACGTCAGATTTTCGACTTCCATGCTGGAGTTGTGGCTCAGGTGCCGCCATTCCTGAAGATCACTACTGCTGTCGATTGCGCCGTTGTCACCAACTGCGATCCAGCGATCCTGGAAACGAGTGATACTGAAAGTCCGTGGCCGGTCTTCGTCACCTACGAGCCAATTTTCCCCATCCACGCTCCAGGCCACAAAGCCCCCTCCAGGGTACATGCCGGCACCTTCATAACCGCCAGCTACAACGAAGTAGGCGCCATCATGAATGATTGTGCGCGCACCACCGATAATTATTGGCAATGCGCCATGTGCGGTCCACGATATGCCGTCACGGCTGGTCCATGTCAAATCGTTTCCGGCCGCAGCCACGATTTCACCGTTCCAGGCCACACACTCAAGATTCGCCTTGAGCACCGCGAGATGCCATGGTCCACCGGGCATTCCGTACATGATTTTGCTTCCAACTACAACCCAGGCGCCACCGATCCAGACTGCATCTCTCGAAAAGAAGTCCTGGGGCAGCCACTCATTGTGCCAGGCGATACCATCGATGCTTGAATACAATTCCCCTGTGGTCGTGGTTGCGAGATACCAACCGCCTCCGAATGCGACAGATTCGAATCGCTCCGGCGCCACCGAGATCGCCCAGTCGATACCGTCTGGGCTCGCAACGACCACGTTGTCACCAACACCCAAAAAGCTCGCACCCGTCCATATCACGTCACGGAGACTACGCCGGGTTCTGCTTTCTCTTTGCAACAAAGTGACGCCGTCGTCACTGGTGAGAATCGTGCCCTTCGCTCCGACCGCCACCAACCTTTCTTCACCGACAATAACGGCATTCATCCAGGAGGTTGTCGGTTTAGCCAACATCTCAGTCCACAGACAACCATCGTTTTCAGCAAAGCCAACAGCTGCAAGCGTCAAGACAAATAAAAATACACACAGCGATCCGCGTTTACACAGCATCAGAACCTCTGCAATATCTACGCCCTCGAACAGCGTTTTGTCTATTTCGATATCTCAGTATCTTTCAAGTCCGCAGGATAGACCGTTGGACATTCAACTGGTGCCCGAAGAAAGGTGCCCGGCACATGAAACCAGTGTTTCTACCGGTGATCAGATCTCCGTTGTAACAGAACTCCCGATTTCGATGACAGCATTGGCATCGCCGTGGCTACGAATCGAAGACAATGAGGGTCTCACACCGAAGTGTCATCCTTGTCATTTTTCGGGACAAGGACAAACCGGTTTCACCGGCAGTTCGTCAACCATCACATCCGGCGGATGACCATCACACTCATGTCGTCACTTGCGTCTTTTCCTTCAGCGAAGTTTTTGATGTCTTCAAGCACTGCTGCGGCGAGACGTGACGCAGAGTTTCGGACGGCATTTTCCAAAACCTTGCGGATCCCTTCTACTCCATACTCCAATTCATTTCGGTTCACGAATTCGGAGAGGCCGTCGGTGAATAGAAAGAGGTAATCATCTGTCGCCATGTGAAATTGATCAATACTGAACCGAGAGTCGCAGAACATGCCAAGAGGCATGCCCGATGAACCCAGCTCGGTCACTGTTCCTGATCGCATCAACAGGGCAGGGCAGTGACCGGCGTTGGCTAAATGAACTTCGCCATCATTTGTGAGTTCACCACCTACGATGGTCGCGAATGAGCTGCCTGGAGTCGCAAAGCAAAACTGTCGATTGGCCTGTTTCATCATTTGCTCGAGTTGGGCGCCAGACGCAACAAGTGAGCGGTATACAGCCTGCAAATGGGACATCAGCATCGCTGCGGAGACTCCTTTGCCCGAAACATCTCCAAATACGAAGAACAATGAATCGTCGCTATTGGGCGAAGGAATAAGATCACCATAGTCTCCACCCACACTGCCGAGGGGTTGATAGTTGAGATGAATCTGCCAGCCTGCGTGCTGTAGATCACGATCTGGAAGCAGGCAATCCTGAATCCGGGAGGCGAGTTCTAAATCGTATTCGAGCGCTCGTTGTTCGTTGACATCGAGACAGCCGAGGCAGACCTTCGTCAGCGGGTAGGAATCGAGGCGTTCTTCCTCAATTGGATCTTTGCATGATTCGCAGATCCCAAACTCGCCACCGTTCAAGCGGGCAAGTGCCTGGTCTACTTCACCAAGAAGATATTTTAGATGGTGATCCTCCGTACCAGTCCCTAATGCGGCTTCAAGTCGTTGACGTCTCTCGAGAAGAGGCTCGTGGAAGATCTGTGTTGGGTCGTTTTGACGTTCGCGAGAAGGTGGAAAACCGGCCATCAGGTGCCTCCAGTTGAGGGGGAATATTATAACTTCTTAATGATAGGTTATAGGTTAGGTTTATGCAAGTGAAATCTAACTATTCAAACCTATTTTTTCGGTTATACTTTGTGAATGGATGCAAACCCGCGAAATGGCCTCTGCCTCGATTTCGTCAATGTCTTGAAGGACCACGACTGGGAATCAGGAGCATCCAGCCGGGCATTCGAGCGTTTGATTGAATGGATTAGCAATTCTGATGCGTTCGATATTGACGATGTCAGAAAGCTGCGTGTATTAACCGATCGGAACCCTGATGCAATTGACTTGGTCCTACTCCGATCGCGAGAACTTCACGGCTCGTTGAACAGAATATTCGCCAACATCGTAACTTCGGATCGTCCCCAGAAAGGTGATCTTGGTGCACTGAACCGTATGGTTGCCAGAACGCTTGCGCACCTCCGGATTGTAGATCTTGACACTGGATATTCGTGGACCTGGAAGAACGAACCTTCTTCCCCAGATCGAATCTTGTGGCCCGTAATCCGTTCAGCTGCTGAGCTTCTGGTCTCAAAGCAGTGCTCGCGAATCCGGAAATGCGCTTCGGTGACTTGTTCTTGGCTATTCCTGGATACCAGCCGTAACGGCCGTCGGCGTTGGTGCGATATGGCCACATGTGGCAACCGTGCGAAAGCCCGTCGCTTCTACGAAAGGCACCGGGAGGGCGGATAGGCTTATTGTCTCTTTTGCGCCCATCGCAGCTTCGCCGGCGACGAGCGGGGATTGTCTCGCTGCTCCTCGAAGGACGCGCGCTCGGGCGATCTTGCGATGGCCGCATAGATTCCCGCACGGAATCCGTCTTTGAAAGCCTGCTTCACGCGGCGATCTTCGCCACTGTGAAAGCTGAGGATGACCACGCGGCCGCCTGGTTTCAAAGCGCCGGGCAGGTGGTTGAGAAACTGTTCGAGCACACCAGCCTCATCGTTCACGGCCATGCGCAGCGCCTGGAAGCAGCGCTGTAAAGACGCGCGGGTTTGCGGTGCGTGGCGGTCGAATCCGGCTTCCAGCAATACCCCTCGGATGAGGTCAGCGAGCTGCCGGGTTCTGTTGAGGGGCTGGTCAGCTGTGCAAAGCGCATGGGCAATTCTTCGCGCAAAGGGTTCATCAGAATTGTCTTCCAGAAGCTCGATCAGATCGGGCTCGGAAAGCTTCGCGAGTAGCTCGGAGGCAGGTATGAGACGTTTGGGATTAAACCGCAGGTCGAGAGGCCCGTCAGCC
>PJEL010003099.1_pt1 | contig 14518 bp, 9 predicted proteins | sample 1853271 | NCBI WGS metagenome assembly PJEL01 (sample SAMN08108733, study PRJNA415343) | Invertebrate metagenome, whole genome shotgun sequencing project. | host: Globobulimina | place: Sweden: Gullmar Fjord | collected 2015-08 | reverse complement strand
TCAGGATTGGTATGACAATCAACGCAGTTTGCCCATTCAACAGAGCAGCGGCCAACCGTGTTGTTTGATCCGCCGGAGCGTGTTGAGGTCATTGCAACCACGCCGGACGGGCCAGTGCGTCGTGTGTATTGGCGAGGTGAAACGTTGGACATTTGTCATTCGATCGGCCCGGAGCGCATCACCGGCGAATGGTGGCGAATGCGTCAACCGCCTGCCATCCTCCCATCCCAAACGACCTCGCGGGATCCACACATTTTACCCGCGGAACATGAGCCGGGACAACGACATGGCAAGATGAATCGCATTGCTGCAGTCAATACGACGCAGCATCAGCATCAAGGTGCAGCCGATGGCACTCCCGGTATTTTTGCGGCAGTTCCGCCCTGTCCGTCGCTCGCCTACCGAGATTATTTTCTCGTGGTGACTGCAGAGCAAGGACGCTGGCTGTGGGTTTTTCGCGCATCTTCCTGTAACGCATGGTTTGTCCAAGGCGAGTGGGCGTAGGTATGCACAAAACGCGATTGGCAGTAGTAGTAACAGCAAAGGTACAGTCCCATGCCGGACCCCGCTGACCCGAAAGAACGTGAGCATCCGTATCAACGGCTGCGATTTCATGATCATCACACCACCGAATCGCTTGATACGTCTTCATCCTGTGAAGTCGTTCCTGACTACGCCGAATTACAAGTAACCACAAATTTCACATTCCTTACCGGAGCCAGCCATCCTGAAGAGTATGTCACGCAAGCATCGCTCCTTGGGCATACTCATGCCGCGATCACTGATTGCAACTCGCTCGCAGGAATTGTCCGAGCGCACGTTGAAGCAAAGGAAGCAGGCATCGCACTCGCAGTCGGCTGTCGCCTTGAGTTGGAAAGCCCAGCCGTTGCCTCGACCACACCAGCAACACCTCACATATCGGTGCTCGTGTACCCCACCACCATTGACGCGTATGGTCGACTGTGCCAATTGCTCACGCTCGGCAAGCGTCGTGCGCCCAAAGGGTCGTGCTACCTTTCAATGCATGATCTGTTTGAATACCACGAAGATCTACTTGCAATCCTCCTACCGCCTCCCCATTCCATCGGGCATGATTTCATCGAAATTGCACAAGGTTTTGCGCGTGTCTTTCAATCGGATGATCGATTGTCAATCGCAGTTTCTCATTTGTATACCTCAGATGATGCGCACCGTTTACAGCAGATTGCCGCCTTGGCGAATCATGTCAATCTCCCAATGGTGGCGACAAACGATGTGCACTATCACGTTCCGGAGCGACGATCGCTGCAGGATGTGGTAACATGCATCAAGCATGGCTGTACAATTGGTGATGCGGGACGCCGGCTTCTTCCAAATGGCGAACGCCATCTCAAATCTGCAACTGAAATGTCTCGACTCTTTGCGGACTACCCCAAAGCTATCGCTCGTACTGTCGAGATTGCAACCCGCGCAGCGCAGTTCAACTTGGATTCACTACGGTACCAGTATCCGGACGAGATATGTCCATCACATCGCACACCTATGGAGTATCTCACCGCCCTTACTTGGGAAGGCGCCGCCGACCGCTTTCCGGACGGCGTACCTGACAATGTCGTGACGCAACTGCGACATGAACTCGTACTCATTGATGAATTGCAATACGCGTCCTATTTCTTAACGGTATATGACTTCGTCAAGTTTGCACGGTCGCAGGGCATTTTATGCCAAGGGCGAGGAGCTGCCGCCAATTCTTCAGTGTGTTATTGCCTCGGGGTGACTTCGGTTGATCCAAGCCGCATTGATCTTTTGGTTGAACGATTCATTAGCCATGAACGCAACGAGCCGCCGGATATTGATATCGATTTTGAGCACGAGCGGCGCGAAGAAGTGATTCAATACATTTACCAGAAGTACGGCCGCGACCGGGCGGCTCTCACTGGGGTTGTGATTACCTACCGTGGCCGAAGCGCGGTGCGCGAAGTTGGCAAAGCACTCGGCTTGTCTTTGGATGCTGTTGATGTGCTCGCTAAAAGTATGGACTGGTGGGATCATGGTATTGTCAATCCCGAACGCATGCGAGAACTAGGCCTTAATCCGGATGATCCGATCATCCAACAACTTGCCGCCTTGGCTACTGAATTACTCGGCTTTCCTCGACACTTGTCCCAGCATGTAGGCGGTTTTGTGATCACCCAGAAGCCGTTGTGCCAACTCGTCCCGATCGAAAACGCTGCGATGGATGACCGCACGGTTATCGAATGGGACAAAGATGATATTGATGCGATGGGCATGTTGAAAGTCGATGTTCTGGGTCTGGGTATGTTAACGTGCATACGCAAAGCGTTTGCATTTGTGAATGACATGAAACACCAAACATCGGATAAGGGTCCCTGCCCCACGCATTCCTCTCCCTTAGCGTTACATTCATTACCCCCGGATGATCCGGGGGTGTACGACATGATTTGTAATGCAGATACTGTCGGCGTTTTTCAAATTGAGTCACGTGCGCAAATGACCATGCTGCCACGTTTGCGGCCACGATGTTATTATGATTTGGTAATCGAGGTGGCGATTGTAAGGCCTGGCCCCATTCAAGGGGACATGGTGCACCCATATCTACGCCGACGAAACGGCGAAGAGCCGATCGAATACCCTAGCGATGATATTAAACACATACTCGGCAAGACACTAGGTGTTCCGCTTTTTCAGGAGCAGGCGATGTCACTCGCCATGGTGGCAGGCGGATTCACCGCGGGCGAAGCGGACCAACTACGTCGAGCCATGGCCGCCTGGAAACGTAAAGGCGACAAACTCCATACTTTTGGAGACAAGCTTATACGAGGCATGTTGGAACGCGGCTATACCCGTGATTTTGCTGAGCGGTGCTTTAATCAACTCAAAGGTTTTAGCGAGTATGGTTTTCCCGAATCACACGCTGCCAGCTTCGCCCATCTGGTATATGTGTCCGCATGGTTAAAGCACCATTACCCTGCGCAGTTTGCTGCAGCGTTGCTTAATAGTTTACCTATGGGATTTTATGCGCCTGCGCAAATCGTGCGTGATGCACAAGAGCATGGTGTCGAGGTGCGCTCGGTAGATGTAAACCACAGTGATTGGGATTGCACACTCGAATCTCCGGCAACCGTTCGTTTAGGTTTTCGTATGATTCGTGGCCTGCATCAAACCGATGCGAATGCGATCACAGCTGTGACTACTGTTTCCTCCGCCCACTCCCGACGCTTCAGTTCGATTGAATCCCTATGGAGAGCGTCCAACCTCTCGGTCGCTGTGTTAAAACGGCTGGCCAAGGCAGATGCATTTCAGTCCATGGGGTTGGATCGGCAAAACGCATTATGGCATATCCGTGCACTACGTGACGAGGAGTTGCCGCTGTTTGACACGCCAAAAGAAGATACCTCAGCCACGGCCTACGCACCGGCGGCTCTCCCTAAAATTGCAGAGCCGCAAAAGGTTGCACAGGATTACGCTACTGTGGGATTGTCGTTGAAAGCGCATCCAGTCTCGTTTTTTCGAGAACAGCTCACCGCCATGCGCGTCACACCCGCTCGCGCTTTGCGAGACGAAGACAATTGGAAGCACGGCAAATGGATCACTGTCGCAGGTGTGGTTTTGGTCCGGCAGCGGCCAGGCACTGCGTCCGGAGTGGTGTTTATGACATTGGAGGATGAAACTGGCATTGCAAACCTCATCGTGCGACCGCATGTGTATGACCAATACCGAGCGGTCGCCCGCCACGCGGTGATCCTGCTCGCCCGTGGTCGAGTAGAGCGTCAGGGCCAAGTGGTGCACGTCATGACACACCGTATGGAAGATGTTCAACAATAAGTCAGCGTGGCCAATGCCTCTCCCGTTAAAACGACCATCAATACTCCCCTTCTCATTCACAGTCGAGATTTTCACTGAACTCATTCACAGCACATCACCGTTTGGACACCCACTCCTTCACTTTCTCGCCATGCCCATTGTTCGGATCAGCTTCCTCCCACTGAGTGTACAATTCGGCCATCACATCAATCACATCAGTTGATTCAGAGTGCTTCGCACCATATTTAATCACATTGAGGTTGTAACATTCGATCCCTAGCTCTTCTGCTTCTGCATAATCCTTCATCAGGAGATGCAATTCCACTAAGTTGTACATTGACCACAATGTATCGCGGTGGTCCTCACCAACGACTTTGCAATACAGCCGAAATGTCTCGGTCATCATTGCTTTTGCTTTGTCATATTGTTCCAGTTCTTTATACAACACACCAAGATTGTTCATAGTGCCGATCAAGTCAGGATGTTCATCGCTTAAGATCTGCTTCTCGATCTCCAGAGCGTTCTCGAACATTGGCTCCGCCTTGGCATACTGTTCCGTTGAGATGTACACCACACCAAGATTGTTATAACTTCCAAGCGTATCAGGATCTCTCTCCCCGAGAATCCGCTTGCGAATCTCTAGTGTTTGCAGGTGAAGGCGAATGGATTCATCGTACCGCCCCAGTCGAAAATGCAAGACTGCGAGGTTGTTCATTGAGCCGAGCGTCTTTTGATGTTCCGGCCCCAAGGTCCGAGCTCTCCCTTCTAGAGCTCGAACATAGAGCGGTTCTGCCTCTTCAAGCCGGCGCTGTTTATTGTAGAGAAGTCCCAGATTATTGACCGAATCCAGAACTTCGGGATGATCAACAGGTAGCAGCAATTCACGTTTTGAAAGGACCTTCAGATGTAACCGCTCTGCATCGTCATATCGTCCCTGCACATCGTACAGGATTGCAAGATCATTGAGAGACCCCAACGTTATGCGATCATCCGCGCCCAACTCCTCTTGCCGCAAGAGCAGAGCACGGTCAAGGTGTTTTTCCGCGACATCAAAGAGCCCAAGTAATCGGTAGGTTGCGCCGAGTGTGGATCGAATCGAAGCTTCCACCAGTGGTTTATCCACAAACCGCCCATTTTCCTGCGAGGCTTCTTCGATCTTTATCGCTGCCACGTCCAACACATCGCGAACAAGTGCATCCTTACCTTTCCCCGGGCGAGCTGACGGAGCGGCCGCCGAAAGTAAGTCGTCCGTCAAAAAACGGTTGATTTCCAAGGCCTCATCGGCGCGACTATCAGCACGCTTACGTTGACTGGTCTCGCTCCGCGCAAATGCCAGCGAGATAACGGTACTGAGCATCGAAACAATCACGACACCCACAATGCCACTGACCAACGACTTGTTCCGCTTCGAAAACCGCCGAAGATGATACCATGTGCTAGGCGGACGAGCTTCGATAGGTTTGTGATCGAGAAAACGTCGCAGGTCATTCGCCAAATCGCTCGCACTTTGATATCTCCTCTCAACTTCCTTCTCGAGAGCCTTGCCGATGATGATCTCTATGTCACCTCGATAGGCTCGGTTGATTCCGCTGAGTGATGACGGCCTATCATCTTGGATTACTCGCACCGCTTCAAGAAGCAGTTTGTTTTGCAATTCGTAAGGGAGCTTCTCCGCCAACAATTCGAACGCAATCACGCCAAGTGCATACACATCACTGCGCGTGTCGATGAGGCTGGGCTCCCCTTTCGTCTGCTCCGGACTCATGTAAGGCAGTGTTCCCAGCATTTGGCCTATGTTCGTCTGCATTGTCGTTGCTTGGATATCGCTCTCAGTAATACGCGCAATCCCGAAATCGAGGATCTTTATTTGCCCCTGTTCTGTTACAAGGATGTTTCCAGGTTTAAGATCACGATGGATCACACCTTTTTGATGCGCATGTTGAACTGCTTCAGCCATCTGAACGACTAAACGAAGACGTTCGATGATGCCGAGATTCCTTTGGGTCACATACTCATTAAGCGAGCTGCCCTGTATGAATTCCATTGCAAAGAACGGCTGCCGGCCGGCATCGGAATCAAATGTCCCAGCCTCGTAGATCGTCGCTACACCAGCATGGTCCAATAGACCGAGGATTTGAACCTCGTGCTTAAATCGCTGCCTCATTCTCTCACTGATCATGCCCGCGCGAATCAGTTTCAACGCTACTTTCCGGCGAGGAGATTCCTGTTCGGCCTCATAAACAGTGCCCATCCCACCTTCGCCGATGACTCGAATGATTCGATACCCGTTGATGATCTCTCCGCAGACCGATGTACCGCGATCAGCAGAAGGAAGCCCAATACCGCTTTTAATGTGAACGATTGGCGAATCTGGAGGTGAATGGGTTGTTGGGGTTTCAGAACGATCCGCTGAACTCTCATTGTCATTGATCATAATAACCCGTCTCCTAGAATAGGATCACTCCCAGCCAAATCGACATTCATGGCGGCCGGGCGGTAGTGTGAATGATTATTCATTGTAGCAAGTCAGTGACTAGCGAATCGAAGAGAGTTATCAAAGGAGCGATCTCATTTGGCCACCGCAACCCCTGATAATCCTGTATTGCTTCAAATGATTCCTATTGCAGGTCCCGCGATTGAGCCCTTCGTATTCGATTCTTTGAAGACCTCCAGGTTTGGACGATCGAAGACAAGCGACTTCTACCTCCCCCACGAAAGCGTATCACGATCACATGCAGAATTAATGAAATCTGCCGACGCAAATACTGGTTGGATGCTCACCGACTTAGACAGTCGCCATGGAACCTACATCAATGCGATCCGTCTCGAAACGGGCGAAGCGACTCCCATTTCACTTCTTGATATGCTGAGTGTTGGTCCTTGGACGTTTCAACTGACTATCAATGCGACCACGGATGACGATGATGACTCACAGCAACCCGATGGTTTTGAACTTCCTCTTAGTCGATTGCAACGAACCGACAGCACAGATCAATATGCGACAAACGCTACTATTTTTCTGCGCCTTTGTGATGACCAAACCTTGAACCGAGAGTTGAGCTGGAATGAGTTTGCCAGCCGTTACACTCCGGTCATCTCAGGATTTGCTCGCAATGCGGGACTTGCCAGCCACGAAGTTGACGATGTTGTGCAGGACGTGCTGCTCGGATTCTTCCATGTGTCCAGCCGGTTTGTGTACGACCCTTCCAAGGGCCGTTTCAGAGGATATTTGAAGAGAGCCACTTTAAATGCGATCCGCAGCAAGTTTCGCCGACCGAGACCCTTAGCCGGCATGTCGACAACAGTATTCGATTTGAACGCAGCTGAATCCAACCAGGCTTGGAACCAGGAGTGGATGAAGTCAATCCTGAGCAGGGCATTTGCTGAAGCGGAACCCCGATTTGAAGATCAAACCTGGAAAGCGTTTGAATTGTTCGGCACGAAGGGCGTTCCCTGTGAAGAGGTGGCACTCCAGCTCGACATGAATGGCGATGCCGTTCGAAAGGCCAAGAGCCGGGTAGCTCAAGAGATTCGCCAGATCATTATCAGAATCCAAAATACCGAGGGGTAATCGGCAAAGCGTACCGTCCTCTTCGAATAGCTAGCAGACCAGTGGAGCCCATTCACGGCAACGCTAGATCTGCTCACCTACCAACTCTAGTACAACTATCTGCAAGAAAACTTGATAAGTCCTTTCACATTTTTCGTTGAGGCGCATAGGTGGGATTGAGTGCATGGCCATTCGACTGGCTGAACTCGATTCAATCTAACGGCATGGCCTATACCGCGATGCTGACCCTCAACACGAGGCTCGAAGGAGCCTACGAAAGGTGCCATCATGTTTACGAAAGATACAGAAAAAGCAAAACTACCCCATATCGCATTCTGGCAGACGGTGTCAGCTGCAATCGTCGCTGGTGCGATACTCTCTCCAGCAAGCGCTGCCGTCCTGAATGTTCCAAGTGTTTCCTATCCCGATTTATCTGCGGCTTTTGCGGTTGCGGTCGATGGTGACAGGATCATCTTGGGCAACGGCGTCCACAGCGGCGCTGGCAACAACAACCTTGATTTCGCTGGCCGAGCAATCTCGCTTCGCTCTTCAAGCGGTGATCCGACGACGTGCATCATTGACTGCGGCGGGGTCGCCCAATCATTGTTTCTCACCACGCCAGCATCATCTCGCCCCGTAATCGACGGTATTACTTTCCAAAACGGTTTTGAAGGCCTGACTGCAGGCGGCGGCCTCGTCTACATTGACGGTGGAAGCTCACCTATCTTCAGAGATTGCGTCTTTAGAGACACACTCTTACCCGCATCCACACAAGGCGGAGCAGTACTGATTCGTGGTGCGAGTACGCCCCGATTCAAAGATTGCCTCTTTCAAGACAATGGCTCAGAGCTCGGCGGTGCCCTTTCCGCAGTTGAATCCTCAACCGTCAATCTCATCGCATGTGAGTTTCTCTCAAATTCCTCACGTGGGAATGGCGGCGCAATCAACTCCCGAGACTCGGTACTTGTATTGCAACAGAACATTCTTGATGAGAATGATGCGCGTTATCGCGGCGGTGCGGTGTATGGTTGGGGGACAAGTTCCATCGAGATGATCTCAACTTCATTCGAGGAAAACTCTGCGGGCTATTCCGGTGGAGCTATTCACTGCAGGGACGACGCCTCGCTCAACGTCCACTCCTCTAGTCGATTGAGCAACAACTCCGCCGACAGAAACGGTGGAGGCGTAAGCGTTGAGACGACTAGCACATGCACATTTGACGACACTGTCTTTGAATTCAACACCGCAATTCTCAACGGCGGCGGGTTGATCGCCCGATCCTCCAATGTGACGTTCAATGCCTGCTACTGGAATTCCAACCATGCCGACCAAGTTGGGGGTGCCTTCTCTATCGAAAGCGCATCCACAGCCTCAATCGTTGACGATGTCCTCGTGGGCAATTCTGCGGAGTTTGGTGGCGGTGGCAATGCAGCAGATAGCCGCATCGAATACACCAACGTTGAGCTCACACAGAATGGAGCCGTTCAACTTGGTGGTGCAATGCGACATCTTCGGGCAGATGCCACCATTGAAGCTTGCGAATTCGTAGGAAACCTCGCCCAGATTTCGGGCGGTGGAATGATGAACGTGGAATGCGATCCGATGGTCACGACTTCGGAATTTATCGGCAACCTGGCCTTCGATTTGGCCGGAACTGGTAATGGAGGCGCCATTTCGAATTTCGAAGCCAATCCCAAGATTACTAACTGCACCTTTGAGATCAACAGAGCAAGTTATGAAGGCGGAGCAATTCTTAACCAATACTCCTCCCCTCAAATCACGGATTGCCAGTTCAACGGAAACGATGCTGACAACGTTGGCGGTGGAGCAATTGCTAATCTCCACTCTAGCCCAAATATCCTGCGCTGCGAGTTCTATGACAACGCGATTGATCCGAGCGGTGGCGCCATCCTCAATCTGGCCAGCAGCCCGACGATTACATGGTCTCGATTCGAACGGAACACCTCAACCCAAAACGGCGGCGCAATCTTTAGCACGCAGTTTGAAGATACTGCCTGTCGTCCGGTTATCGAACACTGCTGGTTCATCGAAAATGTAGCGACTGACACTGGCGGAGCGATCTGCGGTGGCGACGACGTCCACCACACGGTGACAAACTCCATGTTCAGCCGAAACACCGTTACTTTGGGCACCGGAGGAGCAATCTCCCATTATTCCGTGTTCGAACCTTTGGAAGTCGTCAACTGTTCATTCAGTCGAAATCAAACGATGGACTATGGCGGAGCTGTCTTTGCCTACGAAGGATCAGTTGTGTTGCTCTTCAACTCTATCTTCTACGAGAACACTGCAGGAGCAAGTGCGTCAACAGAACTTGAGCAAGTCGATTGGTACAGTGGTACAACCCAGCCTGTGATGGAGTACTGCGATGTTGAAGGCCTCTCGTCCATCGTTGGGATCGGTTTGTTTGATGCATTGCCCCAATTCCTGAACCCCGCGACAGATGACCTTCACCTCTTGGCCACATCTCCTTGCATCGACCGCTCGGATTACGCGAGAATCCCTGCCCATATCGTCAATGACCTAGATGTATTGGACCGATTCTACGATGATCCCAGTGCACCTAATCTCGGTGTCGGCCCACAATGGGCAGATCTCGGAGCGTACGAAGTCCAAGGTGCTTCGGCATGCCTCGCCCTTGAAGTGACAAACTTGGTTGCTGGCGACAGAGCCACTTTCACACTGACGGGTGGCACTCCGGGAGTACGAGCCATGACAGTCCATGGGTTCAAAAGCGGTGAAACCATTATCGATCATCGAGGCGATTACTGTGCGACCTTTAAGATCAAAGGCGTCAACGCGTCCAAGATCATCGGCGGAGTCGGACGTACCTTCGATGCAACCGGCGAGATTTCGTTTCGCATACCAATTCCAACGGGAAGCTCTGGCCGAGCAATACTGTTTCAGAGTGCTGAGCAATCAACCTGCCCAGATGAATGTGTTTCCAATCTGGTCGAAGCGACAATTGGTTGATCAGATGGTTCCGATGACATCAATTGAACGAAGGAGTCAGGCACACCGCCTGGCTCCTTTGTCATTTTCCTTGTAAATAAAAACCTCTCAACTAACCCAGCAACGGATTGTTAATCGATCCGGCCCGTCACTGGGAGTTGCCCAACGAGAGGCTTGAGGTAGTCAACAAATGCCGTTGACACGTTGTTGTGCCCTTCTAAGAACTCAGGTTCCATGTGCCTTGTTTGTGCGGCCACTTCGGTCACTGGGATCGGCACGATCTCGCTGAGGTATGGTTTATCGCTCGTCCGCTTAATGGCTAACGAACTCACCTCGAGGCCATCAAGAACTAGCTGAGCAGCGCGAAACCCACATGATCGAGCTTCTGCAGCATCGACTTCGGAAACCACTCCACAAAACGAACGTTGGAGATACCCAAAAGTATCTGCCCGAATTCTCGCTTCCGGAATGACTTGCTTTAATGCACCAGCCAAAAAATCGCCAAGCATGCCTGTGCCTGACAATTGAACGTTTCCATGCTGATCTTCCTCAAGGTGGCTGTGGGCTGCTTTGAGAATCGGAATGCCATCTGCGTTCGAGACACCTTCCGAGATTGCGATGACGCATCGCCCGTCTTGTGAATACACCGCCTGAACATCGCCAATAAACTGATTCAGATCAAACGGCTGCTCAGGAACGTAGATAAGATGAGGTCCCGCTCCCGGATATCGGCGAGCTAACACTGACGATGCGGTTAACCAACCTGCATGTCGCCCCATGACCACGTTTATCTTGATTCCTTTGAGTGAACGGTTGTCAAGATCATCCCCGATAAAGGCTTGTGCCACAAATTTGGCCGCAGACGGATAACCTGGCGTGTGATCAGAAACGGGCAGATCATTGTCGATGGTCTTCGGGATATGAATGCATCGCAATTCGTACTTTGACGCTTTCGCCATTTCATGCACAATGCGTAACGTATCTGAAGAGTCGTTCCCGCCAATGTAGAAGAAATATCGAATATCGTGTCGCTCACACGATCTAAAAATGCGCTCACAATAATCTGCGTCCGGCTTATCACGACAAGACCCCAGCGCGGCTGAGGGGGTGGCCGCGATATTGCTCAATCGCCCATCGTCGATACGATGCAGTTCAACGAGATTGTCAGCCACCAAACCCCGCACACCAAATTTCATCCCCAAAACACCTGTGACTTCAGTCTTGCCTCGAAGACCTTTGATAAGCCCAACCAAAGATTGGTTAATCACTGCGGTGGGTCCGCCGGATTGCCCGATGATCGCCTTGCCCAAGGGATTGCCGTTAAGCCTTGGCATTCGAGTGGAATGCATAACCGTCATTGACATGAACCTTCCTGAATGGCCATTTCCTTCCGGCCCGCCGACTTGCTTGGTGGTGTTTGGCCGAGCTTCTTCATGACAGCGGCACCTTCAAGGGTCGGTAAACGTTTACCGACGCCCACTTTTTGGATACGACTGGCCTATCCTATCCCGATTCGACGAGAGTCCAGCGACGACCAACCTTTTCTTGACCATTGTAAGAAACTGGGCGTAGTTTCGGCTCCCAATCGCTTCAGAAAGGACCGAGTACCTATGCGTTTGACAACGCTCCACACACATCCCAACATGGGGTATGCCGCCATGATCGGTGTGCTTTTAATCCTCGTGGCATTCCAGCCCGGCTGCTCTTCCCAACCAACCGTGACGGATTTGCGTGCAAATTCGAGTGATTATGATAACGCATTCGATGCGGTCCTCGCTGCAGTCCGCGAAGCAGGCTATACGATCGATCGCGTTGATCGGCGACATGGAGTGATTACATCAAAACCGTTGTCCGCTGGAAGCGTGCTTGAGCCTTGGCGAGATCCGCAAGCATCTCCTGAACAGGCGATAGAATCGACGTTCAATTATGAACGCCGCTTGATTCGTGTGTACTTCGAGCCGATGGCTGCGGTCGAGAATAATCAAGTCCCCACCAACCAGTCCGGCCAAGGTACCAACTTGGTGGTGGCTCAGGTTGAGAAACCCACTTCAGGCTGGACAGATATAAGTCAATACCAAGGCAGCTTACGAATCGATGTGCAATGCACTATTGAGCGATCGCATCGTCCCGGCAGACGCATTGAAACCCGAAGCTCACGTCGCCTTTCCTACACCACGGATCCGGCGTTGGCGAAACAAGGTATCCCCGGCGATTACTGGGAACCGGCTAGCCGCGACGCGTATACCGAACAATTCATGATGAAGTTGATCACTCAACAGGCAGAAGGTTTTGTGCACGTGGAAACTCTCGAACCGTTAGATTCATCAATATCTGATTCATAAAGTATCCACTTTCGATCCTTGAGGAACCGATTTCATAATGCGCATCATCGCTGGCCAATTTCGTAGCCGAAAAATAATTTCACCTCGTGACTTGAGCACCCGCCCTATCGCGGACCGTGTCAAAGAAGCGCTTTTTAATCACTTGCGTGGTCATGTCGAAGACATGATCTTCATAGACTTCTTTGCGGGGACCGGAACGATCGGCTTGGAAGCTATAAGCCGCGGCGCAAAGCAGGTGCAGTTCGTCGAATACGATCGCGAGACAGTCAGCCGACTTCAAGAAAATATCGACACCTTTGATGTAGATGATTTGTGCATTGTGACATCGATGGATGCGCTCGGGCCAGCCTGTCTCGTGCAATCGCCCACCCCGGTACATATCGCAACTTTCGACCCGCCTTATCCACTGTTGAAAGACGATGCAGGAATCGAACAAATCGTCACCCAAATGGAACGAGTGGCCGAGATCATGGACGACGATGGATTTCTCATCCTGAGAACAGAGTGGCCATTCTTTGATCGCGAACTACCAACCTCCTCAAAACTACTGGGCCCAGAAACGCATACCTACAAGACGATGGCCTTGCATTTCTATCAACGGGATACCGAAGCGAATGAGAGTGACTCTGCTATCTAGATAACTGAGAAAGCCTAGATATGTCGTGGGGTACTAGTTGTTTCTTTCATTCACCAATGGTAAGTCCTGCGATCGCCAATCGATGAGGCCGCCGATGTACATACGAACATCTTTATGGCCATACGAGAGAATTTTTTTGCACATTGCTTTGGCTCGAGGGTCTTCGCCCCGCTCGCCGTAAACCAAGATCTTACTATAACCCTCTAGCCTTGCATCACCTTTGGCTATTTCGTTGAGAGGTATATTGATTGCACCGTCAATATGCCCACTCTCATAGTGGTACGAGGTTCTTGGATCTATCAACAACGTATTGCTTCGCTTGCCCTTCTGCTCCTCTTTCGCAATGTCCGCAAGCGCATCTTGAAATTCAGCTCGGCTGATAAGCTCAACATCGCTGTCGTTAACCTTAACCTCTTTGCTGCATCCCGTAGACATGCACGTCAACAATGCCAATGTCACGACGCAACCGATCATCAATACACTTTTCTTGAGAGTCATCATTGTCTAGCTCATTCCATTTCATTGCATGACAGGCGAACTACTAGCTGTGAGCATTCGGCATTGATCAACGCCGATCGCTACGGATTTCGAAGAAGCAACAGGTTGACCATTGCTTACATCTTCGGCCCTATCATATAGCCCACGGTTACGGCGGTCAGCCTGCGAGGAGATGAAAGCCACAATCTTGCTTATTGCAGATGCCCACGGCGGAGCGTCTACACCTGCCCCTTCATGCACATCAGGGATTATCTAATTGATCATCTTGAAATAACGGGGATACCATCAGGCATGACTGTAGCCGCTGCTCCTTCCAATGAGAGATCCTTCCTTTCGTCCACCGAGTCGATTAACCTGAACATCGAAGGCATGAATTGTGCTGGCTGTGTCGGCAAAGTAGAATCTGCCCTTCAAGCACTCGATGGCGTTTCATTGGCTCAAGTCAATCTCATGGACGCATCCGCGGCCATTCAAGGGCAGAATCTTGATGCTGGCGCGTTGATCAAGATCGTTGAGAGCAAGGGATTTGGAGCCTCTCTCAAGTCCCCCGAACGTGAGAGTGTCGCCGACCAACGGTCTGCCTTGGAAAACCGGCAGATTAAGCATGCCCACGCTTGGAAAACACGCCTCACCATCGGGCTTGCCATTTGGATTCCTCTTGCCTTTCTTCATTGGGGAGGCGGGCTCGTTGGAATCACCGCAGAAGCAATGCACAAT
>PJEL010003098.1_pt1 | contig 14523 bp, 16 predicted proteins | sample 1853271 | NCBI WGS metagenome assembly PJEL01 (sample SAMN08108733, study PRJNA415343) | Invertebrate metagenome, whole genome shotgun sequencing project. | host: Globobulimina | place: Sweden: Gullmar Fjord | collected 2015-08 | reverse complement strand
CACCGACATTAAGAATTTTGTCGTACCAAGTGGAAATGCTGATGAAAGCTAAAACTATTTTACTAGTGGATGATGCAACCACTGCAAGGATGGTTATCAAGCGTTGTTTTGAAATTGCAGGGTACCACGATTCAAAATTTGTTGAGGCCGCCAATGGTGTAGAAGCTGTCATGGCAGCCTCGCGACATGATGTTGACTTAATTGTGAGTGACTTGAATATGCCTTTGATGGATGGTCGTGAGTTTTTAACAAAAATCAAAGCAGATGAATTCCTTTCACATATTCCAGTTATCATGATTACAAGTTCAATGAATGAAGCATTACGTGATGAACTTGTAGGTATCGGAGCGGTTGCTGTTCTGGGCAAGCCTGTTTCACCGATGATCATTGCAGAGACGATGAAAGGGATTTAGGATGTTTAATCAGCAAGATGAACCCCGATCTAAACTTGTATTGGCATTGGAATCTGCTATCAATGAAGCTCTTGAAGCAATGACCTTTGAACAGCCTTATCCTTCTGAAGATGATGCTGCTATCACTGGTGAAGCATATTGGGCATCTCTAGATATTATCAGCCCAAGCAAAGGCACTCTTCACTTCGTGATTCCAACTGACTCAGCACTTGAATTGACCGAGTCAGTTCATGGTTTTCCTGATGATGGCGAAACAGAAGAGAGCCTGGTTGTTGATACAGTCGCTGAGATTATTAATACAATTGTAGGTTGCTTCATGAGTAAGCTGCTTTCGCAGGACTCAACCTTTGACCTGGGACTGCCTGTGACACAGAAAGGGGCGATTCCCAGTCTCGAGAAGCCGGTCTTTTCTGCTATATATATGGTTTTGGATCGACCTATAAATGTTACATTAACAGGTGAAGATTTTAACGATTACTCAAGTACACCAACGGAGGGTAAAGCATGAGAATCCTGGTCGTTGACGATTCTCTTACAATGCGGAGAATCATTGCCAATAACCTGAAGTCAGCAGGTTATGAGGATGTTGTGGAAGCTGGCAATGGTGTTGAAGCCCTCAGCCAGATGAACGGCGTTAGTATGGTTTTGACAGACTGGAATATGCCAGTAATGGATGGCTTAAGCCTTGTCAAAGAGTTGCGCTCCAGCCCAGCATTTAAGGCGGTTCCGATAATCATGATCACTACTGAGGGAGCTAAAGGTGAGGTATTGACGGCACTGAAGGAAGGTGTGAACGATTATGTAGTCAAACCATTCTCTAAAGCTACACTCATTGAAAAAATCGAGCTGGTTGCAAATGGCTGATCGACAGCTAGTAATTATTGAGGTCTTTTATGGATGTAAAATACATTAATCCGTTCATATCGTCTCTGAATAATGCTGCCGAGATGATGATAGGTATCAAGCCAGTACGTGGCAAACCTTTTGTTAAGAACAACCAACTGACTACAGGTGATATTACTGGTATTATCGGCTTTGCGGAAAAGAACATTACTGGATCTGTTGCGCTGTCATTTCCAGCCGAGTCTGCATATATGGTCTTTGAGAAGATGACGGGCGAACAAGTCTCTTCCATCAATCGGGATGTGCAAGACAGCATTGGAGAGCTCGCCAATATTGTTGCCGGTGGTGCAAAGACCTCGCTTGCCGAGGAAGGGCTCTCTTTTCATATTTCAATTCCTTCGGTGGTAGTTGGGCATGAACATGCCATTAGCCATAAGAGCGATACCTCGGTCGTTGTTATTCCATTTACTCTGGATGGTCTAGAATTTGTCATGGAAGTTTCCATGAAAATATCTAAGTAATAAGCATTCTATATCTCTATGATTGTAAGCAAAGCGTGATCTTACCATGTTTTGCTGTATTGTGATAAAAAACGGAAACCGTTGGGTTTCCGTTTTTGCCTATGTAAATAGCTAAGTCAATAGTTACCTGAGGAGAGTTCAAATAATGAAAGTGCGATTTCTTGGAACGGGATCTGGTTGCCCAAATCCAAATAGGATGACGAGTTCTATTCTCTTTGAAGGGAAGGAATCAGCACTCTTAGTCGATGCAGGTGAAGGATGTGCCCGAAGGCTTGAAGAAACTGAGAACTGGAGTCAGGAAATTGGTACTGTTTTAATAACTCATTCACATCCAGACCATCATGCAGGACTACCGATGCTTCTGAGGGGCATGTTCTGTCAAAAGAGAGAAACTCCCCTTCAGCTGATTGCCGCTGAGCCCTTTCTGAGCGGATTACTTGAATGGTTGGAGTACATAAGGCTTGGTGAATCAAAATTGCCTTTTCAGTTGAAAACAAAAACACTACCTCTTGATGACAAAACAAAACTTCTTTCAGGACATATTTTAACTACTCGAGAGAATGGTCATCTTCCCCAGAGTGCTGGTGGATGCTATTCGCTCCTGATCGAAAATGGTGACAACTCATGGTTTTGCAGCTCTGATCTTGGTGATCTGGGGAAATCGTCGAAACTCTTGAAGCAAGCCGATTCGGCGATAATTGACGGAATCCATATTGATCCTTTGAGCTCGCTGGAAATCTGTAGAAAGCATAATGTGGATCGTATAATTTTCACACATCTGGACAAAAACAGGAACAATTTCACGGAAAAAGGTGTTTATTGGGCTGAGGACAACCTGTTGATGGAGAGTATCTGATATTGTTACCTTTATTGTTCAAGATAGAAGTGGAAATTAGTATAATTCTCAAATATTGATCATGCTGGAAATCTTATGAATGAAAATGCACCTGGTAGTGAAAAGAGTGGATTAGGAATCCGCGATAGAATGGTCGGCACAAGTGAGGCGATCAATTCTATCCGTACTCTGACACGAAAGGTAGCCGCAACAAAGATTTCAGTACTGATTCAAGGCGAAAGCGGAACTGGAAAAGATGTAGTTGCTCGTCTGATTCATGATCTTTCACCTCGTCGTGATGGACCATTTGTGCCGGTCAACTGTGCCGCAATCCCCGAAGGATTGTTTGAAAGTGAAATGTTCGGGCACGAACGAGGTAGCTTCACGGGAGCGGAAAAATTACGCAGGGGTTATTTCGAGCAGGCTTCGGGAGGGACTCTCTTCCTTGACGAAGTTGGCGATATGCCGCTGGCAATGCAGGTAAAAGTTCTTCGAGCATTAGAGTCCGGTGAATATTACCGTGTCGGTGGGACAAAATCTCTTCAGGCTGATGTACGAATAATTGCAGCTTCAAACCGTGACCTGCGGCAGGCAGTCAGCAACGGACGCTTCAGAGAGGACCTATACTTCAGGCTACGAGCGATTGAAATAGATATTCCACCGCTTCGAGATAGACGAGAAGATATTCCTGCACTTGCAGATCGCTTTGTCGATGATTTTGCACGAGAAAACAAGATTGCGCGTCCAAGAATCATGGAATCTGGGTATGATGCCATTTCAAGAGCTGAGTGGCCTGGAAATGTTCGAGAATTAAAACATTTCATTGGCACAATTCTGACCCTGGAACGTGATGAACCGATTGATTCAAGCTCAGTTTACAAACATCTTCCAGGGCAAATGACGAACACCAACTTACCTATTCTTGCGCCTGTTCAGCGTCAAAATATTGATTCTGATTTGCTTCTTCAGTTGATCCTCGATATGCGAAGGGAGATCGCTGAAATTAAGGAGATGATTAGCGGAGCCCTGGTAATGGGGACTATGCCAAACCAACTTCCAGAAAGATTAGCTTACACTGAGACAGAAAACCATCTGGAACACCCAACTTTGCAAGATATCGAACGTCAGCAAATAAGGCAGGTTCTTTCCGACACAAATGGAAATAGAAGGCGTGCTTCTGAGATACTGGGGATAGGTGAACGGACGCTCTACCGTAAAATCAAGGAGTTTGGGCTTTGAGAGGGAAACAAATTGTGCCGTGGATACTTATCCTGCTGACATTTGCAATCTCCGGTTGCGGGATTTACACTTTCAGCGGGAATGTGCCGGGACATATGAAAACAGTTGCCGTTCCCACATTCGAAAATAGAACAGCGGAATTTGAGCTTGTGGATAAGGTGACTGATGCTGTCGATGCTGGTTTCGCCAAAGACAACACTCTTAAAATCCGTGATGAGAAAACTGCTGACGCTGTAGTTTGGGGTACAATAGTTCGTGTCAACGACATGCCAAGTACTTACAACAAAGATGAATCAGTTGAGGAATATAAAGTCTCGATCGCTGTACATATAATATTTGAAGACCTTGTTAAAGATGAGATTATCTGGGAAGAAGATATGACCGCTTTCGGACTCTATCCATATACTGGTGGTGCTGGTGGCGACCGTGAAAAAGGTATGGATGAAGCAGCGGATAAACTAGCAGAACTAATTGTAAACAAGACGGTTTCAGGATGGTAATAGCAGAAATCAGGGGAGATGAAACTCCAGCCCATGTTTTGGCAGAGATTGTCAAACGTCTCGAAGCGGGAGAAGTACTACTCCTGCCCACCGATACGGTCTATGGCTTACATGCTTGTGCTGGAAATCAAAAAGCAATTGAGCGAGTTCGTGAAATCAAACAACTTGCTGATCCGCAACCGTTCACAGCAATAGCTCCGACCATCGTTGATATTGGTAAGTGGGTCCAGCTTCCAGAAGGAAGGGATAAACGAATCGTTCTTGATTCATGGCCCGGTGCTGTAACCTGGATTCTTCCGGCACGTGAAGCAGCGCCAGACTATTTACAAAACAGTGATGGAGAGCTAGGAATTCGCATCCCAAATTTTCCACTCCTTCGTGCTGCGACAATTGTAATGAACGATTTGATAATCTCGACTTCAGCCAATATTCATGGTAAGCCCGCTCCGAAATCACGTGAAGAAATTGATCCGGCGATACTTGATGCTGTAGATGGTGCAGTCTTCTGTCTTGATCCACTGGCAGGAAGGCCATCTGAAGTTAAAAGGTGGACACCCTCCGGTCCAGAATTGATTCGCGCCAGGAACCTGGAACAGTCTTCTCCCTCAGAACGGCTAAATCTTCTGTTTGTCTGTACAGGAAACATCTGCCGGAGTCCAATGGCTGCAGCCATTTTCCAGAAGAAGCTGAAAGCGGCAAGTCCCGATAAGTTCGAGATTAGATCTGCAGGAACTCGAACACAAGACGGATTACGTGCAACCCTTCCCGCTGTGGAGGCTATGCGCGAGCATGATTATAATCTCGGTGGTCATGAAAGCACGTTATTATCTAATACCAAATTGGACTGGGCTGATATTGTATTCGTCTTGAATCGAGATCATCTCAGCGAAGTCCATAGTGCTTTTCCAGAATTTTCAGAAAAAGTCTATATGATGACAACTTATCCCGAACCAGGCTCTTCGTTTGATCAAGGGATCGAGGACCCTTACGGACTTGATCTTGAAACCTATCGACGCACCCGGGATGAGCTGGAAGCCGAGTCAGATCGCATACTACCACACCTGCTGAAGCGCATCCATAAGGGATGAGCATTGGAAATGGGAAAGGTGGCTTAGAAATGATGGAGCAAGCGCATGATCATTTCCCACGCATACTTGTTTTCCAGACCGCATTTCTGGGTGACCTGGTCCTTACGTTGCCATTGATTCATTCTCTCCGTTCCGAATTTCCTGAAGCGCATATTGCCGTTGTCACAAAATCATCATCTGCCTCATTGTTGAAAGATGATGATGATATTAATGAAGTGATCCTATTTGATAAACATGGAAAAGCTAAAGGTCCTGGTGGAACATTAAGGTTTGCAAGAGAGCTGAGGAAACAGAAGTTCTCACTCGCATTTGTTCCACATCGTTCATTCAGATCAGGTTTAATAACTGTTCTTGCTGGGATCCCGAAACGTGTCGGTTTCATGAAAACCGGATCTGGTCTCTGGATGACTGAACATGTTCGAAGAGATAATGAAGAGCATGAAATCCAGCGAAACCTCTCGTTACTTTCCGCATTATCCATTGAGCCACATTCAAATCGTCCAATTATTGCCCGCTCAGTAGCGACTGCAACAAAAGTTCATACCTGGATGAGCACCAACAATCTGGAACTCGACTCCTATCTTGCGCTAGCACCGGGATCGGTTTGGGAAACCAAAAAATGGCCAGAGCGACACTGGAAAGCGCTGATCAAACTTCTATCCGATTTACCCTTGAAAATTGTTTTGGTTGGTGGTCCTGATGATCATGACTTATGTGAGCGACTTCTAAAAAACAATGGCGCTGACGTAATTAACTCTGCTGGCCAGTTCAATCCGCCAGAATCTGCTGAACTTATCGGTGGAGCACGCGCAATTGTTAGCGGTGACAGTGCGCCTGTTCACCTGGCAACTGGAGTTAACACACAAGTATTCGCCATCTTCGGGCCAACGGTTCCAGAATTTGGATTTGCACCGAGTGCAGATAATGATATTGTACTTGGGCTGGATTTGAGCTGTAGACCATGTGCGATTCATGGATCTAATGACTGTCCGCTGGTTCACCACGATTGCATGAAAAAACTCAGTCCTGAAGCCGTGTTTGATATCATCAAAAAAAATCTTGCGTAATAAGAGATTGTGTACGACCTTGATCATTACAGGTGTCATAATACTGGATTTTATTCTGACTAACGGAGTCGAGAATTGAGGCAAAGTGATTTACTGAGAAAGTCGATAAGAAAAGCGCTTGAACGCTCTGCGCGGGCTGCTTCTGTCAACAACCTCATTCTTGACCCGGAATACCAGAACACACACTTCGCGAACCCACGTTACCAGGAAATCTGCCTGACACTGGCAGTTGCTGTGAAACTTCGAGTCGGTCTGCCTGAAGAGACGATGGATCTAGACCTCGAGATGGCATCAACGCGGGCCATCGAAGGATGGCTATCTTTGGTTACGAGGGATGGAAACGTTGTCACACGTCAGCACGGCATGCCTGACATGATGGCGACAGCTTATGGTCTTTTTGCAGTAACAAGATCTCTGACCCTGCTTGGCGAGCTGGTTCCTTTGAACACACGCGACCTTGCTTCACGAACGCTGAAAAGAGTTGTGAAGTTCCTCGCTCGTCAGACGGCTCCAGATGGTGTCGATGCTGCCGCTCTTTTCTATGCTTCACTCGATTCAGCGAAAGCGTGGCTTGATCTACCGAACTATACCAAACATGTTGAAGATCTGCGGGAGAAGGCTGAGCACAAGCTGAAAAAAGCGCTCGAGGCAGAATCACATACAGCAACAGATGCGGGGGCAATTGGACTTTCATTGCTGTTTTTTGCGCTTATTGACCCTGATAATGACCTTCCATTAGATAAAGAACTGCAGCAACGTTGCATCGATCGTTGCCTGATTTCAACTACTCCAGATGGCCTTTTTGGTGGTGGAGCTGAGTCATCTATCTCCTCTTTGCCGATTCCTGCGGTTTTCACAAAATTAAGCGGTCAGCTCAAAGGAGCAGATCTGGCAAGAGATCGAATTCTTCACGGGTGGGAGCAAGGTTATTATGATGGCCTGCTCGATGTTAATGTCCCATGGCTGACTCCATTGACATATATGATCGCATATGGATTAGCCTGGTTGACGGAAGACTCTGACCCACCAACACTGACAAAGCCGAATCAAATCCGCAATTTGAATGGGTCTGGCCTGCTGGAGATTGGCGACTGGTTAATACGTTTGGCCGCTGGAGGTACAATCGGCTGGCTTCATCACATACCAAGCAATTCTACCCGTGTTTTCGGGTCGCCATCAGGTCTGGCATTAAGAGAAGGACCCTGGGTTATCGAAGGTGATTACCTTTACCAGCCCACGATGTCTGGCTTTTTTCCCGAAAGCTCATCCGATCCCTGGACTATTGCAGGCGATCTGACTGCTGTTTCAATTCCAGGAACTGAACGAGCCCCTCGTCGAATTGGCTTTCCATCATGGCGAGGAAAGGATCGCAAGGGTGAAACTCGTCTTATCCCTCCGCTTCAACCTTTGAAAACTAAACGATCGCAAACGATTGAATATGGCCGTGGGATATCGTTGAAAGATGGTGCACTGACGATTGCGACAAAATTGTCAGGACGTGTCATTCATCGTCTCCCGGTTATTTGGCCTGGTGGTCATTTTGGAACACTCCGTTTCGGGAAGGAGATGATTGATCCCGGGAAATCTTCGAGCAGAAGAAAGATACGTGAGATTGGAATTGGCGGAGGCAGTTGGCCAGAATGGACAGTGAGGTTTGATCAGAACATTGATGTGATTTATGAGCCAATTCACAGCCCTGTAACTGCCCATCCATTGAGATACTTAAGTGCAGCAGTTGGCACGATTGATGTCATTGCCACAGACCGTGTTCATATGGCGTGGAGAGTGAAATAGATGATGGACAAATTCATAAATAACTAATCTCAATTAAGGATACGACCGAATAATAAGCATCAAGTGCCCGATATTTATTAGATATCGTCTATACTTACCCTTTTGACGCTAATCGAACTACAAAATCAAGCATCAGGTTGTATTCAACCACAAACCCCATTATATAAATATTTAACTCTTTATCTTATTGCCATAGATATGAAACAGCTCTATCTTGACGAATTCTTGTGAAGATTTGGAATATGAATAGGGAGGTTGAGATGGCATATGTAAGCGACAGAAAATTTGCAGATGATATGGGGCTCACGTTAGAACAGGTTAGAAAACTGATTAAACGGGTTGATATTGCATTCTTCGCTTCCGGAAAAGGCGTAGAAATGGTCTACATGTTTGATCCTGAAGTGCTGAATCTTGCCCTTATCGAGCAGGCTAAAACAAAGAAAGACCGAAAAAGAGGTCCTCGCAAAACAGCATCAATTACTTAGACAAATTTCTTCATCCATCCCAATAACGCAAAACACTCTCAAAGCGTTTATTTCAAGTAAAGCAGCTTCGTTTGCAGAGTTTCACCTTGAGAATTAGAAAGCAAGAAGAAATAGACACCGGCTGATCCATCAGGTTGCCAATTCCATTCATAAATCCCTGCATTCTGGTTCAAGTTTTCACCGACAAGCTCTCTTCCAAGGAGATCAAATATTTGGATATGAACCTGGCTGGCATGTGGTAAACCATATTTGATCACGATTGTACTATTAAACGGGTTCGGATAGGCTGCGATGATTGCGAACTCTGTTGGCAATGTGACCGATTCATCAACAGAGCTGTACGGCTCAACATTGAAGTTGAAAGTGTCATTTGAAAGGAGTGAGTCCAACCCTGAATGAACGGCTACATTCCATTCAAGCTGAAGCTCTTCCTCCCAACTTCCAAATGGTAACTCTTCCAGAAGGTTCAAGGTGGTAGTTGTATCATCAAGAATTATACTTGTGTGGAATAGCGGAATACCCTCATTCAAAGAATTCAGTACGAGTTCATAATGAAGCGTGTCCAGGGTATCGGCATCGGTAGATGCGAACCAGGAAAAAGTCAAATCACTGAGATCTTCAACAGAAAGAAGAATCCCATCCATGGGTTCAATTAATCCAAAAGAACTGGGTAGATCGGGAGTATCAAGCACAAATGATCTGATCTCTGATACGGCAGTTTGATCAAACAGGTCTAATGCCATTACGGTCCAATAAAGCGCCCCCTGAGGAAGTAGGTTGCTATCTATAGTCAGCGAAGTCTCTTCTGTTTCCATCTCGATTAAGGGGATACCCATATTTGGCCAATCACTTACATGCAAGTAATAAGTAAGCTGATCACCAGGGTCAGGGTCGAAGCTGGAGTTCCACGTGAATGTAATGTCAGTTGTAGTGATAAGTTCATCCATTTCTGGTAAAACCAGTTCTGGAGCGGATGGTGCGTCAATGATATAAACAGAGAATGACCAACCTTCTGCCGGTGTAGACCAAACACCATCACTGTTTGAGTCCTGTGCTCTCACTTTCCAATAGATGGTGACATCATCAGGAAGCTCGTCCAGCTCAGGGGCTTCACCATCTTCGTCTGAACGGATGCGATTGTCCCCTTGATTTCTCCAGTTAATAATCTGATCAATATCTGGATCAAAGAGGATGGATTCATCCTCTATTCCAGTGATCGAATCTGCGTTGGCAAAATCTGGATCGAGTGAATAGTAGATAGAATAGGTAACGATATCTTCGGGATCTGGGTCGACTGACTCTTCCCATGTAAGCAGTGCTTCACCAGCATTCACGGTGCTTTCATCTTCGACAGATTGCAATGTGAATGGTTCAGGTGGGTCTGGGAAATATGTTGAGAAGGCACCAGGAGGTGAGTTCCCCTCATCGCCTCGTTGATCACGTGCGAGTACAAACCAAATATAGTCCTCGTCATCAGCCAAGGTATCTACCCCGGTCGTGTCAGCTGTTGTCATGCTGAGTGTCACTGGAAATATGACAGACTCAGCGACAAAGAGCAGGTATGTAATCGTATCATTTGGATTGGCGTCAAAGGACTGACGCCAAGTAAAATCAATAATCGGGTGATCCACAATCTCATCAACTTCAGGGCTTACAAATTCGAATAGTGACGGAGTCGTGACAAAGGCAATCTCAGCATCTGAAGAACCTGATTCAGCGAAAAGCGCGTCACCTGTGAATCCATCGAACGTATTTACCTCAATTTCGAATTCAATCGGGTCCATTGTAGACCAGAGCTTGATCGTTATATCATTTCCAACCGTGAATCCTGGTTCTCCATCATTTGCACCCCAGGTAGCGAATGTGAACGGTGCTACATCACCTTGACCCAATCGGATCGCTCCAACACAGAGTTCACCATCATATAGACCAAGCTCATCACCTTCGACAAGATCCATTCCCTCGAAACTCAAGGAAGTAAACTCAAATTCGTGATAGAGCCCGGTCGGGCTAATTGGGACAAAATGTGTTGGCAGAGGTAATCTTTCATCCCATGTGACATTTGTAATATCAGATGGATCAGATAGTCCTTCATCATAGACTGCGAGCAGAGTGAATGCGTATGAATCGAAGCCATCGAGAACATGCACCATGCTGGTTTCTGTTGTGCTGCCAACAAGCTCACCATCGCGCAATAGCTGGTATTCAATCAGATCATCAAGATCATTTTCGAGAACATCAGGGAGTGCAGCCCAAGAAAGTTCAACTTCGCCTGTGACAGGGTTCAATGTTGCAGCAAGATCTTCTGGTGTTGGAATTGGAATCGGGTCCTGATGTGGTGCAATACCAGTGATGATCAGTGAAAATGCTTGCGGACCATTTGCGATGACTCCATCATGTGTTACTGCTACAGTATAAGTTCCAGCAGCTGGTGCAGCGATTTGGACTTTCTCCACATTATCCACATCATTATCGCCCGTTGTCGCGGCAAAAGATGGATTGTCTGGGTCAAGTAGCCAAGATTGATAAATAGTCCCTGTTTCGTCCTCTGTGACCGTCAAATCGAGATCGTTGACCAGCATTATGTCTGTTGGATTGACGGCTAAAACAGGCACTACTCCCTCAAGATCAGTCCAGACTATTGAAACAGTGATAGGATCATCACCAGCGGATTCTAATTCAACAGAGAATGTTCCACCATTAGCGAGTTCAAGCTCCTGCATCCGCCATGTAGAGGAAGAATCATCTTCTATCAGTTCGGCTGCCGCTCGGATATTTGCCAATCCCCAACCGTTATGATAATCTGGCCCGTCAGCATCACCCGCTTCATCCGCAGTATGGATTAGAACTGCCTTAATGGTTGAGGAAAGTGGAATTGTGTCGCCATGAGTGTTCCCATAATGCTCATACAGAAGGTTTGCTGATCCTGCGAGGCTCGGTGTAGCCATTGAAGTGCCATTCCAGCTGGCATAAGCATCATCGGCCCAACCAAGCGGTGAATAAAGACCTATCCCATTGGCAACCAGATCCGGTTTAATCCTTCCATCATCAGTCGGGCCCCATCCGCTGAATGAGGACATGACAACATCTTCTGGGGCATTATATCCAGCAGGGATATCATCTATCGCACCAACAGTAATTATGTTCTTTGCTGTGCCGACATAAGAGATGCAGTCATAGCCATCAGCGCCACCATCGGCTGGACGGGTCAAAGTGCTCCATACCCAGCCGTTATCCCAATAATAATGACCCTGATCTGGTCCAGGATCGTCATTTCGATCATTCCCGGCAGACTTGAAGATGAGATAGTTGGGCGCATCATAAGCGATTTGATCATAATTACGTGCTGCACTGGAGTAGTACCCAAAGCCATAATCTTCTGTTTCAGAGAGGTCAGTATTACCATACCAGTACCAGAGATCCGAGCCAGAATTATAATACCAGCCAGTGATGTATCCATATGAGTGAGATGATATCCGTAGACCGTTGCCAGCAGCAGTCGTCATTTCTATGGTATCAGAGTTCCAATCATAGGCATCCAGTTCACCTTCATGGCTCATTCCAATTGCATCGGGATCAACTCCCGCACCAATCATAGTTCCAGCTACATGTGTAGAATGATCAACCAAACTTGTCGCACCATCTTGCTGGATGACACGTCCACTCAGCTCATCATGCGTGAGACGTACTGCGCCACCATCCCAGACTGCCAGATCGCCATGAAGAGTGAGGTCACCATTCAAGTTGTAACCGGCATCAGCATTCGGCCAGACATGATTTGTTCCTATTGTTGCGGCTGCGACTATATTTTCAAGGTGAAAGATCAGGGGGCGACCATCGGGGAAGAGACCAACCAGCTCAATATTGGGATCAGAGTTCAGGATTCCCATCGGCCCGGTCTTTATATTTTTCAATTGTTTATAACGGATGCTTTGCGCTTGAGCCTGTTCTGCTTGGAGTCGAATAGAGAGCTGATTCAATCTTGCCCGGTCGACCTTTGTCTCTGCGCTGAAGGTTGGCAGCCCCAGGGAGAGGGTTAAAAGAATTAGAGTAAGTTTATTAATGGTTCGCATATTCGGCTCCACTTCAATTCAGGTTGTCCCCCAAGTTGGTGAAAGAAGAGAGATGATCTTGTGACTTGTGTCAGGTCTTCTGCTCTTTTTTCCTCGCTGCCGGGAAGAGAATGTTGTTCAAAATCAGACGGTATCCCGGAGAGCTCGTGTGCAGATGGAGGTCAGTTGGAGGATCTCCGATTTGATGACGGTAATCTTCCGGATCATGACCACCGTAAAATGTCCATGTGCCCTTGCCGGAATTTCCATGCAGATACTTGGCGACCCCCATTCCTTCCATTCTACCGAGAATAATCACATCATCCTTAATAAAGCGCTCATAATAAGCGGTTGTCTGTCCCATAAATCCTTTGATAATAGACACATGATTCTGAGTAAGCATTGTCGGAACTGGGTCATATTTAGCGGAAAATAAAACAGTCATAAAGATCCTATTACTCGATGTTCAAGTTTTTGATTGGTGGGGAGGTGGTAGCTGAGTCTGGCAATACACTCGGGTTTCAGCTCTGCCAAAACCGTCATCGGAATATTGTTCGGCCAGCTACCACACCAACTTTTTAATCTTTTGGTTGTATAAATTCAACAAAATTTATAACATATTGAAATAAAACTAGATTTTTGCTTATATATAGTGTATGCATTTGGTTCCACCTACAATATCAATGATGGGGAGCCAAATGCTGTTCAAAGAACCGTTACCATTTATCAAACAATACATAGACGAATTGAATGAATCCATCAAAATATACCGCCCTGGCCGGCAACTTCTCAGTCGGTCTCAAGTCCGAGACCCAGGTCCCCGACTACTCCTCGGAGTCCGACTCTTCCGATAGCATGGGTGATGAAATGCACGATTTCGGAGTGTCTTTCAAGAAGGGCAAGCGGGTCGGCGAAGAACAAGACATGCGCTAGAACCTAATGAAGGTGGACAACCGGGAGGTCAAGATCACGCATTCCATCATGAACAAGATCTCCGCCTCGAACATGAAGGACAACCAGAAGAAGATCAGAGTCAAGGACAAAGAAGACAGGGCCACAGTGGAACAGTGTCTCGACCCTCGCACCAGAGTCATTCTGCACAAAATGGTCAACCGCCGTTTCTTGGTCGAGATCAACGGCTGTCTCTCGACTGGTAAGGAGGCCAATGTGTATCACGCTGTGGGGCCGCAGGGGGAAGAGTACGCCATCAAGGTGTACAAGACCAGCATTCTGGTCTTCAAGGACAGGGAGAGGTACGTCGCAGGAGAGTTCCGCTTCCGACACGGCCACTGCAAATCCAACCCCAGGAAAATGATCAAACTCTGGGCGGAGAAGGAATTCCGGAACCTGAAGCGAATCGCCACGAATAACAAACTGCGGTGTCCAGAGGCAGTGGTGGTGAAATCCAACGTGCTAGTGATGCACTTCGTGGGCAAGAACATGGAGTGTGCCCCGAAACTGCGGGAGGTGTCAGGCGGGGTGGAGTTCTGGGGTCAGCTGTACCTGCAGACGGTGCAGGTGATCCGGGAGCTGTACCAGGAATGCCGCTTGATCCATGCCGACCTGAGCGAGTACAACCTGCTGGTCTATGAAGGAGCCATCTGGGTCATCGACGTCAGCCAGTCCATCGAGCATGATCACCCCATGGCCTTCCACTTCCTTAAGAGAGATATCTACAACATCAAC
>PJEL010003097.1_pt1 | contig 14525 bp, 12 predicted proteins | sample 1853271 | NCBI WGS metagenome assembly PJEL01 (sample SAMN08108733, study PRJNA415343) | Invertebrate metagenome, whole genome shotgun sequencing project. | host: Globobulimina | place: Sweden: Gullmar Fjord | collected 2015-08 | reverse complement strand
GATCCCGTCCGATCTCGGAAGTTAAGCTGGATTGGGCCGGACCAGTACTGTGGACAGAGATGACACGGGAAGCCCCGGTGACGAATCTTTTGCCTGGCACTTTCGATTGAATTTTTTTATTGATTTAATCATTGACCACACAATGTGCTCTGTCTTTACCTGTAGATTGATTTCATTTTTTACCTATAGTAGAGGATCGGCATATTTTCTTTTGCATAGAATTGATTGAAGAGTGTTGTGATCGCAATGGTATACGCGATCATGAGCGTGTCCCAGGCTCGTCCAATTTCTTCCATGCCAGGCAAGGCACCTGTGAAGGTTCCACACGCCACAGGGAATCATACAACAGTACCATTCGATGTAAGAAAGTCATTCTTGGCCGGGTCTGCTGCCGTCTTGGTGACACTCTCAGGATTTGATCTGCCAGCTCATGCTTTATTAGGGGGCCCTCCAGGAGACCGATGGGACGGTGAATCGAGTGCGATTGGAAGTTGTCCTCTTGGAGAAGAAGGTGAACAGTGTCGTGCAAATACTCTTGCAAAAGATAAAATGCTCACGTACGGGCAGATGAATAATTCTGGGAAACTCTCTGGATCAGCTACTGGTGTTCCAGTATCTGATGTGACCTCAAGTGTGTACAAACGTGATACAATGGCCTTGGCTGAGAGTCTCAAGACATACATGACTCTGGATCCAAGTGATGATAACAGGGTTGGATTGGTCAAGACTCTGAAGAAAGAATCTCTGGATTGGGTGAGCAAGTATGCACGTGGCGGGTCTGCAAGAGCAAAGTCTGCAAGAACATTGTACGTGGTTGTAGATGCTGTGCAAGGTCATCTTGCAAGTAATGGATATGCCCCATTTCCTAGAATGAAGGCCACGAAATTGGTGGAACAGGTGGATACTTCCATGGAATTCTTGGCACAGGGAAGGTGATATTCGTTTATACTATTGTACATGTATTTGATTTGATTTGATTTTTTAAACCACACATGTGATGTATCACATCCACACCCCACGTTGTATATACGTCCATCTAGATGAATGGATAGATAGATGGATCTATAGATAATGTATCCAGTTTCCTTTGATGGTGTTCAACCGACTCAGTGGCAGGTGGCATCTGGATGGGTCAAAGATACAGAAGGTCACATGACTTGACAGTATTATTCAATAATAATACGTAATAATACAAATAGTGTACAAAAGAATATACTAGTAGAGAAAATAATAGACGAGAGAACTGGAATACCCGACCATCGACGCAATTGTTTTTTCATTGGAACGGTGGGACCAGTTCAATCGTACAGCCGTCTTTAGTATCAATCGATTCTTTATTAGTTTTATAATAACGTAAAAGGGTTCTTTGATGGTGCGTGTGTGTCTTGGCTAGGAATGGTGGTGGACTGAGGACGATCACGATTGTTGATGGATGACCTCTGTCTGTTCTCTCTACAACAATGGTTGATGTGGTATCCTGACGTACTCTATGATTGATTGATATTGCAGTTGACTAAATTTGAGACGAAAAGTAACCGTGTGAAGGGACTCAGTTTCCACCCGAAACGGCCATGGATCCTGGCGTCACTTCACAGTGGTGTTATCCAATTGTGGGATTACCGCATGGGTACATTGATTGATCGATTCGATGAACACGAGGGTCCTGTTCGTGGTGTGGATTTTCATCCATCGCAGCCACTGTTTGTGTCTGGTGGTGATGATTACAAGATCAAAGTGTGGAACTACAAGCAGAAGAGGTGCCTGTTCACTCTGCTAGGGCATCTCGATTACATTCGAACAGTTCAATTTCATCATGAATATCCATGGATTGTGAGTGCATCTGACGATCAGACAATCAGGGTGTGGAACTGGCAGTCGAGGACCTGTGCTGCTGTGTTGACTGGGCATAACCACTATGTTATGTGTGCACAGTTTCATCCAAAGGAGGATCTTGTGGTGTCTGCGTCATTGGATCAAACTGTTCGTGTGTGGGATATCGGTGCGTTGAGAAAGAAGAATGTTACTCCTGGCATGGGACCTCGAGATGAGTTGTCTATGAGGGCAGCACAGGCAAATGCAGAGTTGTTTGGAAGTGGTGATGCTGTTGTCAAGTATGTGTTGGAAGGTCACGATCGTGGTGTGAACTGGGCTTCATTCCATCCAACTCTTCCACTGGTTGTCTCTGGAGCTGATGACAGGCAAGTAAAATTGTGGAGGATGAATGACACCAAGGCATGGGAGGTGGATACATTACGAGGGCATGTGAACAATGTATCCAGCGTGTTGTTCCACCCCAAACAGGATCTTATTATTTCAGACAGTGAGGATAAGTCCCTGCGTGTGTGGGATATGTCAAAGAGGGTTGGGGTGCAAACCTTTAGGAGGGAACATGACAGATTTTGGATTTTGGCAGCACACCCAAACATCAATCTCCTGGCAGCAGGACATGATTCTGGAATGGTTGTGTTTAAGCTTGAGCGTGAGAGACCAGCATTTGCATGTCATGGAACGACGCTGTACTATGTCAAGGACAGGTATATCAGGTCGTATGATTTTGCCAGTGGTAGGGATGCTCCATTGACTGCCTTGCGCCGCAATCCATCTGCATTGTACAACCAGGGAGCTCGATCTATCTCGTATAACCCAGCAGAAAACTCTGCTTTGATTCAGTCTGATGCAGAAAATGGTACATGGGAGCTCTACCCACTTCCAAAGGATGGATCTTCTGTACGTGATGTTGGTGATGTCAAGCGAGGAGATGGGTCAAGCACCATTTTCATCGCCAGAAACAGGTTTGCATCGTTGGAAAAATCAAGCAATACGATTGTCGTCAGGGATTTGCGTGGTGATGTGACGAAGAAGGTTGCCTCTCCTTTCCCAGGAACAGAAGACATTTTCTATGCTGGTACTGGAATGGTTTTGATCCAGGCAGAAGACAAGGTGGCAATATTTGATGTCCAGCAGCGCAGTGTTGTCGCAGAACTCACGGCTCCAATGGTTAAATACGTGGTTTGGAGTGGTGATATGGAGAGGGTCGCATTACTTGCAAAACATTCAGTGATTGTTGCTGATAAAAAGCTTAATAATGCAGTGACAATCCACGAGACAATCCGCATCAAGAGTGCTGCCTGGGATGATACCGGTGTGCTCATCTATACCACGCTCAATCACATCAAATACTGTCTTTCAACGGGTGATTCAGGTGTTGTGAGAACTTTGGAATCTCCTGTATACCTCACACGTGTGCATAATGACATTGTATATTGCCTTGATAGGGAGGCAAAACCACGAGCTGTGCAAATCAATAGTGCAGAATACAAGTTCAAGCTGGCATTGTCTGAGAAAAAATACGATGTTGTCATTGGCATGATTCGGGCAGGAAAACTTTGTGGAGAGGCTATTATTGCCTTTTTGCAAGAGAAAGGATATCCAGAGGTTGCTCTTCACTTTGTCAAGGATCAGAGGATGCGCTTCAACCTGGCCATTGAATGTGGAAATATTGAGGTTGCCCTTGAAAGTGCGCAAGCACTTGACACGAGAGCAATGTGGCATCGTCTCGGAGTGGAAGCACTTCGTCAGGGAAATCATCAGATTGTCGAGTATGCATACCAGAAGACAAAGGATTACGAAAGACTCTCCTTCCTGTACGCTATTACTGGAAATACTGAAAAGCTTGCCAAGATGGGCAAGATTGCTGGAGTCAGAGGCGATATGGCATCTGCATTCCACAATGCCTTGTATCTTGGTGATGCCAAGGAGAGGGTTCGTATCTTGAGAGAAGGTGGACAGCCTTCCTTGGCATACATCACTGCATGCACAAATGGTCTTGTTGATGAAGCAGCTGAATTGGAGGCAGAGATTGGTGAAGAGAACTTGCCATCTCTGCCGGATCCAAAGACTGTGAAACAGCTCAAGACTCCGACACCAATTAACAGTGATTCAAACTGGCCTCTGTTGACCGTATCCAAAGGGTTCTTCGAAACTCTGGCCACAAAGGATGCTGAAAAGGCAAAAGGAATTGCCCAGACTGCTGTTGAGGAAGTTGATCTTTCTGCTATTGGGGATGCCTGGGGCGATGATGACGATGTTCTCAACATTGACGGCGAGGAAAAAATGGATGATGGTGAAGAAGAAGAAGCTCTTGCTGGCTCAGACGATGGATGGGACATGGAAGATCTCGACCTTCCACCAGAGGCACTTGCAGCTGCAGATGAGGTGGAAATGTCAGGAGAAGAATTTGTTTCGCCAAACCCTGGACCAGCCATGGCCAATCAATGGTCTACAAACTGTCATCTTCCTGCTGAACAAGTTGCTGCTGGTGCATTCGATACCGCGATGCGCCTTTTGCAGCGTCAGGCTGGAATTACACGCTTTGAGCCAATGAAACAGCAATTCTTGGATATTTTCAGGGCAAGCCAGTGTTCACAGCCAAGCCTCTCTTGCCTGCCATCTTTGGCAATGCCATTAAATAGAGGATGGGATCCAGAGATGGACTCTCAAAATCTGTGTGCTCCAGCACTTGCTCTGACCCTCCCTGCCCAAGAAGAGAGTCTGGTAAAGGCATACCGACTGGTGACAGAGGGTAAGTTTGCAGATGCCTTGACAGCATTTGATGACATCTTGCACTCAATCCCATTGCTGGTTGTTGACTCTAGAAAAGAAGCAGACGAGGTTAAGGAATTGTTGGCCATAGCAAGAGACTACAACATCGCCTTGAGAGTTGAATTGAAGAGAAGAGAGGTAAAGGATCAGCCACAGAGGGCAGCCGAGTTGGCAGCGTATTTCACCCACTGTAATCTTCAGAGGGTTCATTTGGCTCTCAGTTTGAGAAGTGCAATGACGACCTTCTTCAAGTTGAAGAATTACAACACGTGTGCCACATTCTGTAGGCGTCTCTTAGAGTTACAGCCAGATGAGAAGATGGCAACACAAGCAAAGCAAGTCTTGGCTGCATGCGAGAAGAACCCAGTGGATGAGGTACAACTTGACTATGACCCTCGCAATCCATTCGACATTTGCTCAATCACCTTCTCTCCAATTTATAAGGGCAATGCATACGTCGAAGATCCATATACAAAGGCCAAATTCAAGCCAGAATGTGAAGGACAGGTATCCCCAGTTGGCAATGTGGCCGTCATTGGTCACGAGTCCTCTGGGCTTGTCTTCTGCAAGGCACAACTAAAGTAGACATCATTACAGTAGAAGTATTATGTAAAAATCTCATGATGACTTTGGAGCGATGAATCCTTTCTTCCTTCCCTCGAAACCTGCACGGAGCAATTTCTTCTCCCTCTTCTCCTTCTTCCTTTCCCGCTTGGCATCAATCCTCTGCTGTAAGTTGCCTTTTCTCTTTTGCTGGCGCTGATTTTGTTTCTCCTTCACTTTGTCCATTCGTTCGTTCCATGCCTTTGTCTTCTTTTCCTTCAATTTGGCATCTTTTTTGATCGACTTTTTCAAAAGACGAGGATCATCTAGCACCTTTTCCCCATGAGCTCTCGCCAACGCCGCTTTCCACGCCCTCTGTTTCTCCTCGTCCTTTGTCAGACTCTTTTGACTCTCTTTTTCAACGTGTTCTAATAATTCTTCCTTCGATTGCCTCTTCCTTGGCCGACTAGTATCATCTCCACCAAACTCTAGTTTGCCAAATGAAAAGTCAGAGCCTGTGGTCTTTTCCTTTTGCCTTGCAGCCCGAGGAGCCTTGACCGACTTTTGTTCTCTATCTATACGCTCTACTTTGGACATTTTCTGTCGACCCTGCTTTTGTTGAGCCGCAGCCTTCTTCCTCCCTTTGCTCAGAGCCTCTTCTTTCCAGTTTTTCACCGACTTTATCTTTTCCTTTGTCTCATCTGCTTTACGCTGCTTCCGCATCTCTTCCAAACGCTTCTGCAACTTCAAACGAAGCTCTTCGGCCCCCTTTCCACTCTCCTGTTTTCCATCTTCCTCTCGCTGCTTTCGCTTCTGCTCCTGCTGCTTCTGCAACTGCACAAGTGTCCCCCCAGCCTCATCTGGATCCAATTTGGTCTTCTTCGATTCCTTATATTTCTTCTTGAATTCTTCCTTCATCGCAGCCTTCTCTGACTTCGGAAGGTATCGAACCTCAACCCGCTCCTCAGCGGCCGAGTCCAAGTAATGCTTCGCCGGAATCAAATCCACCAGGCGATCCAGAAATGCCGCACATTGACTAAAATCTATCTTTGACATGCTTCTATATCAATTCAAATGACAGTCTAGGTTCCAAATAAAGTCTAATCGTGTGATTTCTATGCAGAAAGAGACACATGCATGTGATTTTTTACAACAGCAAACGCCTTTTCTTTCCCTCTGTGTCCTTTACAAGGACATTACTTCAACCACCATGATATCCAATGTAATAATTGAAAAATTAATGCCCAAGTATGGAAATATCATCCACGTGTAAAGATATCTCGTGTCCTAGATCCATGACCAGGATCTTGGGCATGTCTATGATACATACAAGATACGATTCCACACGTCTCTTCTGTGTATTTACATACTAGAATATACGTCATACATAATTCATACAGTCCTACGACTCGTTGAGAATGCGTATGATGAACATATCTCGTGTTGCCATGGGACTCTCCTGCCTTCGAAGTAGAGGGATGCTGCCTGCAGGGCAGTTTCCAGAGATTATCGTTCGTCGAGAATACAGAACGCATGCTAGAAAGAATAGAAATATATTTCAAGAGCCAGACAAGGTAGATACGGATCTCAGAGTACGTGTGTATGCGTTGCTTTTCTTGTTCCTTCAAGGGAGTTTCAAATACGAATGAATTCCTGCAGAATCTGTACAGTAGTAGTCAGTTTAACGATGACGATGATGAGGATGATGATGGTACATCATATGGTGTGCCAGTGGAGCAAGAACATCAGGAACAAACGGGGAGCAAGCAGAAGGGATCCATTCGGCAAAAAAATGCCAGGGTCACCTCTGCAGAATTCATCAAAAGTAGTGTATCTGTACAATCATGCCCCGCTCCAATCTACCCAGAATTCGCAGTCATCGGTCGTAGTAATGTGGGAAAGAGCTCACTCATAAATATGTTGACAGGCAGAAACTCCTTGGCCATGGTATCCAAGACTCCGGGAAAGACAAAATGTATCAACCACTTTTTCATTAGCAAATCATGGTATCTTGTAGATCTCCCCGGGTATTCGTATGCGAAAACATCTCGTCAGAATATCATGGCATGGAATAAATTCACCAGAGATTATTTCGCAAATCGTGAGACTCTTGTCAATGTCTTTCTACTCGTGGATGCAAGCATTCCACCCATGGAGATTGACATCAACTGTGCTGCCTGGTTTGGAGAATCAGAAATACCATTTACAATCGTATATACCAAGCTAGATAAGAAAAAGAAAGGTGGTCCACCATCAGAAGAGAATATTGCTGCATTTGAAGAGAAATTATTGGAACATTTTGAAGAATTGCCTCGTTCTATCAAAACATCTTCAAAGGCTGGACTTGGCAAGAATGACTTGCTACAATATATTGCTAAAATGCGTACTGATTTCCATCATTATAATTCATCTTTTATTTCGTAGTATCATTAATTAATTAGTTACACACATGAGAATCACTGTGTCAACGTATGACGAACGAATCGTCAGTGTCGAGGTGTGTCTTTGTTCGTTTGAATGTCTGATCAGGTACTTTTCTCTGTCTTACTTTGGTCAGGATAGCGACATGCTGATTATTGTATTGTTATTGTCACAGATTGATGGAACAGCGTCATTGGGGACGCTGAAAGCTATTATTGAGGCTGAAACTGGTATTCCTTCCTCTGCTCAAGTGGTATTCAAAGATGGTCGTGTGCTGTCATCGAGTGAATCGACCCTCGAGTCATTGGGATTTGTGAATGATGATGTAGTCATGGTGGAGAAGAACCTCTCTAGCTCAACGGGGAGGTCACCTCCTCAAATGAGGCCGGATGGATCTGCAGAAAACCCTGAACAACTCATGCATATGCTCACATCGGCAGGATATCGGACAAATACTCTTCCACCCTCGCTTACATCTGCTTTGAAGAATAACAACGTACAAGAGTTTCAAAATGCTCTGAGGGCCTTGCATCAAGAACGAGTACATGCTGCAGAGGAAGAGCAGAGGTTTATGAAACTGGCAGCAGAAGACCCACTAAACCCAGAGGTGCAGCGCAAGCTGCAGGAAATTATTGACCAAAAGAATGTGGCAGAGAACTTTGAAAATGCGATTGAATATAATCCAGAGGCGTTCTCGACGGTCACCATGTTGTATGTGGATATGGAAGTGAATGGGAAGAAACTCAAGGCTTTTGTAGATAGTGGAGCTCAAATGACAATTATGAGTAAAAAATGTGCAGAGCAGTGTGGTATATTGAGACTCATGGATACAAGGTTTCGGGGTACAGCTGTAGGTGTGGGAAAGGCTGAGATCCTTGGAAGAGTCCACATGGCTCCGCTCAAGGCAGGTGGATGTCATATTCCAGTGTCGATTACTATTCTGGATCAGGAAGGTATGGAATTTCTTTTTGGTCTTGATAACCTAAAGCGGCATCAATGCAATATAGATTTACACAAAAGCACCCTTGGATTCCCAATTCTGGATGTGGAGTTGCCATTCTTGTCAGAACATGAAATTCCAAAGAGTGCGTTATTTAATCAAGGGGAAATGCAAGAGGATGCCAAATCTCCAGTACCATCACCTCCCAAGCCTCCAAGTAGCTCACAACAACAGAATGAAGAAAAGATTACAACTCTCATGCAACTTGGATTTCCGAGAGAAAAGTGCATTGCAGCATTGCAGGCTGCAGGGGGGAATGAGGATATGGCAGCAAGCCTGTTGTTTTCAATGTAGAATCCGTGATAGATGATGTAAAATCAAGAATGGTGACCATTGATGTTAATGTCCCATGCTCCTTCATGCTCCTGATTGGTTTCCACTATTTTGCCTCGAAAACCGTATCCTGGGTGGTCCACGTATGAAATGATTGACTACACCCGGTACGTGTATTTATATATACTACGATAATTTGGAGCAATAAAAATGTCGGGTGAAAAGGCGAAGCAAGGCTGTGGATGGCCAGGATTCAAGGTTTCGACCAAGGTCGAAAAAGCGACGAGCCAAAAGCTGAAGGCAGGAACTGCGTTACCACACGTGACTCTACCAACAACCGAGGTATGTATTGCTCATGGTACATGAAGAGTGAAAATATCAGGTCAAGGCTGCTCTTGTTTTTTTTTTTGCTAGAGCAATTCTCCCATGATAGAGAGACAGAGATAGGGAGGGTCTTGTCTACTTGCTGATATATATTCCACTCCTCCTCCTCCTCCTCTTACTCGTATTAAAAGAAAATGAACCAATCATATAACAACTTGGCGTGTCCTCTCATGTAGGGCGGTGTTGTGGAAATTGGAGCTCCTAGTGGGCGTTGGCAGTTGATTGTTGCATACAGGGGAAAGCATGACCCACTTGACTTGACATACTTGGCAGCATTGCAGCATCTCATGCCTGAGTTTGAGGATTTGAGTGTGGATGTTGTTGCAGTATCTGCAGATACTAGAAACAAGGCTTGTGCTTTTGTTGATGACTTGAGAGGGGCTGTTCTGGCAGTAAGTCCTGATACCAAGGCTGCCCGGATTTCCTTCAAAGTATGTTATGGGCTCAGTGAACAGCAAATGTGCGTGTTTTATCTTTGAAAAGCGAGTTTATGTGTTGATAAAAAAACTCACAGTACACAATGTATATGCAGGCGCCGTCTCCATTTGTATGTCAGTCGCCCTCTATCCCCGGACGAATCTGTAAACCTGTTTTGTGAACCTGCACTGTTTTTGATCAACCCAGCTGGACTTATCCACGCGTTGGTGTACTCGAATGCGACTTTTGCGAGACCTGACCTGAAGCAAATCATTCAGGGTATTAAAATGGTTCAGGACAATCATATTCCAATTCGTGGTACATTTTGAGTAAAGATGTTCTTCATACATTATGATGATGTAAAACAATATACAACAAGATATCTATCGATCTATCTATTGTGGCATGACAAATTCCTCTGCAAACACATTAAGGGCTCTATTTCCGTCCATATCTCCTTCAAATGCACTGAGAGACCTCTGGACAGATTGTTTCAACCTGGCCACCTCTGCGTCAATAGCACTCAACGTGTTTCGTTGTTTCGCCAACTCTGCTGCCACCGTGTCCCTCTCCAATTTCAATGCAGCCAACTCTTGCAAACTCACCTTTCGCCGATGCACCTCATGGCGGAGTCTACGCAACCTCATGACATGCTCCTGGTCTTCCTCATTCTCCTCTACATCCATGGCTTCCAGGGCCCCTTCCTCAGCCTCACTTTTATCTTCCATTGATTCAGCAACTACTTTCTCATTATTCGGATTTTCATCCTGCTGCACCTCCGCGTCCCTGAGATATTCTTCCTCTGTCACCAACTCCAACTCTGCATCACTGTATGCAGAAGCATATGACCTACATGCCTGAATCTCCCTTTGATAGTGGTTCTTTTGATACAATAGGTTTTGCAAATGAAGACTGGAAGCATCTAATTCTGATTTCACTCCAGCAGTCTGTTCACGGAAACGTTCCACGAGTTCACACAAGCTTCTGTGAGACTTTCTAAGTTTCAAAATACTGACGAGGCCTGAACTAAACACTCCATCTCGGCCCTCATTTGACGAATCCAATTCTTCAAATTGCTTTATATGAACGTGCAATTCTTCTAGAATGCTCCGTGCATCAGCAAATGTTTGTTTTGGTACACCATCCTTTTCAGGAACCTCACCCTCTGCCACCTCAACAGTAGGGTCTTTGTTCTTCTCCTTCGCTTTTACCATACTATTACTTGTATGTACATAACAATTAATGATTATAATATGAAAGGCGTCTCAGTGATTGAGAGATACTCAAGTCGAGAAAATAGCGGAAACCAAATTGGTGCATGGTTGCTCAAAAACTCACTCCAGTCGAGTCCATTGGTAGAAAAAATTATATATCCATATGAAGTTCATGCGTGTCATTTCATATCGTTGTGGTCGTGTCATACATCTGGTGATCTGAGATCTCCTGGGTAGTCTTCCATTTGGAAGTCATTCGAGTCCCGCATTGCTCACGTCTTTGAGCAACACCAAGTCTTGTCAGGATGACGAAATCATATTCCATGGTGCATGGATGCATGCAGAGTGTTTCCTGGAAAAGTCTGTCTCGTGTATCTGTTGCTCTGTGTGATGGCACCAGTGTCCTGGGAAATACCCGAGCCCTTGCTCTTTTTTCTCTAGAGAAAACCCACACCAATCCTATAACAACTGTGTATTTGATTCCACAGAGAGTGTTTCATGGTGGTCGTAGGGGTCGAGGAGGAACGGAGAAGGAGGAATTCCTGGGATCATTTGCATCGAGGGAATGGTTCAGAGGGGCTGGGATTCATACATCCCAGGTACAAGAGGATCCTCTAGTACAGAAGAAAGGAACAGAGCCTGGGAGTCAAAGAATTCCCTTGGGAGATGTTTCAAAGAATCCTAGATCAGTTGTTCCATCTCATGTTCCTTCCAATGAGATTTATGCCGATGCAGAGGAATGTGACGAGGCCATGGAAGATTTAGAAAATGTCAGGAGGAGGGTTCAGAGCTGGAAGAAACTTCCTCCTGGTTGTGTTCCAATGTCAGTGAGGATTAAAAATATTGTTACTGCAGCAGCTGGCGGGGTGCAAACTGTACTCATGTACACTATGTCAATACCAGGAAGGGTCTTTCGGTTTTATAGTATGCCAAAGGATGATAGAAAAGCTGCCTACTCACGAGGGTGGACCGTGGTCAAGACTGAAGCAAAGCATTACTGGCTTGGTCTCAAATTGTTAGGAAAAGATACAAAGATTGCTTCACGTTTATTGGGAAAAGTACTTGTGGGTAAGGCTTTGTCTCGAAGGGAGCGTCAACAGTTGACAAGAACGACTGCAGACATCTTCCGTTTGGTGCCAATGATGGTCTTTCTCGTTGTGCCATTCATGGAGCTTTTGCTTCCAGTAGCACTCAAACTGTTTCCAAATATGTTACCATCCACCTTTGAAGATAAATTGAAAAAGGAAGAGGATATGAAGAAGAGGGTTGCTGCGAGATTGGAGATTGCAAAGTTCTTACAAGACACTGTTGCAGAAATGGCTGGTGATATGACAGCACATAGAAGTGGGGACACAAAAACATCAGCAGCAGAGCTATATAGTTTCATGCAGCGTGTTAGAGCCGGTGAACATGTAGAGCCATCGGAACTGTTGAAGTTTGCAAAACTATTCAATGACGAGCTCACTCTTGACAATCTTGAGAGAGTTCAGTTGGTGAGCCTGTGCAGATTTGTAGGTATTAGTCCGTTTGGAACAGATGCATTCTTGAAAACTAGATTACGATCTCATTTGATAGAAATTAAGTCTGACGATCGTGAAATCCAGCAAGAGGGTATTGAAAACTTGACAGAGGATGAACTTCGTCATGCATGCAGGGCCCGTGGAATGAGGGCTCCATTTGGAGAAGGGGCTACCAAGTTTATGCAACAACAGCTCGAAGAATGGCTTGATTGGAGTTTGAACCGATCGTTACCCTCATCATTGCTTTTGCTGTCCCGTGCATTTACTGTGACGTCTCCAATAGGTCAACCAAGCTCTGTGGATGTGACATCCATCAGAGAAACCTTGTCAACAATGCCAGAGGAAGTTGTGGAAGATGTAGAGCTCTTTGCAACAAGCAGTGCCGATAAGTATGAAGAATATGAGAGAAAGATTGAACTTCTCGAGCGTGAAGAAGAGCTTATCAGGGAAGAGCAAGAGTGCGAGATGGACTTGAACTTGCCTGCATTGTCCACGTCTGGCTCTGCTACAGAAAAAGCCGCAACTGCGGCTGCAGCTGCAGTCGTGAAAGAAGCTGCTGTCTCCTCATTGGCAGATGTATTGGACAAGGAATCTATGGAAGAAAAGAGTTTCAAGGCTGCGGCAGCAAAGGAAGCCAAGATGCAGAAAATACTAAATGCATTGGCAGCACTTGCATCATCAAGTGGTGTCATCTCTGAAAGAGAAGCCTTCATGGACCTTGTGGAAAAGGAAATCGAAAGGCTATCATCCACCTTGGGTAATCAGGGAACAGGGATGGTTTTCACGAAAGGCCAGCTTAATGTCGATAGAGGGAGGATAGAAGAAGCCTTGGGACAACGGAGGCTGGAGGATCGCATTAGTTCAATCCTGAAACGAGTAGAAAAGGATTTGGATGATGTGGAGTCAAAGATTGGTAACAAGTTTAAACTACTTGATACAGATAATGATGGCATTATTTCACAGGAAGAACTTAAACTCGCATTCTCATTCCTAAAGGAACAGTTAGGGGAGGAAGAGCTTCAAAGTTTCATGAATGAATTGTCAAAAGATGGTGCCATCCTTGGAGATGGAGCAATATCCACGAACGAGCTCTTACGATCTGCCTACGAGTCATCAGATGACGAAGACGAAAAATAATGTAAACCATCATTTTCTCATAATTGTCACCAACAGAGCAATGCCAGTCACAGCCCATGCAACAACCTCCCGAAAGTGCAATGTTGCAGCACTGTGTCTCAACAGATTCCCATGGGAATTCCCATGATGCATCTCTTCCTCCACATCTGATACTTTGTCACATAATAAATTAGCCTGATGATATCCCATAGCGTACATGAGAAGACGTGCATCAATCTCCGTAGAGTCATCGCGCTTTTGCAAGAGAAATTCAAGCAGATCCTGGTGAGGTGCCCACAGTGTCTCAATATCCTCTCCATCATGACAATCCTGCTTCACATCTTTATTCACATCCAAGTCCAAATCTATATCACAGATACACAACATCATGTTTGCATTCGTTATACCCGGATCGTTGAAGACAATTGGCGACATGGAAACAATATGAGCTGTATACCCTGTCTCTTCTTTGAGTTCCCGCAACGCAGCAGCTTCGACAGTTTCACCTTCATCGATCAATCCTGCAGGCATCTCCAAGCAATATTTTCCCAGAGGAGGTCTAAATTGTTTTATCAGAAGGATTTGAGAGTCATCTCCCCTCGTTTTCGCAACCAAAGCCACCGCATCAGCCCCAGATCCAGAGTCATGAAGAGGTCTGGTGGTTCTTTCAACGCTCTCCCAAAACCGAGTTCGTCCATCTGCACCAACCCATTCAATTCTCTTTGAAGAGAGCCATCGAAATCCTATTGGACCATAGTCGTGTTTACTTTTCACGAATGGCATCGACATGGTGTTCTAGGTCGTGGAGTTTTTCCTGCAACAACCACCCTTTTGTTTGTCAACTTTCTGCCCGAGCAACAGCTGCTACGGTTGTATGCTTCTTCTTTTACTAATGGCAGTTATACTTGAGTAATCAAAATATTTATTTGGGATTTTGACATATTAAATGTCCACGTCGGAATTCATTCAAGCGTCATTTGACGTTTTGGGTTTTGAAAATGTTGAATTTTTTTCAGGAAGACTCCATGGAGTCTG
>PJEL010003096.1_pt1 | contig 14528 bp, 6 predicted proteins | sample 1853271 | NCBI WGS metagenome assembly PJEL01 (sample SAMN08108733, study PRJNA415343) | Invertebrate metagenome, whole genome shotgun sequencing project. | host: Globobulimina | place: Sweden: Gullmar Fjord | collected 2015-08 | reverse complement strand
GACAGGGAATGAAAGGCCAGAATCTTGGCTTTATCATAAGCTCAATCCGGCTTTTCTTTAAGAAAAACCCCATTGAGCGTTCAGGAAGCCCCCTGACTTTAGTGGGGGGTTTTTCACTAAGCGCCAAGGGAAGTAATTGCCTCAACATCTAGCGTGTTTAACACTTTCCAAGCGGCATCACGAGTTTCGTCATTAGGGCTTGATAAATTGATCAGTAATTTTGTTATTTCCTCTAACATACCAGGCTCTAATTTGATACTGGTAAAAGCTTCGGCGGCTACAGTTGACAGATCTGAACCACTGCTACGTTTATTCGAACGATATTCTAAGGCCTTCAACAAAATTCCTTTTGCAGATGCCAGTGAATAGTTTTGCAGGTTTCCAACAGCTCTTACAATAGCCATATTTATAGACGTGTCGTAATCAAGAAACTGACGATTATCATTGGCACGTAGAGAACTGTTTCCCTCAAAAAATACTTGGTAAAATGCATTGACAATGTCCTCTTGTCTATCCTGATGGCGATACCCAATCTCGGTCAATGCATATACCGCTTCTATTCTGATGTCATTATATTGCTCGTCAGATGTCTGTTTGCGTAGAATATCGAGCAGAAAATTTGTATTGGCTTGAAAATCAACAAACCCTAACAACTGTATAATTCTTTCATTAGGCCAATATGCTTCTCCATCAGAGTCATCAAATAGATAGTAGAGCACTGAAAGCAAACATCTCTTCTGATCTTCTTGATTTATTTGTTCTTCTTGAGCGTTAAGAATATTCCCTATAGATCGAGCGGCATCCAGCCACTCATGGTCAGGTCCTGGTCTTTTCTTGCTCAGTACAGTAAAGAGATTGTCTATATCTTCCGGTTGGATAATATTGGCCGCCACAAGAATGTCAGCTACCGGCTGCCGAAATTCGTCATAATCAGGTCCCAAATCATATACACCATAAAGTAAACTTGAGACAATCAAATGAAAAGCTTCTCTCTCACAAGACTCTTGTTGAATGATAAGTCCCAAACCATCGAGATATCCAACCCATCCCAATGGCGCGAATTTCCTTGTAATGTAGATGACTTTTCTTACATATTGAGTCGATACCGGATACTGGGTAGATAGGTGACCCAAAAGTTTGGTTTGGGACGAGGATATTTCCGCTGACATGTCGAGACTTTCTAAAATTGCAGGAGCCAATTCTGAAGCCGGAATGAGGTGTTCTGCAAGTAGCTTTATCACCACGTCTACTTCTCCTCTATAGTCATCGTGTAATATTACTTGATTAATGACCCGTAGTACTTGCTCCCTAAATGCAGGGTTACCACTGTACACTTGCCCTAAAACATAAATTATTTCCGGGTTTCTATCTCTTTCCCAATGTTGTTTTGCATAAGATGGTCTATAATCCAAGAATCCTAATAAGGTTTCTACCATATCCGGAGTGGCAAATCTATGCTTGGCTATATTAGCATAAACATTTAGATTAAAAGTTGTGTTGTACTTAAGCTCACGAAGTAAAAACTGAACAGAGGCTGTGTTAAGCACATTATTAAGCGCTGCATTAGCAAGAATAAGCACAACAGTACTCATTGCTTTCCTGGTATCTTCTACATTATGTGCAATCTTAAAATATTTATGCCACTCATCACCATACTTCTTATTTTCGAGATTGAGGATTAGTTCAGTAGCCAATTTACGAGCAGATTCGTAACCCGGCAATCCAGATATTAATTCTTCATTCTGGGCGGTTTCATTTTCTAGGTCTTCATAAAGTTGGATAAATGGCTCAAGCCACTGTTCCTGGATGTGTCCTGACTTAGCAACAGACTCAAGTCTTGCGAGGGTTTTTTGCCATAATTCTTTACCATTACTATCGGTCTTGTCAATGCGCCACAATTTCTGATAAAGTGCTATTGCTTCAACCTGTGCACTCACTTTTTTAACCTCTTCGGGGATTTCTTCTTTACCCTCGGATGGAGTTCTTGTAGGTGATGCAGAGTTCGAAGCATAGTCTAAATGGTATCGATAATCCGATTGTAATTTAGATATAGCATCCTCAAAACTATATTCAGATGGATCTAAATTTTTGATAAGCTCTCCACCAATTATGTTCGCTTTGGCAGCATTTTTTATGGTGCTTGCCGCCCAGAATCTGATCTGCATTTCATCATTGTCCAATGTTTTTAGGAGTAAACGAAGAATTTGATCAGTGTTCAAATTTGGTTCTGCTTGTAACGTCTCATCAAGAATCTTCATAACAGTTTGGCGAACATCGGTGTCATGATGAACAAGACCTTCCTCCAATGCTTCAAAGATGATAGGCTCAGCTCTATCCGAGATCAATATTTTGGATAAGACAGAAGTTAGTACAGAAGAAGGTACGTACTCGATATATCCAAGTTGCTCTTTAGAGTTCTCAGCACCTATACATATGAAAACTACCATTCTTGACACATCTGGATGTGGTTGGCTGGGTGAAAGAGCAGCAAGAAAAATCCTTTCGACGTCATCATCTTTCTTATAAGATTGAAATGATCGAATGGTATACCAAATCATCTTTTGAGCAGTTTCACCTGATATTTGACCGGTTGAGAATCCATATTCAATAGCATCGAATAATTCTTTTTTTTGTGTTCCCCTTCGTATTCCACTGGATGTTCCGCCAGAAATTTTATAGATTAAAATAGTTAGTGCAGCAGGCGGGGCTTGATCCCATAAAACCAGTTTCTGCGCAAGCCGTAAAGCTACTTCAGGCGGATCATGCTTATTAGCATTATGCTCAACAATAGAACTGAATAACTCAACAAGTTCAGGAACTTGCTCATCATAATAGCTCAGAATTTCTACAATCCAATCGCGCCCTTCACCATTATTAAGAACCCGTCTTGTATTTGAGAGTAAATATCGAACTAGATACACGTATTGTATAATTTGATTCTTTTCCGCTATAGTTTGTTCATATTGTTCTATTCGATTTATCTCTGACAACAAGGCATAAACTGTGTCAAGCGACATTCGCTTTTGTCTGGCTTGTTGGCGTAAGACACGTCCGGAAATGGGCATGCTGCTGAATCTGTATTCATCATCATTACCGCCCCGATACCTTCCCAGGTAAATATCCTGAATAAGGACATTCAACATTATTTTTCCTGCCTTCCCTTCAGAAACACTGGCAGCAGCTTCTGCCGCCATTCTTGCTAATGAGGGAATATCAGACCGCATCAATCCTGCAAGGCTTTGAGCCACAACTTCTGCGTTTGCCGTATTGATTTTTAGGGAAACCTCACCGATTAGTTTGGCGGCTAACAAGATTTCGTGCTGGAGTGCAGCTACCATACTTTTCTTTAGATATTGAGCATTAGATCGTTGCAGCCGTTTAGACAAAAAATAGATTTGGATTTTTTCACCGTAATATTTTAGTAACCTCATTGCATACTTGAGGCTAATAATAGCAAAAAAAACGGGGATAACAATAAGGACAAAAATTAATAATGAGATATCTTTTAATAATGCCAGCAATGCTTGAGCTTTATTAGCTGAGAACTGTTTTTTCCATTGTTCTGCCCATTGTTTTAGTATTGTCAGTATTGTTTGGGGAATATTATCATTATCAGAGAGTCGTTTCTGCCAAAAGTCTTCTATAAGTTCATCACTGAGTCTAAGTAACCAACGTATGTAGCGATTAGTGTATTGAGGCAACGGTTTTCCTATATCGCCTCGCGAAAGCCTAACGACTATAATAACAGGTAAGAACAAAGCTAACATTATGAAAAAGACTGGAAAGAGAACTAGAGCAAACGGAATTAGTATTAACGCGCCAATGAATTTGTGTTTTGTAAAAAATGATTTTGGATGATTATATGGTTTGGAACTTTGAAGAACGCGCTCTAGAAAATCTTGAAGATGTTCTTCCTCCATTAAACCAGCGAGTAGGAGAAATGTTTCGTGCCAGACATCATGATACAAATGAGTTCTTATTTGCTGCCAGGTATCATCAGGATCAAATTGCCACATTTGATATAAATATTTAGCAACGGCATATTCCTGAAAGGTGAGGTGACGGAAAGTAAATATCTTTTGTGCTTTAATTGTTAGTTTGTCCAACAAACCAGCGTTTTCCCAGAAATCAATAAGCTTGTTAGCGGTAGAGATTTCAATTTGAAGGTGATCTGCCAGTAACTGGCTTAACGTTTCTTCATTTGGTTTTGCTTCTAATCTGCTAGAATAGTATAGACGGTGCAAATCCCAGCCCAGTCTTAAATAACTCTCCCAAAGTAAATCAACTGACAAATCTTTTTCCCGTGATTTCTCCCAGTGTTTTAGTAACAGTTCACGGACATATTGTTCATATAATTCACTGCGGCTTTGAGGTAATGCTAAATTGGGATTTTGTTCAAACAAGATGACTAAAAACGTTAGTAAGAGTGGGTTGTGCAAAATAGGAACTAGCCGAGGGCGATCAAAAATCTTATTTTGCAGTTCCTTTACTTGCGTAGCTACCCAGTTCTGGGGATGTTCCCTTTTTTCAGCTAACACACTGAACCAATCGGTTAGGAATTGATTGGTATCTTTGGCTTCCAGTGGTAGAATTTCAAAAATTTTTCTATTTAAGTTGTAGGGATATCCAATGGGGCGCGAGGTGATAACCAACTGATGTTCTTCTTTACCCCCAGGTAAATGATTGGCCTTCGTTGCGATATCACTGGCTTCATCACCAGCTTCATCTAATCCATCCACCAACCACAAAACTCGTCCGTTGGCAATGTACGTTTCAATCGCTTGTTCTAGATTTTTGTCATCATTACTGGCTTGTTTAATTGCAAATTCCCGTAAGCTCAAGCTTCTTTTATCTGCAATATACTCCCGAACCCGGATAATAATTGGAAGTGGGCCATTAGGAGCAATTGCAGCCTTATGCGCCAAGTAATTTATTAGTGTTGATTTGCCGGCACCCGGTGCTCCCAATATTACCAGATGAGAATGCTCATTTAGTGCTTGTTCAGGATCAATTGGGTCAGGACGTGTATTGAATTCTGCCGTTTCTCCACGCCGATACAACTCCTCACCCATCATGCGTACAATGTAGACAAAATCATCTACAATCCTATCCTTTTTGAGGATGGCTTCCGCCTGAGCCTGTTCAACCATAGTATCTGTTTCGGTGCGGCGTTTTTTGTCTTGAGTTCTCTTGGCTATCGCCTGAACCTTAATGTAAATTCGCTCCAGTGGAAAAAAACTATCTAAGCCATCGGATATGGGGATACCTTGCAAGGAAATAAATTCAGTGTCTTCAAATATTTGACGGCGATAATCAGCTAGCAACGTTGTTTGTGGGTCAGGTTGAATCGTTAGATCAGGCCAGAGTTTCTTTAGTGTATCCGCAGTTGTGGCCCAGTTCAACACTGCCGTAGGATGCGCTCCGTCACCAATGTCATCAGCAAACTCACTAATCATTCCAACCACTTGCCTCGCCTCAACATCAAGCACTGGCGATCCGCTCACCCCCTGTTTTATCAGATCACCATTCAATTGAAGCATCGGTTGTTTGGTGGAATGGTTGACTATTCCACTAATAGTATGTTCAGTCACATGCCGTTCCTCATACTCATCCAGACGAGCAAATCCAAAGGTGTGGTAAAGACAATTACTGCGGCCTTCGGCACTACCCAGCGTGACTGGCTGAACGTTGGAAGGCAGGTCTTCCAATTCCAAGAAGGCCACATCGTCAAGAGAGACGTCGTCATTGTCGGATTCGTATGGTCTGTAGCCTTGGGTATGGACACGCACGGTTTGCAGCACGTCGCTGGAATAGAAGCGGATGTTGAGCAACTCACCTGGTCCACTATGGGCGTTCTCAACAACGTGAGCGCAGGTCACAGCCAAATTGTCAGCCAGCACAAAGCCGGTGCCTATGGTTTCACCATTAGCATCAATAATACGGATAATTGAGTTGGTTAGGTCAATTGATTTCGTCAAGATTGTTGTCACCTAGATGTTTTTGGACCAGCACACTGGTACGAATGGTCAATAGTAAACGGCATCAATAACATTAGAACGATCGTTTGGACTCTCCATTTTCTACAAAAGAGATTTTAGTTTACATTTGTGAGCGCCATTGTTTGAATATCCAACGTGTTTAGCGCTTTCCAGGCAGCGTCACGAAGTCGATCATTAGGGCTTGATAAACTCATTAGTAGTTTAATGATTTCCTCCGACATATCAGGTCGCAATTTGATGCTGGCGAAAGCCTCCGCCGCTGATGTTGGTAAATCTGGACGAAGACTATATCTACTTGAAGGGTATTCAAGTGCTTTCAAGAGAGTTTTTCTTGCGGCTAATGAAGAATTTTGTAGGTTTCCAATAGCCATGACGATTTGCCTCTTCAGCTCTTCCTTTAGCCGTGAGTGACGTTCCCTAGTAAGATCTCTCATAATATACTCTGTGTCATCAAAACCCTCCGTATCATCATTAGCGGGTAGCGAAGTATGTTCATCAAAAAACACATCTTGAAAGGCCCTGGTGATTTTCTCCTGTCTATCCCTATGACGATATCCGATTTGAGTTAGGGCAAGTACTGCATGTATCCTAACCCCAGTCCTAATATCAATATCCTTACATTGCCCAACTAGAGACGGGTTGCGAAGCAGACTGAGGAGAAAATATGTATTGGCTTCAGAGTCAACAAACCCTAACAAATGCACAATTGTTTCTTTAAGCCTATAGGATTTTTCGTCAGCATCATTCAGCAAATAGTGAAGTGTTGAAAGTAGACAACCTTCCTGATCATTTTTTTCTTCTTGAGCGTTGAGAACACTTCCTATAAATTTAGCGGCATCCAGCCAATTCTGATCGGGGTCCGAGCTTTTTCTGCTTAGCACATTAACAAGCTTATCTATGTTCTCTAGTTGAATGATATTGGCTACCACCAGGATGTCAGTTACCGATTGTCTATATTCATCGAAGTTAAACCAACGTATACTCTTAAGTAGTAATGAGGTAATCAGATGAAAGGCCTCCGTCTTACAAGACTCCTGCTGAACGATAAGCCCCAAGCCATTGATATAGTTACTCCATCTTAACTCGTATGATTCTGGTTCTTCAAAAATGTAATCGATAATTTTTTTACATACTGAGTAGGAACCGGATACCGGGTAGATAGCTGTCCTAAGAGTTGCGTTTGTACGCTTGATATTCCGTATGGTGTATTAAAACTTTCCAGAATCGCAGGTGCCAATTCTGAAGCTGGAATCAGTTCTTCTGTCAGTATCTTAATCACAATTTCATAATAGCCATTTGAAATAGCCTGATTAATGGCTGGTAGTACTTGTTTATGGAAGGCAGGGTTGCCACTATACACCTGGCCTAAAGCGTAGACTATCTCCGGTCTCGTGGTTCTTTCTCTAGAAAAAAGACCTGAATAGGTGGGTGGGTTCTCAAAGAAGTCCAGCAAATTCTCCACTAGGTCTGGCGAGGCAAACCCTTGCTGGGCTATTCTGCCATAAACTTCAATCTGAAAGGGTTTGTTCTGGAAAAACTCAATGATGTCTTCACGAAGCAAGAACTGGGCAGAGGCGAGGTTAAGTACATCATTAAAAGCTGCATTTGATAGAATGCGTACCATTGTACACATTGCTTTTTTAGCATCCTCTACGTTACTGGCAGCATTAATATATTTGTGTCGCTTTTGCCGATCAATATCACCATACTTACCTTTAAAGCCCCAGATTAGTTCAGTCGTCAATTTGTCAGCAGATTCGTACCCTGGTAATCCGGATATTAGTTCTTCATTTTCTAGGGCTTCTTCTTTAAGGTCAATATAGAAGGCGATAAATGTCTCAAGCCACTCTTCTCGGATATAACCTGGTTTAGCAACAGACTCAAGTGCCGAGAGTAACTTCTCCCATGAATTTCTACCGTAGGTCTTATCAACAGCACAAAACTTTTGATAAAGCACTTTGGCTAAATCTAGAGATGCCGGCCCACGATCGGCTATCCATGCAAGAACTTTAATTGCTTCCCATTGAAGAGGATATTCATCGCTATTCAGTTCATTGGCAATTAGAGCTATGTAGGAGTTGTCTATTGAACAATGGATGATAGCATTCCCCAGCTTCGTCATTGCTTCAATTCTTTGATCTTGATCCGAACTACCCATCATTTTTTCGATTGCACGAATTTCCTCAGTAGTCATCTTAACAGCTTTTGCTTGTCGTTTTTCCGGCTTAGTAGATATGACATTTAAATAGTCATTTAGAGATTCCGAGTTATGAACTTTATTCAACCGTGATGAATAAGCTGATCGTATTTCATCACTGACGCTATCAAAACTGTTTTCGGGAGGTAACTGGTTTTGAGGTAATTCGCCCTTTTGCATCAAATGAAGATGAGCACTTGCAACTTCATCTGTGATCCCATATTTATGATCTTCAAACGTAAATCCAAATAAAGGGTGGGCATAAGGATTTTCAGGATTATGTCTTGCCGCTTGCCAAAATGGCCCCAAATCTTCAATAAGTCCATCGGTGATGATGTTCGCTTTGATCGCGTTTTTTATGGCGATTGCGGCTGAGAGTCTAACCTCATATTCGTCACTACCCAAAGCTTTTAGGAGTACTTGAAGGATTTGATGAACATTGAATTTTGGTTCTGTTTGTAACGTATCATCAAGAATTTCTATTGCGGTTTTGCGAACATAATAATTCTCATGGATGACCCCTTCCTCCAATGCTTCAAGCGATGCTTTAAATATTGCAGGATTTGCAGTATCTGAGGTTAATGTCCGGGATAAAATTGAGGTTATTTCAGGATAAGGATCACGCCCGTAGTATGTATATCTCCAGCTATTTTCAGAGTTATGGGCACCTATGGTGATGAGAACGAGAACGGCAGCTTTGGCAACATCTGAATAAGGTTGATCGGGCCCCCAAACAGCAGCGAACACTGCCTTGATACCTTCTTCTTCTCCAGACCGAACAACACCCCAAATGAACCGTTCAGCAATATCCCCTGATATTTGACCCGTTTGGAAACCGGTGGCAACGGTATCAAGTAATTCTTTTGAAGGTTTTTTTCTATTTTTGATGCCAGAACAGCAAGAGCGAATGGTGTTGTATGCTTCCATCGAACAAGACATTGGGCCAGATGTACCGTAGAATCGTCTTTTTCAAACCTGAATCTCTCCATCAAATTCGAGACTATCTGAATAAACTCATCGGGGGGACTAGTATCAATGTAGTAATAACTTAGAATTTCTATTATCCATAGGTGTTTTACATCTGATAGTGTACGAGATAACAATGCTTGAGCTGCATCTGGCGACATTCGTTTTTGTTTGGCTTGTTGCAGTAAAACACGCCAGGAAATGGGCATTCCGATGGGTGTATGCTCATCATCAATCCCCCCAAAATAGTGTCCTCTATAAATATCCTGAATAAGGGTACCCAACATAATACTTCCTGCCGGTCCTTCAGAAACACCTGCGGCAGCTTCTGCCGCCGCTCTAGCCAGTAAGGGAATATCAGACCGCATTAAATTTGCAAGGTGTTGAGCCACTAACTTTGGCGTTTCTGTACCGGTTTTTATAGGGCTTTCGCCAATTAGTTCTGTAGCTAATAAGATTTCGTGTTGGGTTGCGGCTAATACGGCTTTCTTTAAGGATTTTTCATTAGACCACACTAAATGCCGGTAACCATTGATGATTTTGTTGATGAAACCTTTTGAAAGTACCCAGGCAAGGCCAAAACTCAACATCACTGGAATGATACCAAGTACCCAGAAGGCAGGAGTCAATAGTAGTCTTAATACACATTTTAATTGAAATAGTCGCAGCCATACATTGGGACGTTCGTAACTTGAGAATAGTTCTTCCCATTCTTTTTTCCATGCATTTATGTCATTCGTAGTATTATTAACTATTTGATGAAAACCATATATGTATCGGTTAGAAAAATGTGTTTGCGACTTTGACTTGTCCCTTTGGAAAAGCTTAACCACTAAGGCGATAGCAACCAATAAAAGGAGTAGTGGGACAATTATCAACGCAATGGGAAAAAGAATCAGAGCGATGGGGAAAACAAGAATAGCTCCGATGAATCGATGGGCTTCAAAAAAATCTTCTGGATGCTTGAAAGGTTTTGAAGCTTGAAGCAAGCGGTTTATAAAGTTCTGGAGAGGTTCTTCTTCCATTAAACCGGCCAGCAAGAGCAAGGGCTCACGCCAAACATTATGGTACAGGTGGGGTTTTATTTGTTGCCAAGTGTCATCAGAATTAAATTGCCATTTTTGATGCAGATATTTGGCTACTGCATATTCTTGGAAAGTGAGGTGACGGAAGGTGAAGTAGGTTTTGTTATTGGTTTCCCAGATATCTAAAAGGCCTGCTTCTAACCAAAAATTAATAATCGCTTCGGCTACAATGATTGGGTCATGGTCTCCAATGAATTCTGGGTAATACCGAGACAGATAATTCGCCAAAGCGTTAATAAGGTATTCTTTTTCAGGTTCAGGGTTAGTTTCGCTGCCGTAGTAGAGCAAATGGAGTTGCCAACCTAGGTAAATAAAACCTTGCTTAACGGCCTTAATGGCAGGTTCTCCAAGAAGAAGTTTGCCTATTCTTGGATACCGGATAGCCAGTATTCGCTCCTCTTCCTCTCTTTCCTTTCCCTCACGGTAGTGTTCCCAGTTTTCGACAATATAATCAACATATTTTTGGTACAATTCGCTTCTGTTTTCAGGCAGGGTTTGTTGTTTTTCCTCACTAGCCAGAATAACCAAAAATGTGAGCAGGAGGGGGTTTTTCATCAATGGTGTTAAGCGGGGCTTTTTCAATTCATCTTCAAGCCATTGTCGGCGTTCTTCAAGCTGTGCTTGTTGAGATGGGTTAGCCCCTGTTAGTAAAGCAAACCAGTCGGCAATGAATTTGTCAATATTTTCTGTAACAAGCGGTAATACTTCAAAGGTCTTGAATCTTTCTTTATCAAAACTCTTGGAGTATTCAACTGGGCGGGAAGCAACGACAACTTGTCCCAAAAGATTATTTACTTGACTGACCACATCGAGTCTATGTTCGCCTCGCGCTTCATCCAAGGCATCAATCAGCCATAGTACATTCCCTTGTTTATCGGCCTCTGTTAAAGTATCAATCAATACTGCATCAACCAAATGTGGTTCTTTGCCGATTTCTTTCAAGGCGAACTCGAATAAATTGCCAGCTGAGTCTGTTGAAAAATCCCGTGCCGAAACCAGGATAGGAATTGGGCCATCATCTTGAAAGGCTGCTTGTCGCGCCAGCCAGCGCAATAAAGTGGATTTTCCAGAACCAGGCGCTCCCAGGATGACTAACCGATTGTGTTCTTTTAAGGCGTCAGCCGGAGAAATCGGCTCCGGGCGTTCATCGGTGCGGTAGGTGCTCCCTTGTCGGTAGAATTGTTCGCCAAATTGCTTAAGTATGAAGAGGTCTATGTGAGATGTTGCTTCACTTTCTCTCTGTTGTGAGGTCTCTCGCCGTTTCGGTTTTTCTTTTTTCGATTCTGCACAAGCCGCCTCTTCTCGTTCAAGTTGTTCCATCTTTCGTTGTCGTTCGACTATCTTGTGTTCCACAGCTTGCAGTTGAATATAAATTTTGTCCAGGGGAACTTTCCCCACTTCGGGTGGTAGAGGAACCCCTTTCATCGTTACATCCTGGGTTTGTTTTTTAATATAGTCTCGATAATCTTTGAGTTTTTGGGTATAGGGATCAGGTGGTGGTTGAAGCACCAGCGCAGGGCAGAGTGTGGCAATTTTCTCCAGTGGAGTCATGAAGGCTGTCTGACTCAAGCGACCCCGCGAGTCAGGGTCGGCGGTGGAAGTGACCATCCCGATCACCTGTTGATTGACGGCATCAAACACCGGCGCACCGCTGAATCCGCCGGTTACCTCCTGGCTGCGGAGTTGTAAGACAGATACACCATTGAGGATGGTTCGGCCCAAAATGTGACCGCTGGCTGATAGTCCACCTACTGGATTAGCGTCAGGAAAACCAAAAGTCTCGAAATGATGACGCCTAGTATTTGTGGATTGTCCTAAGGGAAGTGGCTTAACCCCCTCAGGTAACGGTGTATTGGCCTGTAAGATAGCAATATCCTCAGTATCGGGATCACGCCACCCATCCGGCTCAACCATAGCAGTGGCTTCGTCGCCAGAGAACCGAAAGATGAAGTTTACGTTTTTGCCGGGACCGGACCCGGTGTCTACAACCACGTGGGCGCAGGTAGCAATTAACCCATCATCGGTGAGGACGAAACCTCCACCAACTGTTTCACCGGATGAGTTAAGGATACGGACGATTGCTCTCTTAAGAGGTGTGGTCATCGGTAAATCACTCCAAATATAGATTGGTTTGTACCAAACACCAGGTTATGCGCAAAACCAGTCTAGTACACTGAGGCTTAAATAAACCCATAGTTTAAGCAGCCAATGCCTTGCCTTTATAAGTCCATTTGAAGGGTTTAGCCATAGTTCGATTATAGTAAGCAATGAAGGCCAAAACTTTGGCAGTCAAATCCTTAATAGATGAGAAATTACCCCGCCTGATCACTTTTCTTACCAAAATACTAAACCAAATCTCGACCTGGTTCATCCAAGAGGCATGCTTGGGAGTATAGTGAAAAACAATGCGGTGGTCAGGATTACTCAAAAACTTGGCTCGGCTTTGCATTGATTTGAGAATGCCAGATTTACCTTTAACCCCCAACAGAGCTTCATCAATATCAGACTCAGCGGCGACGTAGCGAACCAAACTTTCAGATTGATGAGTATTGAGATTGTCGGTCACGAAATGCCATTTGAGGACCAAGGGGTCAGCTTCGACAGAGCGTTTGATGTGATTGAGATAATCTTCTTCTGTGCGGGTAGGGCCATAAGAAACAGTCCCAATTTGACCAGTGCCCACCTCGAAATTGACGATAAAGCTCAAGGTTCCGTGTCGAATATACTCATATTCTCGGCGTTCCACCTGGCCGGGTTGTAACGGTAAGCCAGCATACTTTCGGGCCAGAGCTTGGACCCCGGTCATCTCATCATTGCTCACCACTCGTTGACCTTGTTGGGCCAACTCTTGGGCCCGGTGATAATGGTCATTGATGTCTGTTATCTTCTCTTCAGACTGCTCATCATCCCCTGGCGTAAGCCAATAGCGGATTAGATGCGGTTTGATATCCCCTTCTTTTTAAAAGACGTCCCGCGTGTCGGGCCGATATCTGTTCAACTATCTTTCGTTTCATTATCTCATCTGCGATTTCTCGGTTCGTCCAATTCGTGATGGGTCGCTCCGATTTTTCGGGTGGCTCACACGCCAATTGCTCTATCTGACATCTCTGGTCTGCCGTTATCTGCGCTGGTACTCCTGGCCGGGGCAAATCTTCCAACCGTTCCTCCACACTCAAATCCTCCAACTTGATCCCTTCTAACAATAACCATCTCGCTCTCCATAAGCGGACCCTATCCAAGCTCACTCCCACTTCTCGCTCGATTTGGCTGTTATTTTTACCTTCTCCCGCTGCTAATACGATCCGACCCCGTAATGCGATCTGTTGTCCGACTGTATGCCGCTTGACTAACTTTTCCAATTCCTCTCTTTCCTTTTTTCCTAACTCAATTGGGTTTGGTTTTGGTCCTCTCATGCTTGCCTCCTTTTTCTCTCTTTTTCTTAATTTTATGATTTTCCCTTTCCTTTGTCAAAACTATAGGTCTATTTATGCCCTGGTGTACTAGGCAGTTGGACTTGATGAACCCTACCGAATAGGGTATCATCTCACCAACATCAATCTACAGTTGTTAAAGAAGTGCGCTTTTTAACGATATAAGGTATTGATTCCAAAGGAATCTGTGCTTGGACAACGGCACAAGGGTTATGGAGCATGCGTTGGCAATTGGCAATTGTCAGGGTGTGAAGCCTCCTGATAATGTACCGGCTCTGACAGCCATAAATCGGATGACCGGGCTAACCCTGTGACCTATGCTGACGAACAGAAATCTGTGATAAACGTCGTGACAACTAAAAGGTGAAAGTGGCTGACACACCTTGACAAAAAAGTAAGGTGGCTGGCCCTGATACTTTCTTTTTATCAGGGTGTTGTTCCATCGTCCACCCGGCGGAGAGCAGGCAGCTAAGGGTCACTAGATCGTATCTTATATCGGAACTAAGGAACTCTCAAACCGCTTAACCTGCTGTTCCAGCAGGGTGCGAGAATGCCAGCACGCGGGAGAGAGGGCGGAGGCGGCGTAGTAGCCAAACGCTTGGCTGTAATGGCCGGGACAGGGTGAAGGTCCGCCAGGGGAAGTCTGAGGAAAAGTCAATAAACGGATTAAGAGAGGAAAGCAGATGACAGCGGTGGAAACACTTAGCTGGTGCGCCTCTCGGTAGGCAACTACCAATCTGCCTTGACCCAGTACAAAGACCGAACTGGAAAGCCGTGTGCGGTGAAAGTCGCATGCACGGTTTGGGGTGGGGGAAAGGCTGTAAAGCCCTACCTATCACCACCAGTTGGT
>PJEL010003095.1_pt1 | contig 14533 bp, 12 predicted proteins | sample 1853271 | NCBI WGS metagenome assembly PJEL01 (sample SAMN08108733, study PRJNA415343) | Invertebrate metagenome, whole genome shotgun sequencing project. | host: Globobulimina | place: Sweden: Gullmar Fjord | collected 2015-08 | reverse complement strand
GGACACGCTCGCATTATTGCAAATAGGAAAAGAGAATAAAGTTAATCTTGGCATTATAGAGGCTACCGTAAAAGCTAACGAATATCAGAAAGAAAAGACTGCTACCGATATAGTAAATAAATTAGGAGCTGTTAAGGGTAAAACTGTTTGCGTCCTCGGTCTTTCATTCAAGCCAAACACAAATGACATCAGGGACGCCCCTTCCTTATACATCATTGAGGCTCTCCTAAAGGCAGGCGCAAAAATCAGGGCCAATGATCCTGTAGCAATGAAAGATGCAAAAGAGGTCTTCCCGAAGATAACGTATTGCAAGGATCCATATGAAGCTGCCAAAGGAACAGAAGCAGTAATAATTGTCACTGAGTGGAACGCATTCAGAAACCTTGACCTCAATAAGATAAAAAAGGCCGCAAAAGGATTATTTTTCTTTGATCTCAGGAACATATATGACCCCGCAAGAGTTAAAAAAGCGGGATTTGAATACTATTCCATAGGCAGGTAATGCTTCATTATCCATTTAATTACTATCAGTTACATGCCGATATCACATAAGGCAGAACTAAAGTTCAACAAATAAACTATTAACAACTTGACTTTAAGAGTAGATATACACTAAATTATTCTTTATGCGAAAACCATATATAGCAGCCAATTGGAAAATGACAAAGACCATTGAGGAAACTGAAGAGTTTATCAATGCATTTATCCCTCTAGTCAAAGACATAAGTGACGTGGACATATTACTCGCTCCACCTCTTACCTCGCTTAGCACTGCTTCAGCTCTGTTAAAAAGCACAAACATCAAGCTCGGAGCCCAAAACGTCTATTTTGAAGAAAGCGGTGCATATACAGGTGAAACATCACCAAGCATGTTGCTCTCTGCCGGATGTTCCACCGTAATCATCGGCCACTCTGAGAGGAGACAGTTCTTCGCAGAAACCGATGAAGTCGTTAATAAGAAAATTATACTCGCTAGAAAAAATAACCTTGAAGTCATACTATGCATCGGTGAGTCATTAGAAGATCGGGAAGCAGGCAGAACTTTTGAAGTCCTGGCCAAACAGCTCACCGGCTCTCTTAAAGATTTACCGCTGGACGAAATAACTATAGCCTATGAGCCTATATGGGCCATCGGGACTGGAAAGACCGCAACGAAAGAACAGGCTAATGAAACACATGCCAATATACGTGAGTGGTTGAGAAAAAACAAAGAAGGCGCGGATGCCATCAGAATACAGTACGGCGGAAGCGTAAAGCCGGAAAATGTCGAAGAACTTATGGCCCAGCCTGAGGTAGACGGAGCACTCGTCGGTGGCGCAAGTCTTAAGCCTGACAGTTTTGCTAAAATAGTGGCCGGCGCAATAAAAAAATAAAAAGGTTTATAAATACATGTATTCAGCAGTTATAGTAATTCATCTAATCGTCTGTCTTTTTTTAATTTTCATAATTTTGATTCAGAGCAGTAAAGGTGCTGAAATGGGCGCGGCATTCGGCGGATCGAGCCAGACCCTGTTTGGAAGTAGAGGCGCATCTTCCGTTATCAGTAAAGTAACAACAATCGTTGCCGTCCTCTTTATGCTGACTTCTCTCTCTCTGGCGATTCTTTCTGTGAGACGGGGTTCCGTAATGTCTTCAATCACTACTCAGGAATCTTCCACAAGCCCGGTTCCAGACGCATCAACCGGTCCTGTTCAGGAGCAGCCAGCTGCACCAGGCCAGGGCGAAGCCCAGGATCCAACTCCGGCACAACCAGTAGAAGAACAGAAGTAAGTCCTTAACTCATTTCTTATCCCAAGACTTCCTTATTATTTTTTTCCTGCGACCTGTAACACCTTCAATTACACATAAGAATCAATATGTTGGCCTTTCTGAAAGGCGTACTGAACTGAATTCCCATTTCTGTCATATGTCATAGTAGCCATAGCTGCCTGCGTGGGAATACGCTTAATTTGATTGCTGTTCGCTATCACAGGCATGGGCCTGCTTTCCCTGTGAGTGGCTTCCCTGCCGCGGGGGGTTACATCAATAATGCGCTCTTGCTGCCGTGAACGGTTCTGCTGTTGCCCAGACGAACTGGTATTGACACGCGCGTCACTGGCCGCATGATTATCGGCGCTAGGCCCGAAGAAATTTAGTAAATTTAAATTAATAACCGTTGTCATTTAATTCATAGTAAAGACAACCCGGCACAGGAAGAAAAAGTTGAATACGACTATGACAGAGCAGTTGCGAAAGAATCGGTTCCCGGACTGGATAATGCCGTGTTGCTATTCTTTTTTGAGGTCACTGTTATTCTCTGATTACGAGTCCTCTTTCAGGTTTTCACAGCTTACTTAGCGTTGGGCCATTTTTTATTATAACACCTTATATATATTATTCAAATATCCGCAGACAGTTTTTCTGCGACACGATTTCATTGGAGGGACAGACTCAATACAGCACTAACTACCTGTTAAACAAAACTATTTATTCGATCAGAAACAGAGGCTCTTGAATAGCTTCATGCCGGCAGAGCGGACATTTCCCTGGCTTTTTCAGTTTCTCCCGTTTTTTAAAGACAAAACCGCATTTTTTGCACTCTGGCGGAGTAATAATGAGTTTCAAAGGGCCGTTATGAAATGTCTTTTGGATATGATAAAGGTGGTCATTCACCTCTTTTTCTCGGATCTTTACCATACCGGATATTTCCATTGCTGTAAGTGGCTCCCCAGTAATAACGGATATTATATGCTGGCGTATAGTCTCCTGCCTGCCTACGGGTGTCGGAACATCTGCCGGCCGCCCAAACTTTCTATGTTTATCCTGAATTTTCATTACCCAAACTGATTCTCTACAAACTTTACCTCATCATCTCTGCTTTGAATCTTGCCATCTAGTCTTGCTTCGAGAATAGCAGTAAGGATATCTTTAAAGCTCGGCCCTGGAGTATATCCCATTGACTTCAGATCCTTCCCGGTCAGTTCCGATTTAATCTTTCTTAATGTAGTCAAATATAGAGATATAGCTTTCTTCTGCTCCTCATCCCTGGCACAGGCCATCGCAAAAAGAAGTGTCTGGGTGCTGAGCGGAAAAAGCATGCGATATATCTTTTTATAAGAGGCATTCCGCAGTCCATTTAGTGCTGAACCAGCCGCACCCATGCCTTCAATAATCCCGGCACTGGCCGTAGGCGGTACATCAAGGCGTTTCAATGCCACACTCCGCTCCTGGTATGTCAATTCATTCAGCATAGCCATTAGAAACAGGTGCGACTTATTAAGTTCCTCCTCAAAGAAAAGCAGCTTAAACCATGCGTATGTTTCCTGCATGGCCTTAAAGGTCTCCTCAAGGGACGAGGTACTCTTAAGATTTGGATGAATAAATTTAAGCAGGTCAAATTCAGCCAGCCTTCTTAAAGCATTTACCGGCTCGGTTTCAATAAATAACAGGTTCAGTTCATCATACATCCTTGAACCCGAGAGCTTGTTAAACAGGTTAATTCGCACCGCTGTCTTTATGAGATTGATCGTATGCTTGCTTATTTTAAAACCGAAACGCTCGGAAAACCTAATTGCCCTGAATGCCCTTGTGGGGTCTTCAATAAAGCTCAGATTATGGAGTATTCTAATCGCCTTCTCCTTGATGTCCTTCTGAGCGCCGAAGAAGTCTAGAAGCTGCCCGAACCTGTCAGAATTTAACCTTATAGCAAGTGTATTAATAGTGAAGTCCCTCCGATAAAGGTCTTTCTTAATAGATGACATCTCAACTCGTGGGAGTGCAGCAGGAGATTCATAGTATTCCGTCCGTGCCGTCGCCACATCAAATTTAAGAAAATCCGTAATAACAACTGCAGTACCAAACCTCTTATGGCTTTTCACTTTAACTTTAAGTTTTTCACCTAGTACCCGGGCAAATGCAATCCCGTCTCCTTCTACAACTATATCAAGGTCGAGATTTGCCTCGCCGCGAAGCAAATCTCTTATAGAGCCGCCAACAAGGTATGTTGAAAACCCCAGGCCCTCCGCAACCTCTCCTGCAAGTCGGAGAAGACCAACTATTTCCGGAGGAAATTTTGACTTGATAACTGCAGAAAGGTTTTTACCCATTGAGGGTTTCTCAGTCAGTTTTTCCCTGGACAGTATCCTGTTCTTTCTCAACAAACTTTCATACAGCGAGCGCAGCAGGTCTGTCCGCGTTATTGCGCCCACGATATGATTGTCCTCTACAACAGGCATAAACCGCTGGTTCCGCTCGATCATCATTGATTCAATTTCACGTATTGAAGTCGATGGACTAACTTCAGGAGTACCCGTCGTACAAAACTCTGTCACACTGCTCCTGCCAAAGCCATGAAACAGGGCCCGTTCCACTACCTCTCTTGAGATCAGCCCATAATACACCTTGTCCTTCTTTAACACAGGCAGTACATTAACCTGATATTTTGACATAGTCTTCTCAGCAGTCTTCAGAGTATTATTCATGAGAATACATTTCACAGGGCTTGTCATAATATCTTTTGCTGTTTTTGTAGAATGTATTTTTTCTTTTAATACACTTAGGACTTTATTTTCGGTTTCTTCAAGAGACATATTTCTGACAACAGCTGATGCTGCCTGCGGATGACCTCCGCCCCCCAGCACATGCAGCACTTCAGAAACATTTACCTCCGGCGTATTACTCCTGGCAATTACCTGTACGCGGTCCTTCATCATCACGATAAGAAATACCGCATCTGCATCTCCAATGTCGCGGATCTTATGGGCCAGAGAGGCAATATCACCAATATACGTTTCCCTAGACGCCTTGGCAATTTTTACTCTAATGTCATGAACAACATGAACGCTTGCAGAATAGATCAAATCATTCAGCAGTTTAATCTCATCAGGGTTAAGTTCTTTCGATAAAAAACTCGAAACGATTCTAAGATTAGCTCCCTTCCTCAAAAGATACGCTGCGGCTGTGATGTCTCTTACCGTAGTAGATGGAAACATGAGCGAGCCGGTTTCTTCATATATACCGAGCATGAGGGTTGTGGCCTCAACTGGAGTTATCGGCACTTTATCCCTTTCGAGCATTTCTACAAAAATAGTACTGACCGCCCCTACATTCTCAATGACCTCTTCTTGACCTCTTATATCTTCCTCTGATAAAGGATGATGATCATAAATATGGATAACCATACCCTTTCTGCACAAAATCTCAGCAAACCCGCCGATCCTCGATGGGGTCTTAACATCGACAATTATTAAACGGGTAATTTCATCAAGGTTAATATCTTTTAATTTATGAATGCCAATCGGAAGCGAAGATGTCTCAATATAATCCCGAACACTCTTTTCCTGAGATCCTGGAAATACTAAGAGCGCTTCCGGATAATATTTTTTCGCGGCAACCATTGAAGCAAGTGCATCAAAGTCGGCGTTTAAATGTGTAGTAATGACATCCATGGTTATTAATTATGGATTATCTACGGATAACGTTGCAACAATGGGAGGTTGAAAGGAGATTCTTCAATACTTTCAGAATGGCAGAAAGCGAATGGGTAGGGGCGACCTGCGTCGCCCGCTAAAAAGGTTCCCCTACCCACTGGCTGTACCAGAAATCTATTCAAAAATTGAGTCTAGTTATTTTTCTCCAGGAACAGTTTAAGTGAATGGCTTCTTGCCGGATGCCTTAACTTCCTTAACGCCTTCCCTTCCAGCTGCCGTATGCGTTCCCGTGTGACCTTGAAATGCTTACCAACTTCCTCAAGAGTCTGAGATACTCCATCTCCCAGACCAAACCGCTTATTAATTATCTCAGCCTCTTTCTTGGTCAAAGAAGTGATTGCTTTTCTAACTTGCATCTTCAGTTCCTGCTGTATGACCGAATCTAATGGAATTAATGATGCCTTATCTTCAATAAAATCCTCCAGGTGACTTTCCTCATCATTTCCTATGGGTGTCTCAAGGGATATCGGCTCCTTACATATTTTCATAATCGCCCTAACCTTATCGGTTGAAATATCCATCCTATTCGCTACTTCTTCCGTCTTGGGTTCTCTCCCGAAATCCTGAACTAACTGCTTAGAGACCTGTGTCAACCTGTTGATTGTCTCAATCATATGTACGGGAAGCCTGATCGTCCGTGCCTGGTCTGCAAGAGCTCTCGTTATCGCCTGCTTTATCCACCATGTAGCATAAGTACTGAACTTGTAGCCCTTCTTATAGTCGAATTTATCTACTGCCCGCATCAGTCCTATATTTCCTTCCTGGATAAGATCAGCCAGAGTGAGCCCTCTGCCGATATACTTTCTGGCAATGCTTATAACAAGCCGTAAATTAGACTCCGTCAGTTTTCTTTTAGCATTATTAATCTCAATCTCATTCTCATGAATTATGCCCATTGCCCTGTTCAACTCATCCTCTTTAAGCCCAAGCTCCGATTCTATTACTACTGCCTTCTTTTTGAGCATCATGTAGTGGTTGTAGAGCCTTTTGATTTCATCTGGGTCTTTCTTCATTTGTGCTGCCGTATCCATCAGTACACTTTTAGTTCTCAGCTTTTCAGGAGAAACAGCAATCCTGCCTTTCATAGTGCCCATTTCCATCATCATGTTTTCATAGAGAATCGCCAGCTTTTTAAATTGTGCACCAAAGCTATAGAGAATTTTTTCGTTAAGATTTAGGGACAGTATCTTATAAACTATTTTCTTTTTATTGTCCATCATCTGAGCCACTGAGGCCGATTGGTCTTTCTTGCTAAGTTTACCTGTAAGTTTTTTAGCATAAATATCTCTCTTCTGATATAAAGACCTGAGTGACCTGATATTTCTCATGAAATTATCAACAATCTGCTGCTTTGTTACATCTGTTACATCTTTCTCAACAGTACAGAGGGAATTAATCGAAACCCTCTTTTCCTTGAGCAGTCGGGGCAGATGCGACACTTGTTTGATCGTAAAAGGGGCCGCAAATATAATGCCTGCAATTCTGAGCTTCCCTATTTCGATTTTTTTTGCAAATTCAACTTCACCCTCTTTGGTCAGCAACGGAAGTGTCTCCATGTCCCTTAAATACATTTTCATAGGGTCTTCCGTGGCATAGTTTATTGATAGAGGGATCTTTTTGGTTATATAATTCCCCTCTTGCATCCCCTCAGGCACTACATAATTATTATCTTTACGCTCTGTGAAATCTAACTGAGTTGCCATTTTCATCCCCTCCTAATAGGCACAATATTTCAAGTTGTTTCGTAGAATCCAGCCCCGCAATATTTGCACATACTTTAAAACCATCACCTTTAAAAAACATCATGCTTTGATCTCTGAAAGATAAGGTCCAGTAATCTTCCAAAGACTGAAGTATTACTGCTTCTGCAAGGCTTTTCATTCCCATTGAGCCCTCCCTGCACTGCTTAATGTTAAAAGTGCATCTTCTTTAATTGCTTTATTTCCGGGTTTACACTTATTAGGCAATTTATCATCAAACAGTTCTTTTCTATATTTAGCTGGAACTGCGGTCATTATCAATGGGTTGTCTAATCTAAGGGATGTATAATAAGCTTTCTTGATCTGCATAAGACTCGTCACATCAATTTGCTTAACCTTACTGAAGTTCAACACTACGCGGTCAATGCTGTGTATTGCCCTCATTAACAGCATATTAAGATCGTCTTTATGCTCTTCGGTGAGCTTACCGCTAAATGAGAAGATCCCGACTCCGCCGTACTCTTCAAAATTACAATTCATCTTTGATAAAAAAAACATTAATGACGTCTCCATTCATAAATATTTCAGCCAGCCTTTCGTTGTGCTCCTAATCTACTCATCCCCTTTTTTACATATACATCACATCTCTTATAGTTAACCTTACAGTAATTCAGGATCAGCCTAATGCTTCTGCTTGTCAAATCAACGCAATAGCACTCAGGCTCCGGATTCTCCACCAAAGGGCAAATACTGTTGTTTTTTAATATGGTCATTTATCGCAGTCTCCTGGCATCAGTCTGATAATTGCTCAAATTCTATAATTGTTATAGAGTTCCTTGCGTATGGGACAGTTACACGTATACGAGTAACCAAATGCCATTTTATACTCGCATAATCCATACTGGTGTTTCGGCGTTATAAAATGGATTTTCCCTTCAGAGCAGTCCTCGATGTCACAAAGACAGTCACCCTCGCCATGCAGACAGGCGAATTTATCTTTACATTTCGTAGTACTATTCAAAACATCTTCACTTACAGTAAATTTCATTCCCCTTCCCCTTTCTGTCGATACATGCAACATTGATTTCCGGCTTGAGATCCGCAAACGTCAAATAGAAAGGACAGTTGCTATGACCCTTACTTTTGCAATACTGCTTCAGGTCAGACAGTTTAGGCACATAGAATCCATCTCCTTTTTCACAGAGCAATATAACACCATCAAGCCATTCAACCAGATTCCTACAATTTTTTTCACTCATCATTCCTCCTTTATTCTTAACCTTGATGGATTAGAGGACTCAAATAACGCTTTGCATCATTAGTCAATTACATCTCGATATATAGAAAACAATTAAGTAAGAGCTCCTTAAATGGTAAATAGACATATAACAAGAATTATGCCAAGGAGAAATTCATCGAAGATTACCTGACTATGACAAAACAATAAGTAATATCATAGGAACAGCAAGCTCTATGTACTGATAATATTGTGGGATATTTCTTGCTAGGTTTTAGAAAGGAAGGTTCGCTTCTAACGAGATTAAATTCAGTGTAACAGTAGAAAACCATGACATGTCATGGTTTTGCGACGACATACTTTCATGACATGTCATGGTATGACAGGTTAAACTTCCTCCAGTGTAAGGTTATATTTCTCGATCTTGCGGTAGATTGTCCTCACACTGATTCCGAGGATTCGGGCTGCTTTCGATTTATTACCACCAGCCTTTTTCAATGCATCCATTATCTCCTGGGCCCCCAGTATAGTCCCCTCTGATTCAGACAACACGTGCTCTTCAAGAAAATCATTGAATTCACCCGGTAACAGGTCAATGGTAATGATATCCTGCCGCGCGGTTACAAACGCATGCTCGAGTGCATGTTCAAGTTCCCTGATATTCCCGGGCCATGGATACTCCATGAAGACTCGCTGGACGTCCTCTGACAATGCGACAACACTCTTGTCAAATTTCTTATTAAATTTCTGTAAAAAATATTCTACCAGCAGAGGGATATCTACACTCCTCTCTCTTAAGGGAGGAAGTGACAGCTCAACTACCCTTAGACGATAATAAAGGTCTTCCCTGAACTCACCACGCTTCACTTTCAGCGAAAGGTCCTGGTTGGTAGCAGTAATAACACGTACATCTACATTTATCGGCGAAGAGTCGCCGACTCTATCAAATTCCTTTTCCTGCATTACTCTTAGCAGGCGAAGCTGCATCCTAGGCGATATGTCCCCGATTTCATCCAGGAATATTGTACCTCCGTCAGCTTTTTGAAAACGTCCTACCCTATCCTTGTCTGCACCGGTAAATGCTCCCTTCACATGTCCGAAGAGCTCACTTTCCAGGAGATTTTCCGATAAGGCCGAGCAGTTAACCTTTACAAGCGGCGCATTACTTCGCACTCCTTTATAATGTATTGCCTCAGCAACCAGCTCTTTGCCCGTGCCGCTCGCGCCGGTCACAAGAACCGTAGTCTGTACATCTGCGAGGTCTTCGATCAAAGAATACACTTTTTGAATCTCTTTGCTTTTCCCTATGATGTTATGGAATTGACTCCGCTCCCTGAGATTTCTCTCAAGATCGTGCAGACGGGTTTCATCCCTGACAACAAGTACCACGCCGGTAAATACCCCGTTCCTGTCCAGAAGCGGTGAAGTGTTGATCGAAACAACCTGGGCTCCCCGGTCCTTGTGTTCACACTCAGTCCTGTATGCCTCATACCCCTGATGATTACCAATTGATTTTTTTATTATATTCAGACACTTTTCATTACAGTTTACCCCTACCTTATCAAAGGGTCTACCGATTGCATCACGGGTTAGACCGCATATAGCTTCTGAAGCTTCATTAAGCTCCATTACCATAAGGTCCTTGTCCACTGTAATAATTGCGTCCTTGACACTCCTGAAGATAGCCTCAATGTTTAAGCGGTACCGTTCATTTTCAACCTGGAGGGCCTTGTGCTGCAGAGCCAAACGGGCCGTGTGGAGAAGAGTATCCTGGCGAACAGGCTTGGAAAGATAATCAAATGCGCCTAAACGTACGGAGTCAGATGCTGTATCAATATTTGGATATCCTGTAACCATAACCATAGGGGAGTGGTGGTCCCGCTTGGTTACCTCATGAAGTAAATCTATGCCAGTCTTCCCACCTAAGATGATATCTGCAAATATCAGATCATACCTGCTCTTATTTACCAGGCTTACTGCATCATCATAACAATCAGCAGTTGTAACCTCATAACCCTCGTCTGAAAGAAAACTTTCAAATGTAAACCTTATGCTCTCCTCGTCATCAACTACAAGAATTTTCGCCTTCATACTCCCACCTCATCCACTTGAAACTATCACGCACAAATCGGTTTCTTGTCACCACATCGAAAAGTGGATAACACTCAAAGCTGTGATCATAATCAGTTAATACATCAGGGCCTAAAACTTCATTCAATCTATTAACTGCTAGAATTCTATATTAATTTATAATTGTAAGATAAGCCAGATAAAAATACCCCATGTTTCAATCATTCATACGGAATTACACTCGCGCAAAAAAGCCGGTACCTATCATCAGGGCTCATCTCTGTGGGACAGCCACATTCTTCAACTTTTCGTTTCGGGACCGAACAGATAAAGGCAATCCTATAATAACTCTGGTAAATTCACCTTCTATGCTTTCAACATTCAACTTTCCACTGTGCTCACTTATAATGCCATGACTGATGCTCAATCCAAGACCAGTCCCCGTATTGCTCGGCTTTGTCGAAAAGAATGGATTCATAACTTTATTTACAATACCTGCAGGTATGCCAGGCCCTCTATCATGAAACACTGTTTGCAGGCAGATATCATTATTTACAGTACATTGCTCTATGCTTATTTCAAGAATTTTATTCGGATGGTGCACGGGGTACTTCTGATTAAGTGCATATCGTGCATTGCTAATTATATTTAAAAAGACCTGCTCAAGCTGCTGGGGCTGTGCCGCGACCGCTGGAATTTGAGGAGGTATTTTCAGGTTCAGCTTAATACCATCCTTATGTATCTGCATACCAGTCAGTGATAGCGTATACGACAGAACCTCTCCAATATTGGTCGGCACTTTTTCAAAATCATTGTCACGAGCAAACGAGAGTAGATTTCTGACTATACTTGCAACACGATCGCTTTCTCTGATGATCCTGTTAGCAATGTCATTCTCCTCGCTGTCCGCTTTACCCTTGTTGGCCAGGATCTGCGCGTAGTTAATAATACCGTTGATAGGATTATTAATTTCATGAGCAACGCCTGCAGCCAATTCCCCTATGGATCCAAGGTGGCTTGCCCTGATTGATTCTGCCCGTGCAAGCTCATTCTCTGCATTCGAACGGCAAACGTTTAGGCAGTATGACAGGTTGCCGGCAAGCTTTTGAATAAGATCAATATTTTCTTTATTAAACGCATCCGCCTCACCCGCATATATCGAGAGAGCACCAGCCGCTCTGTCGTCCCGAAACAATGGGACTGCCAATGCTGAGCGATATCCCCTCTTGACTGCCTCGTTGCGCCAAGATCCGTCATATGGGTCATTTACAATATCCCTGACAATACTGGTCTTTCCAGACTTAATCGCCTCTCCTGCCGGCGCTCGTCCCAATTCTGAGTCATCCCAGGTCATATGTATAGTCTCTAAATAATTATCATTAAATCCAGAATAAGCCACAGGCCGTACAGAATGAATTTCGTCTGCATCCGCATACCCTACCCAGACCATCCTGTAACCTGCAACTCCAACAATAATGCGGCAGATCTCATTCAAAAGTTCTTTTTCCTCTTTCATATATAGGAGGGCATTATTACAATCACTCAAAGCTTTAAGTGTCCTATTCTCCTTCTTCAGTTCTTTTTCTGCGTTCTTCAGCTTTGGAGAGTTTTTCCTGTGGGCTTCCAGCTCATCTTCTATTTTTTCCCTGCAGGTTATATCCTTCACAATATGCACCAGCCCCACAATACGGTTATTTTGGTTTAAACGCGGAATGACCTTAGTATCAAGATACCTGTTTAAATAGGGCTCATAGTATTCGAAACTCCTGATCGTTTCACTCTCCATACACCTGCATGTCAAACATCCTGCGGGAGGGGCGCTTGTTCCATGGTATAGGGTATAGCACTTAGACTTCACTATTTCCTTCATAGGTCGGCCGAAGATGATTTCGGCAGTTCTGTTAGCCATGATAATATTGAAATTTCTATCCTGAATAGTAATAAGATCATCAACGGTATCAAAGATATTTTCCCAGTCAGCCTTTGACCTCCGGCTTGTCTCTTCGATCCATTTTTTCCCGGTAATATCACTCGCAACCTCAAGGCGTGCCTCTCTATTGTTCCATGGGATGTTCCTAGCACTAATTTCATACCATCGGCCATTGCTAGAATTCATCAACTCCCGCTTACTGACCTCTGAATATTTACCTTCTCCCACAGGACTATTATCCCCGGGATTTGATCCGTAGGGGCACGACTTCATATTCCATATCTTTTCCCAACAGTCACAGCCAATAACATCTCCAAGTATATTCCGGGCATGCTTATTCGCAAAGATAACCCTGTTCGTCTTAACATCGGCAACATAAGCAATCGAATCTATACAGTCAAGTATCAACGAAAAGTGATCATGCTCATTTCCTGCAGTCTTACTATCCTTCATCATTCACCAGTAATTATTATCCAATTTATGCTGCTTAACCCAGGGTCACATCAACCAGATCAACTACTTCATTCGATTACCCTACGAACAAGTTTAGCAGGATTTCCGTGCCGGTCAAGAGATTTCTTACTTACTTTTTTATGCTTAATTTACTGACACTTGAGAGGTTCAGTCAGGACTAATAACAAAAAGTCCATTGCTGAGACACTGGAACTTTCCACCAAAACTGAGGGAATAGAATAACCGCGAAGAAGAGGCTTTGAAAAGTTAGCTGCCGGCAAATGTATTAGCCTGAAGGAAGAATAAGATCCACACGAGTAAACTCCTGCTGAATGCTATCGATAGAAATACGGCCGCCATGCTCATTGATTATGTTCTGACTTATACTCAAGCCGAGCCCTGTCCCTTCACCGCTCGGCTTCGTGGAAAAGAAAGGGTCCATTATTTTATCAATTACTTCTGGAGGGATACCTGTACCCTGATCCAACAGAGAGACCTGTATAAAAGGTAATTCGTCAACAATGACCTCGCGCCCGGTAATTTCTATCATTTTGTCCTCGCTCATACCAGGGAACTTCTGATTCAAGGCATATCGGGCATTGCTGATTATATTTAGTATTACCTGTTCAATTTGCTGCTGCTGAACACTCACAGTCGGGAGTTCATCCGGAATGTCAATGTGTATCGAGATATTGTCCTTTCTTAGCTGTGCCCCTGTTAGAGATAATACTTCTGATGCGATTGTATGGAAATGTACATTTCTTTTGCCTTCGCTTCTGTCTCGTGCAAATGACAACAGGTTCTTAACTATGCCGGCAATCCGGTCACCCTCTTTTATAATCCTGGCCGCTATATCATGCTCATTAGTCCCCTCACTGCTCTTATTCGCCAGGATCTGAGAGTAATTAATGATCCCGTTAATTGGATTGTTGATTTCATGTGCAACTCCTGCCGCGAGCTCGCCCAATGACGCCAGCTGGCTGGATCTCAGGGCATCCGCCTCAGCGCGCTTCCGTTTTGTAACATCAAGCAGATTTAGAAGAAGACTGTTTACTCTCCCCTTTAAATCACGAACAGGCTGAAGAGTCCATTCCCAATATGTCAGCTCCTTCGAAGCGTTCCGGGTATATTCCATCGGCTTTTCATACGCATAAAAAGACTCTCCCGTCTCAATAACGTTTCCGAATATCTCCCTATTATCTTCATCAGGGAACAAATCAAAATAGTTTCTGCCGATAAAGAAATTTATGTCTTTTTGAAAAGCCCTGGCAAACGCCCTGTTCACACGAATAAAATCAAATTTAGTGTCCATATAAGCGATCATGAGATGAATACTGGAGAACATCTGTTCAAGCAGTTCACTGCTTTCCCGCTGAAGCTCACAGTTTTTTCGGAGTTCGTCCTCAATACTGAATTTATGGACGGCCTCCCCGATAAATGGGGTCAAAGCCTCTATTAGCTCTACTTCATTTAACGGCACCATCGCCTTTCGTTCATCTGCAAGTTGAACTATGCCAAGTATCCGACTACGGTATCTGATAGGGATAACAGCAACCGATTCATACCCTTTATGATTGCAGCCATTCGGAGATGAAGCCAGCTCTTCATCGGACAGCTCCTTATAAAAATCAAACATATTATTACAATAGAACGAACCTGCGAGTGTCCGAGCAGA
>PJEL010003094.1_pt1 | contig 14534 bp, 12 predicted proteins | sample 1853271 | NCBI WGS metagenome assembly PJEL01 (sample SAMN08108733, study PRJNA415343) | Invertebrate metagenome, whole genome shotgun sequencing project. | host: Globobulimina | place: Sweden: Gullmar Fjord | collected 2015-08 | reverse complement strand
GACACTTTCACCACATCCAGCTAAAAAGCCAAGCGTGCAGATGCTAAGTGATAGTCTTATTAGTGCTTTCATAAAAAGAAATACTTTTCGAAACGAGGCGTTAGAGGAGCCTCAAGATCCGGACAATTTAACATTTTATTTATTCGGCTCCAAATAATAATCAAGCGTGGACAGCTATTTATCGTTCGCTTGTCCGACAATCGCGTACTTCCTCACCATTCCACGTAATTGGTTGTAGGTTAACTCAAGTAATTCGGCGGCTTGTTTCTGGTTGTATTTACTTTGCTTTAAGGCTTGATTGAGTAGTTTGATATCTTGTTGTTCTTGCCATGCTTTGTAATCGAGAGGCAAAGAAAAAGCGCCTTCAGATGAAGTATGGCTGTTGGTTGGCTCATTGCCAGTTTCTTCAGCAGAATTTTGCTCAGTTATCCATGCAGGTTGAAACGGATTAAACACCAAAGATTCAATAGGATATGGATTTCTACCGTGCTGGTAGATAGCACGTTCAACGACGTTTTTGAGTTCTCTCACATTCCCAGGCCAAGAATAATCCAACAACGCCTCAACAGCCGATGGCGCAAAGCCGACAAAAAGCTCCAATTCGAGCTCTCGACACATCTTGATGGCGTAATATTCGGCGAGCAACGTGATGTCCTCTTTTCTTTCGCGAAGAGGAGGAATGGTAATAACATCAAACGCCAGTCTATCTAACAAGTCGGGTCTGAACTCACCTTTGAGCGCCATTGCGGGCAAGTCGGCATTGGTTGCGCAGACTAGCCTGACATTGGCACTTAATGCCTTTTGCCCACCTACACGTTCGTACTGGCCGTATTCGATAACGCGCAACAGTTTTTCTTGAACCGAAAGAGGGGTTGTTGCTAACTCATCTAAGAACAGCGTTCCACCTTCTGCTCTTTCAAAGCGCCCCTGATGACGGCCTTTTGAACCGGTAAAAGAGCCCGATTCATGACCAAACAACTCAGAGTCAATCAAACCTTCACTGAGTGTTGAGCAGTTCAACGAGATCAAAGGTTGATCCCAGCGTCTTGAAAGGTAATGCAACCTTTGAGCGATCAGCTCTTTACCTGTACCACGCTCCCCGATGATCAGAATCGGTCTTTCGATTGGTGCTAATTGAGAAACTTTATCTAAAACAGAGAGAAAGCTTGGGGATTCACCAATAAGATTCTGCTGCATAGCGGGTCCTTGTGAGGTTTGAATACTGGTTGATGTGAGTCAGAGAGCTTTATTTAAATCGCTTAAGTAAGAGAGTAGTGGTGAAAAATACCAATACTTGGCTAAATTCATCATAGCATGGTTAGCGTTAATCACCATTTTATTGTAAGTGTTTGAAAGTTAATAGCTTAAAAGTTGGCACGTTACTTGGATTACTTATGTTAGGTTTAACAACAAACGTAAATTTGTGAGCAAGTGGATTGAGAAATCGAACATCGATTTAAAGCACATTTGCCATCATTGTAATTAAGGAGTTCCTCATGGGTATTTTTTCTCGCTTTGCAGACATTGTAAATTCAAACATCAGTGCATTATTAGATAAGGCTGAAGATCCTGAAAAGATGATTCGCCTGATTATCCAAGAAATGGAAGACACGCTGGTTGAGGTTCGCACGAACTCAGCAAAAGCAATCGCAGATAAGAAAGAGTTGTCGCGTAAAGTTGAAGCTATCGAAACTCAGATTCTAGATTGGCAAAATAAAGCAACACTCGCGCTAACTAAGCAACGTGAAGATCTGGCAAGAGCGGCTTTAATTGAAAAGCAAAAGCTAGAAGACATCATCAAAAGTCTCCATACCGAGCAAACTTTGGTTCATGAAACCATCGAAAAGCTGACAAGTGAGATTGGCAAGCTTGAAACCAAAATCGCAGAAACACGTGCAAAGCAGCAAGCACTAATGATTCGTAGTAATGCGGCAAGCAATCGTCGTGATGTTCAAAAGCATCTGCATTCAAGCAAAACCCACGAAGCAATGGCGAAGTTTGAGCAATTCTCGCGTAAAGTGGACGAATTAGAAGCTGAAGCGGACGTTTACGCCAAAACGGGTAACGCAAAATCGTTAGACCAAGAGTTTGCAGATCTACAAGCTCAAGATGAAATCGAAAAAGAGCTGGCGAAACTGAAGCAACAAGTTGAAAACCGCGATAAATAATTTTAGGAGTTGTCTATGTCAACATTTCTAATTGCAGGTCCACTGATTGTCTTTTTGATCTTCGTGGCACCGCTATGGTTATTCTTACATTACCGCAGCAAGAAGAAATCCAGTAATGGTCTTTCAGAAACCGATCTTCAGCGCTTGCACAAGCTTTCTGAGCAAGCAGAATCCATGCAAGATCGTGTGAAAACTTTGGAAAAAATACTGGATGCGGAGTCGCCAAACTGGAGACGAAACTATGAGTAGAGAATTGTATCGCGATCCAATTAACGGCAAATTATCGGGCGTGTGTGCAGGGTTAGCGAACTACTTTGGCCTTGAAGTTTGGTTGGTTCGTATCTTGGTTATCTCTGCGGCACTGCTTGGTGGTAGCTTTCTGGTCTTGTTAGCGTATTTAGCTTTAACATTTATGCTGGAAAAACAACCACCTCAGTATGTCGACCAAATGAAAGCCAAGCAAGAACATACGCTGAAGCAAAAGCCTTGGGAAAAGGGGCAAACTGCAGAGTCTTTATTGGGCACTTTAGAGGGTGATTTCCAGACGTTAGAGACCAGTGTACGCAACATGGAAGCTTATGTTACTTCCGACACATTCAAAGTCGATCGTGCATTTAAGAACATGTAGTGTGTTACCCTAAAAATAATAGAGAACGGTTTAGGAAAATTTATCCCAAGCCGTTATTTTTTTTAATAATTTTGTCTAAATAAATATTGTCATAACTGGTAACTTACATGTGATTAATCTATGTTAATAAGATACTTATAGATATGGATGATCACGATGTACAAAGCCTCCCTAGTCCTGTTGGTAACCCTGTCCGGGTTATCTGGGTGTGGTAAGGAGCTGCCTCCTGTTCCTGAGCCCGAATCAAGACCTGCTAAACTTTTCACTGTCTCCGTTGGTAATAATGCCTTTGAACGAAATTTCCCCGCCACCACTGAAGCGGGCGATAAAGCTGTCTTGGCCTTTCGTGTTCCAGGTTTATTACAAACGCTCGATGTTACTGCTGGGCAACAGGTATCAAAAGGCGAAAAACTGGCGATGCTCAACCCTGATGAGTATCAGCTACTAGAGAAACAAGCCAGAGCTAACTTCAAACTTGCCGATGTGCAGTATCAGCGTGCGATTAAACTGCGTAAAGATAGAGTGGTCTCAGAGCAAGATTTTGATCAAGCGAAAGCCAACCACAATTCTGCTCGAGCTGTACTGAATCAAGCCAAAGCTAACTTACGCTACACCACATTGATTGCGCCTTATGAGGGCACCATTTCTATTATTCCTGCTGAAAACCACGAGTATATTGCGGCAAAGCAAGGGGTAATGAATATTCAAACCAATCAAATTCTTAAAGTCGTCTTCCTATTACCGGACCAATTAATTACTCGCTTTTCTTCAGGTTTTGAAACAGACGCGACCATGGTATTCGATGCTTTTCCAGAACATTTTTACGAACTGACTTTTCAAGAGGTCGATACCGAAGCGGATCCAAAAACAGGCTCTTACAAAGTCACCATGATAATGGAGAGACCTACTGATATTGGCATACTGCCGGGCATGTCTGGAACTGTGAAATTGGTGTCTGCACAAGCAGCGGCAACCAAGATTCCAACCTCCGCGATGATGACGGACGGGGATGATGTCTCTGTATGGCGCGTGAATAACGACGGCATTGTTGAAGAAGTTGCGATTGTGATCGACGAAAAGCGTCATATTGTTTCGGGTTTAAATGATGGTGACCGAGTGGTGACTTCTGGTGTTAACGGACTTGAATCTGGCGTTAAGGTTCGCGAGTGGATCAAGGAAAGGGGGCTGTAGCATGAAGACAATTCAAATGGCTCTCGGCCTATCCTGTCTAGCTTTGCTGACGGCTTGTAAAGACAAGGCCAGCACTGAATCTGACAAGCTTCCTCTCGTCAAAGCAATCGAAATTTCGGTTCTCGACTTTAATGACAAACTCTACTTCCCAGCCGTCGCAAACGCTGCTGAAAAAGCCCACCTTAGCTTTCGAGTGGCAGGTGAGATATTTCAGCTGGATGTTAAAGAAGGCGAGCGCGTAAAAGAGGGCGACATTCTTGCTGAGCTTGATCCAACTGATTACCAATTAGATGTGGACAACGCTCAAGCGAGATACACAGTAATTGATAGCCAGTACAGACGTTCTAGCCCTTTGGTTAAAAAAGGCTTACTGGCTAAGTCTCAGTTTGATGAAATTGCAGCTCAACGCCAAATTGCTTACGCCGAACTTGAATTGGCAAAACTGCGTTTGTCGTTTACTAAACTTCGTGCCCCTGTTGATGGGATTATTTCGCGTGTCAGTGTTGACCAATATGAAAATATTCAAGTTGGCCAACAGATCGTGAACATTCACAGTGTTGAAGATGTGGAAGTTATTATACAACTTCCGGATCAAATCTACGTAAACCAACCCAACGAGACGATCTTGTCAAACGTTGAAGCTTTAGTGAGGGTGCCAAGCGGCAATGAGTACTCGGCTGGAATAAAAGAGTTTACGACTGAGCCCGATCCAAGCACTGGAACGTTCACCGTAACGCTAGCATTACCGATGCCTAAAGATGATTTGATTCTTGATGGTATGGCGGTTGAGGTAACTTCGCACGGCAGAGATATCGGCCTTGAGCTGAAGGCTGGCGTGCTTATCCCAATTGAAGCGGTGTTCAACGCCGATGGGGATGACCTCACTCGTACAAATTCTTACGTATGGGTTCTTAACGATGACGATACTGTCTCTAAGCAGCAAGTCGTGTTAGGCAAAGCAAACCAGACTACATTACAAATTATTAAAGGATTAGAAATGGGGCAGCATGTCGTTGTTGCGGGCGTATCACGATTGCGTGATGGAATGACAGTGGAAGTATTGCCTCAGGAGACGAACGATGAGTGAAGTGAATAACAAGCCTCAAAATGACGCTCCGCAAGGTGATGACCAGATCACAGGTGTCGCGTCTTACTTTATACGTAATAAAGTTATTAGCTGGATGCTATCGCTGATCTTTCTGATTGGTGGTGTTTCTGCATTTTTTGGCTTGGGTCGTTTAGAAGATCCAGCCTTCACTATTAAAGATGCAATGGTTGTTACCTCGTATCCTGGTGCTACTCCGCAACAAGTGGAAGAGGAAGTGACCTACCCACTAGAGAAGGCGATACAACAGCTGACTTATGTGGATGAAGTTAACTCTATCTCAAGTCGTGGCCTGTCACAGGTTACGGTCACCATGAAAAACAACTATGGCCCCGACGATCTTCCGCAAATTTGGGATGAATTACGTCGTAAGGTGAACGATCTCAAGGTGGAATTACCGCCCGGGGTGAATGATCCTCAGGTCATTGATGACTTCGGTGACGTTTACGGTATTTTGCTTGCCGTGACAGGTGATGGTTACAGTTATAAAGAGCTTCTCGATTATATTGATTACCTAAGGCGAGAGCTGGAATTGGTTGATGGAGTCAGTAAAGTTTCTGTTTCCGGTCAACAGCAAGAGCAGGTTTTCATTGAGATATCGATGAAACGGATAAGCTCGCTTGGGATCTCTCCAAGCACCGTCTTTAACTTACTATCCACCCAAAATATTGTATCCAGTGCTGGCGCAGTCCGGATAGGCGATGAATATATACGTATCCACCCAACGGGAGAATTTCAAAACGTTGAACAACTCGGCGATTTGATTCTGACTGAAGGTGGTGCTCAAGGTCTTATTTACTTAAAAGATGTCGCTGACGTAACGCGCGGTTATGTTGAAGTGCCTACTAACATCATTGGTTACAACGGAAAACTGGCTCTAAACCTCGGGGTGTCTTTTGCTCAAGGCGTGAACGTGGTGGCGGTAGGTGAAGCTTTTGACCGACGTTTGGCAGAGCTCAAGTACCAACAACCCGTTGGGATAGACATTTCTGAGGTTTATAACCAACCAAAAGAAGTGGATAAGTCGGTCAGTGGTTTTGTTGTCAGCCTTGGACAAGCGGTTGCCATCGTAATTATCGTATTACTGTTTTTCATGGGGCTTCGCTCCGGCTTGTTGATTGGTTTGATACTGCTATTGACCGTATTCGGTACCTTCATTTTCATGCAGTACTTCAAAATCGATCTTCAACGTATCTCACTAGGCGCATTGGTTATTGCCTTGGGGATGCTGGTGGACAACGCCATTGTGGTGGTGGAAGGGATATTGATCGGCACGCAAAAGGGACGATCCCGGATGCAGGCCGCTACTGATATCGTCACTCAAACAAAATGGCCACTGCTCGGTGCTACCGTTATTGCGGTTACGGCTTTTGCTCCAATCGGTCTATCTGAAGACTCGACGGGCGAATACTGTGGCACCTTGTTTACGGTTCTACTGATCTCGTTAATGTTGAGTTGGTTTACTGCGATCTCGATTACCCCGTTTTTTGCGGATATTTTCTTCAAAGGTCAGAAGGTTGATCCTGAGAGTGAAGGCAAAGACCCATACAACGGGATGGTTTTCGTTATCTACAAAAACTTCCTAGAGTTTTGTATGAAACGAGCTTGGTTAACCATGTTTGTTTTGGTTATCGGCTTGGGTGCGAGCGTTTACGGCTTTGGTTTTGTAAAACAAGCTTTCTTCCCATCTTCTACAACACCAATGTTCCAAGTCGATGTATGGATGCCTGAAGGGACGGATATCCGAGCGACCAACACGAAACTTAAAGTGCTGGAAAACTGGTTATCGAAGCAAGAGGAATCTGAGCACATCACAACCACTGCGGGTAAAGGTTTACAGCGTTTTATGTTGACCTATTCACCGGAGAAAAGTTATAGCGCGTACGGCGAAATAACGGTTCGTGTAAAGAGCTATGAAGTACTTGAAGCGCTTATGCTTCGTTTCCGTGAGCATGTTGATACGCAATTCCCTGAGATTGACTACAAACTCAAACAGATTGAATTAGGTCCAGGCGGCGGCGCAAAAATTGAAGCTCGTATTGTCGGTTCCGATCCAACGATTCTTCGTTCTATTGCGTCTCAAGTAATGGATGTGATGCGTGCGGATTCAGGTGCTTTTAACGTTCGTCATGACTGGCGTGAAAGAACTAAGGTGTTAGAGCCTCAGTTCAATGAAAGCCAAGCGCGTCGTTACGGTATCACCAAGTCTGACGTTGATGACTTCCTAGCGATGTCATTCTCAGGTAAGTCGATTGGTGTGTACCGTGATGGTACGACGCTGATGCCTATCGTGGCGCGATTGCCGGAAGATGAGCGTATTGATATTCGTAACATCGAAGGAATGAAGATTTGGAGCCCTGCATTAAGTGAGTACATTCCGCTACAGCAAGTGACGTTAGGTTACGAACTAGAGTGGGAAGACCCGTTGATCATTCGTAAGAACCGTAAGCGTATGCTAACGGTTATGGCTGACCCCGACTTATTGGGTGAAGAAACAGCATCAACGCTTCAAAAGCGTTTGCAGCCACAAATTGAAGCGATCGAGATGCCACCGGGTTATTCACTTGAATGGGGTGGTGAATATGAATCGTCGGCAGATGCGCAAGCATCATTGTTTACGACGATGCCTTTGGGTTACTTGTTCATGTTTTTGATCACTGTGTTCCTGTTCAACTCAGTGAAAGAGCCGCTGATTGTTTGGCTAACCGTACCACTTGCCTTGATAGGGGTGACGACGGGTCTACTGGCCTTAAACACACCTTTTGGGTTCATGGCGCTGCTAGGCTTCTTAAGTCTATCGGGAATGCTACTCAAGAACGGTATTGTATTGCTTGATCAGATTGGGATTGAGATGAAATCAGGTAAAGATCCGTATGTAGCGGTAGTGGATGCGGCATTGAGTCGTGTACGTCCGGTATGTATGGCGGCGATCACGACCATTCTTGGTATGATCCCACTACTGCCTGATATCTTCTTCAAACCAATGGCGGTAACCATTATGTTTGGTTTAGGCTTTGCTACAGTACTGACACTAATTGTTGTTCCTGTGCTTTACCGTTTATTTCATAAAATTGAAGTAAGGTAATATCAGTTACCCTAAGAATGAATGCCCCTTAATGGGGCATTATTTTTTGCTAATGGCTAATGGCTAACGGTCAACAGACCCTAAATAGAGAGGCTTAAAATGGAAATAGCTGCATCGGATCGAACATGTGCATGGGCGCTTAAGCACGAGCTTGAAAGGGAGTATCACGATAAGGAATGGGGTGTACCGGTTTATGATGACCAAGTTTTGTTTGAGTTCATTACCTTAGAAGGGGCACAAGCGGGCCTTAGCTGGATCACGATACTTAAGAAGCGAGAAGGATATCGTGCAGCTTTCGATAATTATGATCTTAATAAACTCTCGTCGATGAACGAAGACGATGTGCCAAACGTTATTGAGAACTTTGATGTGGTTAGGCATAAGGGCAAGATCGCCTCCGTCTATAACAATGCCCGAGCGACACTTGAGCTTCAAAAGGAGTTCGGTTCTCTGTCTAACGCGTTGTGGCAGTTTGTTGATAACAAGGTGGTTGATAATCAATGGACAGAGATGTCTCAAGTTCCAGCTTCTACCGAGCAATCAAAAGCGATGAGCAAGTTTTTGAAAAAAAGAGGCTTCAAGTTTGTAGGGGAAACAATCTGTTATGCGTTTATGCAAGCTACAGGAATGGTTAACGATCATATGATTGATTGCCCATATAAATAAAATTGTTATTTATCGTCGCGAAATAATTGAGTGAAAACTGGAAATTTCACTGGCCATTTATAAACTATTCAATATCATATGCGGCCGAATTCTAATGTAGACAACGATAGTGAATCAACAAAACTACCAAATATGTGATGCTAGCTATGATCCTTTACTTAGGCAGTTTATGCGTGAGGATGGCCGCATAGAAACTATCGCGCCGTTAGAAGGGAAGGTTTTCCTGTTCTTGTTAGAAAACGTCGGCGAATGCATTGAACGAGGTTTGATATTCAAGAAGTGCTGGGGTGATGTGATTGTCTCTGAGCAAGCGTTGACCAACGTGATCTCTAAGCTTAGAAAAACACTTAACAGAGTTACCTGCGGTTGTGCGACGATTCGTACCGTCAGTAAAACGGGTTATTCTCTGGAGATCGAAGGATCATTTAAACCAATAATTGCAGAGCCCAAAGCGCTGACCCCAGATGCGGGCTTCTTGCCAGAAACGTCTCCGATAGCATCCTCTCAAGCAGATCTTAAGCCGCTGTCAGCGATGGCAAATCAAGTACAAACATCAAGCAAGTCACCGGATAAAAAGCCGTTAGATGATCAAAACCATGTTATGTCTACACCTGCAATACGAAACGTTGAAGAGGGTAGGGAAACTCCGTTGTCGACAGATAGTACGAATGGTTCAGCTAAGGCTACTTCGTCGATCTTCAAGCGTTTTGTACATCGCAATTTAGTCAGTGCGGGCTACTTTTTAGCCTTTGTCTGTGTGTTAGTTAGTTTATTTAATGTTCTTCAGGCTTATTATCAACCAGTCCCATACTTTGTTGATAAAAGTGATTATCGCGACAGCTTCGTTCACAAAACCAATCACTACTTTTTCCACATTGTGCGCAATGAAGCCTACTCGTTGCCCGCCATCACTGAGAAGCTGATACAAGTGATTCCTAGTCATTGTAATGTCGATGTCTTTGTCCGTATCTATCCGTCGGTTAACCAACCAGAAAATGATGCTATGTATATGTTAGTTCAGAGGGAAAATGGTGAAGCTTTTAACTATATTTCATCAATTTTCGAAGTTGAGTCAGCTTTTGATTCGCTTGTAACCTACATGGCTCAAAGGAGTTACTTTTGCGAATAATTGGTTTACTAGTGGTGTTAGTACTGACAGCGGCAAGTTTCATGATTGATAGGAACGAATTAGCGGGCACTCGTTGGCATTGTAAAACCATTAAAACAGGATTTATGACGCAGGCATTTCAACCTTATCAATCCTTGTATGAACGTATGACTTTTACTTTCCAATCCGATGATACGTTTATGATTACCGAGTCGGTGAAGATCGAAGGAAAGGATGGTCAAGTGAGTAAATTGGAGCACCATTCCTCTGGTCGTTATTCGTTAAAAGATGGAGAGTTGTCTATCTCTATTGTTGATTATTCGCCAACAACTGAAACTGATGATCCTGTTATTAATCAAGAGTATAGTTCGTATGAGGGTTTGAATGTCGACTACTCTGCTATTGTTACCGAGGACTCACTTTATCTATTTAATAAAAACCGCTTCGAAATTTTTAATTGGGTATGTTTCAAGGTCCAGAAGTAGTTATATAACGTTTACGCTAAGAATTTACTGAAATAAAAAAGGCAGGATGAATCCTGCCTTTTTTGTAGAAGCTTGTTTATTGTTTAACTTAAACCAAAGCGTTGTAACGCTCTAAGCCAGCCTCGAGATCGGCAATCAAATCATCGACATCCTCTAATCCAATATGTACGCGGATTAGTGTTCCTTCGAAATTAGGATTCGCGACGGTTCTTAGGCTATTAAAGCTGCTTGGTTCATTAGCAAGAATCAAACTCTCAAATCCACCCCATGAGTAACCCATGCTGAAGTGTGTCATACCATCAAGTAGAGCTGTCGTCGCTTGTGGGTTAGAATTTTTCAGAACGAATGAAAACAGGCCATTACCGCCAGTGAAATCTCGTTTGAAGAATTCATGACCGGGGCAAGACTCAAGGGCCGGGTGACGAACATGATCAACCTCAGGGCGTGTTTCTAACCATTTCGCGACTTTCAAGCTGCTTTCAGCATGTTGGCGAAGTCGAACATCCAGAGTTCGAATACCACGAAGACCAAGATAAGCGTCATCTGGAGATACGCACTGTCCCATCAAGTAACTCTGCTCTCGCAGCTGATCCCAGCACTTCTCATTGGCAACAGCTGTGCCTAGCATTACATCAGAGTGACCCACGATGTATTTAGTCGCAGCTTGAATCGAGATATCAACACCGAAATCAAATGGTGAGAAGTTCACACCAGCCGCCCAAGTATTATCAAGCATAACGATGATGTCATGTTCGTGAGCAATACGAGCTAGGGTTGGAACATCTTGAACTTCCATGGTCACTGAACCCGGAGACTCGGTAAACAGTACCTTGGTATTTGGCTTGATAAGGTCTTGGATGCCTTCGCCAATCGTTGGCTCGTAGTAAGTCGTTTCTACGCCCATCTTTTTCATGATGGTGTCACAGAAGTCACGGGTCGGTTCGTAACAGGTATCGACCATTAAGATGTGATCACCGGTTTCAACAAACGATAAGATTGCGTTTGAGATGGCTGCAGTACCACAAGGGTAAAGAGCACAGCCTGCACCGCCTTCAACTTCAACCATTGCATCTTGAAATGCGAAATGAGTCGTGGTGCCACGGCGTCCGTAGAAAAGTGTCTTGTTAGCGCGATTAACGGTCGCTTTGCGTTTCTCTTCTACTGTGTTGAAAACAACAGTTGAAGCGCGTTGCACGGGTGGGTTTACGACACCATTGGTCCACTTCTTATCACGGCCTGCAGTGATGAGTTTGGTGGTTTTGCTTTCGGACATGCTGTGAATTCCTTATCGAACGGTTATGTCCTATTTAAAACACGCGAGGAGGCATCAAAGCAAGAGGAGAGGCGGAGTTTTTACGGTTTTCTTTCGCTTTTTAACTTTTCAGTGAGTTTTTCAATGAAAGGCTAAAAAGCGATAGATATAAAAGTCGTGATAGATTTGATGTTTCGATGTATTCACGACTTTGTTTACGTCAGAGGAGCGGATTAAATAAGTAGAAAAGCCTTTCAAAGAAACGGTTTATCAGATTCCTTTTTTCCCATTCTTCCAATTCAACGGGATGAGAAGAATCAATATAGGATTGCTGTAATTCAGATAGCTGCTGAGTGAAGTGCACATCATCAACGGCAAGCGTCACTTCAAAGTTCAGCCACAAGCTGCGCATGTCGATATTGACCGTTCCGATCAAGCAGAACTCTTCATCGATTACTACTGATTTGGTATGAAGAAGGCCACCGTAAAACTCATAGATCTTGACGCCAGCTTCAAGCAGTTCGGTATAAAACGCGCGAGAAGCCCATTTGACCATTAAAGAGTCATTGTTGTGTGGAATGATCAGTTCAACGTTCACACCACGCTGCGCGGTCATTTTTAGTGTCTCTAATAAGTCGGCACTGGGTACGAAGTAGGGCGTAGTGATACGAACTGAGTGATTCGCCTGATTAATCGCAATGGTTAAAACTTGGAGGATCAAATATTCCGGCATACCCGGACCAGACGGAACCACTTGTACAGGGTGATGAGTCTTTATTTCTTCGACAGCACACTCCGGTAGGTCAGGCAGAATACGTACACCTGTTTCAACTTCCCAATCCCAACCATGAATCGCAGATAAAACATTAACTGTTGGTCCAGTGACGCGCACCATGACGTCGATCCATTGACCAACACCTGAGCTCTGTTTGAAATGAGCAGGGTCAACCATATTCATTGAACCGGTGTAGGCAATGGTTTCATCGATGACAATGATTTTACGATGTTGCCTCAAATCGAGACGTCGTAAAAAAATACGCCAAGGGCTAACTTCTAATGCTTGCACAACGTGAACGCCAGCGTCTTTCATCATTGAATGCCAATGACTTTTGAAGAAGCGAGGGCTACCTGCAGAATCGAGCAAAACTTTAACATCAACGCCGCGTTTCGCTGCTCGAATGAGTGCTGAAGCGACGGAGTCGGTCAGGCCGCCGGGGTGCCAAATATAGAAAACCATCTTGATGCTGGTCTGGGCGTTTTCTATATCTTCGATAATTGCGTGTAGGATCTCATTGGGTGACGATTGCAGAGAAAGTGTGTTTCCACTGAGCGCAGGAATGCCCATCCGGTTGTTACAAAGCTCATCGATTTTGTGGATGGGAGATCCGACTTTGCCGGGAAGGTGGAGCTGACAATCATTTAATTGACGGAACCAATCACCAAAGGGAGTAAACATACGATGTGCGCGCTCAGCCCGCTTTTTACCTAGGTTTAGCTCACCGAAAAGGAAGTAACAAGCCACTCCGACAATCGGGATAATGTAGATAACCATCAGCCACGCGAGAGAAACACTCACAGAGCGTCGTTTTAGTACGACACGGAAAGTCACACCGGCTACGAGGATCCAGTACAAAGCAACAGAAGCCAAAGTTAAAAAATGGTAGAGCTTTTCCACATTGATTACTCGAAAAAAGAGACACTTAGATAGTAATGCTATTTTGCCAATATGGGAATTTGCGGAATCAACTATTTACAAAATAGAGTAAAAACGGTAAACAGGTGAAAGTTGTTAAGTTTTAGTTAACTTAAGAAGAAAACGATTGTTTTGTACGAAAAGTCGGCATTTAACCATAAAAATTTACATTGGTAACGAAATATGTACGGTTCGCACTTCCAATTTTATTCTTAAACTGGTTTACTTGCTATATAACGAGCGTCAATCAAATCTTTTAGATGTGTAAAAATATTTGTACATCTTATCTTTTAAAGACGCCACCCAAAGCAAAACACAACATCACATAACACAAAAGTTTGGAGTACACGTGGCTACTAGTAATGCAACCACAACACCCCGCGATACCTGGGGTTCGAAATTAGGATTCGTAATGGCTGCAGCAGGTTCTGCTGTTGGCTTAGGTAACATCTGGAAATTCCCATACACAGCAGGCGAAAGTGGCGGCGGTGCATTCGTTGCAATTTACCTGTTTTTTGTAATCTTCATTGGTTTCAGTGTCATGCTGACTGAATTTGCGATTGGCCGTCATACGCAAAAATCAGCAGTAGGTGCATTTAAATCGACTGACCGTCGTTGGACGTTCGCTGGTGTTATCGGCGTAGTGAGTGGTCTACTTATCATGGGTTTCTACCCTGTAGTAGGTGGCTGGTCTATCGCATACATCGGTAAGATTGCTGGTGGTCTACTAGACGCACCTGAAGCAATCGGCGACAGCTTCGGTGGCTTTATCTCGAACCCAGTTCAACCACTTATGTGGATGGGCCTATACCTACTACTTAACGTTGTCATCGTTATGAAGGGTATTTCTGGTGGTATTGAGAAAGCGGGTAAGATTCTGATGCCACTCCTTTTCATCATCCTTATCGTGGTATCAATCAAAGGCATCATGCTTCCGGGCGCGATGGCTGGTCTTGAATTCCTATTCAGCCCTGACTTCTCTAAAGTAGACAGCGGTGTAATCCTAGCTGCACTAGGTCAAGCATTCTTCTCACTATCTCTTGGTATGGGTTGTATGTTGACTTACGGTTCTTACCTTAAGAAGAAAGAGAACCTAGTTCAAACTACAGCTATGGTTACGGCGATGGATACAGGCGTTGCTATCCTAGCTGGT
>PJEL010003093.1_pt1 | contig 14534 bp, 15 predicted proteins | sample 1853271 | NCBI WGS metagenome assembly PJEL01 (sample SAMN08108733, study PRJNA415343) | Invertebrate metagenome, whole genome shotgun sequencing project. | host: Globobulimina | place: Sweden: Gullmar Fjord | collected 2015-08 | reverse complement strand
TGTCACATGGGTCGGTGCTATTGCATTGAGGGTTTCTACGGCATTGACTGCTCTAACATATCTTGCCCGGGAGATTTTTGTTATATGGATGAAATCACCCATAAGCAGGTTAGCAGCATGTAATGCACCATAACTGTATCCACCACTATTCGTAGAGCAGTATCCATGCAGTGCATATTGGAGGCAGGCAGTGAATGAATTGAACTAACATTCAACACCATATATTTATACACATATTGTAGATCTGCAGACACTGTTGCCACTCAGGGTGGTCTCACTCCGATTCAGACACATATGAAAATGTACGAGAATCATCTCATCAGAAGTTGCCTTGTTCATTGGATAATACAGGAGAGCCCCATGGCATCTGTGATGGTTTTGGAACCTGCCAATGTGTGCCCCCTTTTATTGGCCCTGACTGTTCCATACATGACTGTCTTGATAATTGCAACAATAATGGCTGGTGCAGCATTGAGTTCCCCATAAGTCGTTGTGTTTGTAACCCTGGCTACTTCGGGCCTACCTGCGAGTTCCAGGAATGCCTCAACAACTGTTCCTATCCCCATGGTATTTGTAATACAAATACTGGAAAGTGTGAATGCCGAATGGTTTTCAATCCTTACAACAATAGGATACCATGGCGCCCGTGGGGTGGAGAAGACTGTAGCTACATTCCTGTATTTGCTAATGCATCCCGGGTGAAACCTTGGGGTTATGCAAACTTCATTTATGCTATCAATGCACTTGCATCATTGGCCATGATGATGTGTGTGATGTAGTAATCATTCAGAAGAGTAGCATAAATGCATAATATACTACAAGGGGGATTGTCCTGACCTACTTGCCAAAAGGCATGAGATCCTCTCCGGGCCAGTCAAATGGCTAAAGAAGAAGGAAAAAAATCTTTCATGGTGCTAGGAGGATTTAGAGCAGCTGAATAAATCATGACAAACCACCAAGAACCGTTCTCATAGTGTTTTTGATTGACAATCTAGGACCACCACCACTCACAACGACTAACAGCCACATATTTATGCAGAAGCGTTCACAAGACTTGATCCATTTTTAGTTAGCATACAGTTTCTCTGAGTATAGCACACTAATAGAAGTAAACAGCAAGCACTACCTTGGACAGCAGCTCTCAACTCAACCATGGACCTGATTCTATGTAAGCATACAGAAATTGATTGAATATATTAACTCGTGCATCCGTATGAAAGGATGGCAAACAGGTATAAATGTGCATATGTGTTTAAATACACATATATCCACCCACAGTAGTTGCATTCGTGCTTGTTACAGACTTCCAACTATTATTCCAGAATCACCTTTGTGTCCCCGTCTATGACCATTTGGTAAAACCCAATTTTTTTTTGATCCTTAATAAACGTAACATCCTCCAATCTTGTGTGAATTTCTTCAATTCCATCTGAAGGTGTTTGGCAGCAGTAACAACCAGCATCACGAAATATATCCTCGTGCCTTCAGAATGCCAGCTGCTGTATAGGCTTACACTGTACCACATCACGCCGGTCACTCACACAAAGCCCCAGCTTCAAGTAAATTCAACCAAATACAGGAATCCATCCCGAAAAAATGGTTTAAAGCTCACCAAAACAAAACACTACTGAGTGTACTAGATAATCGCCTAACAACAAAAAAAGCAGTGGTGGTCTATGCAGCTGAGCTATGTGACATATCCCGGGTAGTCGTAATAAGCCCATTCACACATCACCACACGTTCTGAAAATGGATCGTATCCTACGTACTCCTCATAATATCTGTAGTTATTATTCCGTATATCAATAATGATAATTACTACTGAACCTTTATTCTATTGTTCATCGTGTGTCCTGACCCAAATCACATTTTGATGGCAAGGTAATAACCACAGCCTTCTTCCGGTATCCAATCCCTTCCCTGGGGATCAGACTTAAGCATCATACCCTCTAAAGTAGCACCAATCATCCCTTTTTCACCAGCCACCATCCATTCTACGTAGGGTATGAGTTCTCTTTATAAAGATTTACCTTTAGGCCATTAAGCTCCCTTGAAACCCTCATGGGTGCACAACTTATTCTACTTGGGGTGAAGAAGAGGAGAGCTTCAAGCTTATCTCTCCTTTCCCTCTACTTCCATAGTGTGTTCGCCGCTTATCAATGCACAGCAACGTGGTTACGGGCAAATGCATACTCTATTCAAATAATATACGTTACACCTCTCAATGTGTAACCAAAAGACTAGCCACTGTACTACAGCCACTCGTCCCACTTCACTCTTCGTGTGTTTTCTCTTAAGCAAGGACTGTTGTAATGTTTAGTGAACAAAAAAACTACTATCTGTTTAACTGCTACACGCTGCTGTTAGTGTCACGCTTGTGGCGGTCGGCAATAAGAGAAGTCTAGCAATAATGACCCTAAGACTAACACACCGCAAACGTAATGTACCATAGAATATCCACGTGCCCTATCCTTCAAATTTGGGGAATATTTTATAGAATAAGGGCTAATTTATTCATATTATTATTATCTCAATGCCTGCTGCATAAATAATTAAGTTGGTTGATTTTCTGCACCACACATTGACAAATTTGTACGAGGAATGTCTTTCGCCTGACACATTGATATACCACATTCATCTAAACGGTCACAGGCAAAGCTCCGAAGCGCAATTCCCGTTGGTGATTGTCCAAATGGTACCTACATCCACCACGTACTTTGTCAGTTCTCCTTCTAACCCAGCCAATGATGCCATGAACAGATATCATACCCAAACAGAACAATGTCATCTTACCGTGCTTGTGCCACCATATTTGACAGGCAAGTGATACTCAGGTATTATATTCATGAGTTTCTCGGCCATTCTTGAAGACGGTACTACTGAAATTTTATCCCTAGTTGCTGTTAGGGGTTGGATTGGGTTGGAATATTAGTAGGGTTTGTTTGTTTGTTGTACAAAGGGATGTAAAAGGGCATTAGTATAAGTAAAATTCATAAATTCCACCTCACACACACACACCTTCATTGAGCAAGGGCTTGATAAGGGCAAATGCAGCACTGAAGAAATAGGGAGCATTGACAATCACGATCTTGAAGCTCCGCTGAGGATAATGGGATGCCATAATACCTACAGTTGTCTTGAGGAAGCGGGCAGCTTCACCATTTAAGTCAAGCATCTTGACCCTTTCACAGTCGATAACTACGGTGAGCTTATCGGTCTATATTGGGAAGGAATGAACGAGTCAACAACAATACACTGAGTGCGCTATGTACTATGATGCTGCATGCACTGGATGGGTGGTGGAATTAGGGGCTAGGGTAGGTGTTTGAAGTTTGAAGTTTGAAGCCGAGGAATATAGACACACACATCGAGAAAGGTGAGCGGGTGGTGTGGTGAATGAGTAAGCAGAGAGACAGTGAAAGAGACTACTACACTACTAAGAGTCAAATGAAAATCCATTCCACCTCAAGAGGGGCAGCATATTTCCAGCACCACTCCATGCAGTACGTAAAGTGCCTCAGTAGCATGTCCTTAGTAATTCCAGCATCACGCAAAGCATCCAAATGCAACATACCCGGCTGTTGGCACAGCAGTGAAACAGTATTTCGGTTGGAGTTTAATGTTAAGTTGTAAAATGAGCACAAAACATACATTATGTTCAAGGTTAGAGCAGCATTAGGTGGAACGAATGAACTAACCAGCTCATAGTACACCAAATGCCCCATGATGTCATGAAAGTGAAAGCCATGGGAGTAGTTTGCCTGTACACAGAGAAGTAGCAGCAGCAGTACGATTAGCATCACATCATCATCACACAAATGTATCACTTAGTTGGGTAAATGTAAACCAAAACCAATATGGTCTAGGTCCACCCCTGAAAGATATGCAGCACAATGAAATTTCTTGCCTCAATAATATCGAAGTACGGATGTGGTGCAGAGAGCATGTCACCAACACCCGTTTCTGAACGCCACTTTACTGTAGCCTGCCATCGTTCAATTGCCTTCACTGATGTTAATAATGCTAGTGTCAGCCATCAGCCATCAGCCATCAGCAATAATATTTCATCATCTCACGACACACATCAGAGATACAAGCAGAATAAGCATCAGACCATCCATACTTTACTCAATATATCTATCTCTCAAGCTCTGTTTCGAGCTATAAGACCAACCTTCATCTCCCTTTTCTGCAACTAAAAACCTTCGTGGCATTGGAGGGAGCTCTGGTTCATCTGGTATTGCAATGAACACATCTTTTGTATCCACTGAACGTGTACTGTCCAAGCTGATCCGACTCGTCCGATCTTCATAGTATGGGTATGGTACCTCAGCTTCTTCCCACATCATAAGCCTGGCCCGGACAAGAATGGCTTCACTGTCACCCCACGGGAGTTCTGATGCAGGCCTGCAAAAATGTAATAACCCCCATAAAACCGTAAAGCAAACAAATGCGACAGAGGACAAAGAAGTAAGTTGGCAACAAAACACTATGGGATGGGGGGTCACGGGGCTACTCATGTAGTAGTACCTCCTGCGTTTCTTGAACTCCGAGGGTGCAAAACGTAAAAGTAGGGCACTGATGGACATGACCAGCCATGCAGCAATCCAGCCAACGCCCCACTTTCTCGTTGCCCATCGAAAGCCACTGAATAAAGACAGTGTTTCCTCCAAGAGAGCAGCCAAACCGGCCAACACTAGAGCATCCTGTGATAGAGGAAGGTGTATGTGGGGTCAGCACACACACATTCAGAACCCCATGAAGCACACTATCAGTAGGCAACCATGCATTGCAAAAAAGAAATGAGATAAACATCGAATACACAAGTCAGCCAGCCGATGCAAGTCAGCAGCCATTAACGAAGAGAAATCCATCCCGGTAAGGATAGATGATGCAATACCTACCTTCATAAAGGATAAAAAGCCATCATGCCGTTTCATGCCTTTCTCACCCCCAAGAAAAGTGGTTGACAAATTCAGTACGACATTTCCTGGCTCTGCACCAGGGGCAGGGCTCACTGGCAATCGAATAGTGCACTTCTGTTCTCCAGCACCCACATGCCCTTGAATGCCAGACTTGATGCATTTGACAACTTCAGAAGAGGGGAGCTTTCCCTGGCCACCTGTTGACAATGTAAGCAGCAGGACTGTTGGAGGTTCTTCTGCAGTGTCGTCACTCAAACCGTGAAGCAGCTGCGGTAGGGTAGAAATGCTCATCAGATATATAATAGGGGGTGTAATTACACCACACATTGTGTATATTCTGTACATGAAGACTAGGCCTCACCCCAGTTTAACATTTTTAAATGCTAATCTACTGGCATTTTAAAGTGATTGATATTAAATATAGAGCCAGGCTATCTGCTGACTGGACGCACCTGTTCTGCCGGCAGCTCAAACGACAATTCATCACCCCAAGATGGACTTTCATAAACAATTTGCTGCACTGATGTACCCTGTTTCTCGCTATAGATGAGACTCCTATACACCACTGCCCTCAAAATGCGTACCTGTGCAAGAAAAAAACAAGTGTGGGGTTAGTACGGAAATAAATTTGTATCACACAAGTTATGTTTTTAAGTATGCCATGGTTGTAGTGGGGTAGTGGTAAGGTATCTTAACTCTCACCTGTGAATTTGTAAGAGTGAATCTCAATGGGTAGCCTTTACCATCACAGCACATATAACCACCACCCTTCACATTCCCGGTATCTTTGTTAAACACGCCCATAAATCTTGAGTAGCCTATTTTGACCCGATGGCAGTCCTCTGCCATCATAGTGACATCTCTATCACCATAGTAAACTTTCCTAGAGTTTAAGCTACTACTGTTCTCAAACAGATCATCAGCTTGCTTGTTATCAGAGGATGGCCGAAAACTCACACTGAGTGCACCTCTGGAATGCACTTGTCTCATACCTAAATAACCACTGAATCCTCGGGTAGCCGTGTTCCACACCAGCCCCTAACGTGAGGAGGAGGTTCATATTGAATGAGTTGTTATTGGTGGGAGTGTATATGCTAAAAACCCAAAGACTTCTATCCCTTTCTTGACAATCGGCAAAGCAAAACTAACACATCCATATATTCACCATGTACAGAAAACATACACAATGTTGTAGGATAGAACACTGCAAATGCAGAATATGCAAGAGCACACACACCTCAGCATTCTGAAGGCAGATAATATCACCATAATACAAACTTTGACCCTCCCCTTTCACTCCATAAGGGTCTACAACAGTGAAATCCTGCTCTTCAAACACACCATCTGCTGCAGGTCCATATGGACCAATCACTGCCAGAAGCTCCCTGTTAGAGAGAATAAAGCAAGCGAGGGGGACAGCTTCAGCTGTTACAGAAATGAAATGCACAGCAACGGCAGTGACTTATCCACCCATATAGTGTGACGGGGTGATGAGTTCTAATGTGTTATGTGGAGGATAGTAGGTGGTACTCAGACAGGACTACCTTCTCAGAACACTTGTTCTTTTTGATTTCCTTTTTACTGCACCTACATAACCACCCGCTGAGGCAGACTGCCCTCCACATGGGCCTCCCGCATCATCATCAAGATATGGTGACCTTGACCACAGTCTCAAGGTGTCTCCATAACGGATAGGGATAAGCTTCTTCCCCCCAGTTGGCTGTCGCCTCAGGCGCATTGTCAATGATGATGCATTTCTCTCTGGGCCCTTTTTAAGATCACCAACGGATTGCTGACCCAAGATGGTGTTGTCAAAGCTATGATATGCTTTCAAGCTCCAACGTGGTGAACGGTGGAGCAAAGAACCTGAAGGGCTGAGGCTGGTATTGCCTGATTCATGCTGTTGATGCTGCTCATTTTGCGGCTTGTGGAGAGAAATTAGTGATTAATTATATACAAAACTTCAAGTAAGCCAGGAAGGCGGCAGCAGGATCAGAAATTGTGCTCCGACAGAAAGGGGTGAGAGGAACGAATGAGCATAGATAGTTGGAAACATCCAAACATGAGAAAGGAATAATCGAAGCAATGCAATGGCACGAAGTAGTAGTACGAGCACTTCGTACGATTGGATGTATGCCATTCAGACTTAGGGGAGGGCTAAGATCTGACGTTGCTGCTAGATAGGGGTACTAAACGGATGATGATAGCAGATCACCTGTAAATTCGCAGTGAAACGCACATTGCAATTCTTCATCTCCTCATCTCTTTCCTCTGGGTCATGATAAAGTTGTGTGAGGATGGAGGCTGCGTATTGGAAATAGCTAGCTACCTAGCTCCAAGTGAGACTCTTTTCATAATGTTTGCAGTACCTACTCTTACCAGTGTATACTTGAGGATGAGTAGTATGATGTAGTAAAGATGTGGCCTTCCTCTTATGTGTGGGAGACAGTGACAAGCTGCGTAATACAGATGATTGCAAGGACTTGTGTCCCACTCTATGAATCAGGTTTTAGTAAATTCTCTCGCGCCTAGACCTCCTTGTTTGGCCCAGGGTTTCCTTATTGGGATAAGGTGCTTCCTCCAACACGTCTGAACCCACAGAACGTGAATGATTGAGATTTTCGAAGGTCATAGTTCAACTAGTTTCTCATCTTAGCTTTTTCTTCTTTGTCCTTTTGTTCCCCATAACAATGTTTCAGCCCATTTGCAGTCCCGCCACCATTAATCACACGCCGTGGTGGCGTTACTCATATCCTTGGCATTATTCCCTTCATTCCTTTACACCTCAAAAAAATTCTGCCGATGTATACTGACGAGTCTCCTTGCTGCTACTCCCTTTTTTCCCAAAGTTTTTTGTTGACCACCAACCATTCAACACACAAGCACGAGTTTATTACTCACACTCGAATGCTCTTCATTACATCCCGTACGTACGCCGCCTTCTCTCTCATTTCCTCGTTCCGCTTCAGGGGAATACCACCAGAAGATTCTGCTCATCTCGGAGGAGAGGTAGAAAGACAGAGAGAGAGAGAGAGAGAGAGAGAGAAAAAAAATGCGACTCAACTGCTACACCAGACTAAGTTCTCACGAGTTCTTATACCTTACCATAGGGCTCCACCAGGTCCCTCGCTACCTATATTTTCTTCCATTTCCCTTCACAGCTACAGTTTGCTAGCCCTAATGCGCCATTCATCACAAGATCAAACCTCTTACAATAATTTCATGTATAGTGCTTCTCGTTATCGTATATATGCTTCTCCTTAAGTGGGCGGTGGGATGATCACTACGACTTACAGTTACCTTCCAAACTCCATGTCAGGTACTACCATACTTTTATATTCTCACTAGGTTTAGGGTTTAGAGAGTTAGGAGTTAAAGTTACATTTGTTTTTATTGGAACGGACAACCAACGATTATATGATTCGTTGTTGGGGGAGTGAGAGTAGCACACTATAATACTTTGCCTTGCTTGTTAGGGTTAGGGTTAGGGATGGATTTGCTGTAAGCGAATTATCATGAAACCCTAGGAAAAGGTACATTTATATGTTTTTATTAATATGTGTCAGTTCCGCCAATATTGACTTGGGTGTGGTTGTGATGTTGTTGGTGGTGTAACCCTAGCCTTAACCCTAATCCTAACATTCTAACCCTAAATATGCGATAAATGTAACTCGGATTTGGAGGAGAAAGAGACGGAGTACGGGCTAAGATGGATGAATGACTTGGTTGTGACCTGATGTAATTTGAAACCAAGGACCAAAAAAGAAAAGGATTTTGTTTCTTGTGAGTTGAGGTGAGCACTGAAACTGGCAAATTGACATAAACTGACAAAGTACAATTTCGTTTCACGCCTTTTAAGATTCCCATTGTCCCAGGGTTATGGACTGCTCGTGATAGCATTTCCATTTTCACACGAGTTATAGAGTATCAGAACCCTTCCAATTTAATGCAAGTAGTAGAGGGCTTGATTTGAAAGTCTCCATATCTCCCTAACTCTCTGTACTATCCAATAAAAGTCGATCATTGAGTCAAAGTAACCACTGCGACAGGATACTTGTGTGGACTGCCACGTCTCATCTCACCTGCCAGCGCCGTCTATATAGTGACTTGTTGTTTGGGGAGAAAATAATGCCCAGGAGTGTTGTATCGGTTTGCATAGCACAACCGACTTAATATTGTATCGGTTTGTACAGCCGAGGTAGTGTTCTATTCTAGTGAATTGCATAAGGTGCAGAATAATGTGGACAAATACCAAGAACCGGGGAAATGGGGAAAAGTGAAACGGTGAAACGGAGAATTACATAAAGTGTGTAGCTGACAGATCAAATTACATTAGAGCCATTCGTGCCTTTCACTCTCCAAGTGTGTCCCAAGTAGGAGCTGTTAACATAGTGAATATCGTTATTTGTGTGACTATTGCACTGCTATTCGACAGTGCAATGGTTGGCGGTATGGAGAGTCTTGTATTCACGATCCAGGTACGAACACCGCAATATGGACCACCTTGTGCAAGGTTGACAGTAGAGGGAGAGTGGCCCAACTAAATTTAATCATTTACTTAGTAGTTCCATTACTGTTGCCCACTGCCCAATGTTACGTTATACGCAACTCACTCGCCCCAATCTCAACGGTGTATCACAATACCCAGATGGGAACAACCCCAACGATGCATCACTTAATACAGGATGTCAGTTTGTGTCAGCTAAGGTATGCTGTCAGTACAGTATTCAGTTCAGTTCAGTTAAGCTTAAGCTTTTTGGTGTCAGTTGACATCTCTACACGACTCAATCATCCCAATCACAACATTGGATCATAATATGGAGGCGGGAAATCCCCCCCCCCCACAATGCATCACTTAGTGCAGGCAGTCAGTTTGTGTCAATATGTGTCAGTTTAGGCTCCATATCAGTTCAGTTCAGTCCAGTTTAGCTTTTTGGTGTCAGTATTCACCTCTACTCACGATCCCATTCTATTGTTGTTGGCTGAGTGTTACAATTTCGCAAAAGGAAAATCATCACCGGATACTCAGGTGATTCACCGTTGGGGTGCGTCACATTTCATAACGTCACGTCTTATTTGTTTTAGTAGTTTTTCAATGGACATAAGGGGGGCCAACGGAACCCTGAGGAATCTGCAGGATCCCAATGGTCATACTTCTGTCCACTGGTAGTGCTGTGATAGAGGCTTTCTTCATGCGCCTGCATCCTGGGACTGGTTGTAATCAGTACATAGTAGCAGCAAGGCTGTATCTCAGGACCTAGTGCACATTAGGGGGTTTGAACCTTTCAGACTTTTTCCCTGAGTGCAGAAGAGTTGGTGAGAAAAGTTTTGTTGGCTAACACTAATGCTGTGGTGAGAAAGTTGCATGTATACATATATATTGAGACTCGCTGGGCTACACGACATGTCCCACTTTGTAGCCTATGGGAACATGCGTTCTCATAGACGGGGAACTTATGCTGTTGTAGGGGTAGGCCCGAGAACATGTTTCAAGTTACCCATGTTCCAATGGAAATATAGTAGGTAGACAGTGCGGAGAAATCCCCCCTCTTCAGATATCCTAAGCAAGGGCTATAACGTAGTAAATAAAGCTATTTGTTTGAGTACTACACTAATAACCTCTCGTGTGGTGATTGGCGATTGGAAGAAGAGCATCGTATTCACCACCCAGATACGAGGACCGTAACATATCCAGCGTGCAAGAGTAGTTATACTTAGTATCAGTAGTTTGGGGCTACTCCCACTGGTTGATTTAGTTTAGAGTCAAGTGACATCTCACCGCAGCGCAGCAGCTCAGTTCTGAGTTGCTCATGCTATAAAAATACAAATAAATACTACTAATAATAGCAGACAAATAATGTAATAGTACAGGTACTTATACATCAATGACACCAAAAAGCATCACCAATTAAGAAAAATGGTTGTAGATTACACCCCGAGAGCTTGCTTGGTAGTAACAGGGGCAAGAAACAATGACAAAAGAGGGCAGTTCACATTACCGACTTGACATAGAATTGACCCCTACGATGTACACTGGTTGCTGCTTAACAGGTAGTAGCAGAGGGATAAATGAAGAAATCACCGTGCAAATCTCCGCCACCTTCTAATTGTAATCCTTTTTCATTGGCTAAATGCAGAAGGCAAAGGAAATAATATGGGACAGTGACACCCACTTGTTCCTCCTGAACGTATATGTATATATATATATATATATAGTACGAGGCACAGTTGTTAGTTCAGTTATGATTTTAATATATGACCACCACATAATATCTGCTGGGCTGGACGTCAGTTCATCCCACCTTCAAAGAAACATCACCCAGCACGGTGCTAAAAGCCAAAGCCTCATGTTGAGGCTGTACCCCCCCTGTCCCTATGGCAAGCAGTGGCAGCTCCTCACTTTCACCTCCTCCCCGTGGAGGACATTCACTTGCCGTTGATGTTGATGCAGCCGTACACATGGTTGTATCAATATGCTGCCATAAGTCCTTCTTCAACTTCCGTACATCAACACGTTTTTCCTTTCTAGAGCATCTTTGTGAAGAAAGAAAAGAAAGATAGGAAGTTGGAAATCAAAGGATACAGGATGATCGATATAGCTATCACAATCCCTCACGATGAGAACAACTTACGACACTTCAATCTTTTCGGCTCTCCGAGGAATTTGAAGCAGTCCATTCCTGTCAAACATTCCCTGATCAAAGATATTCCGGTCTAAAGAGGACCCATCTTGTGTTTCTGACTAGAGATTGGGGGGTGTAGCAATGTGTCTTATTATTAGATACGTTCCATTCATATGCATGTACGAATTGAACTGTGGAACATATGTTCTACAGCACCATATCAAATTCATTATCAGTCATTGTTTCCAGTGGCCCATGGGATTCGCCGTCAACTGAGGCAGGACGAGGGAGAATGAATTAGCCATAAAAACGAGTGAAAAAATGCGAGAGAGAATAGACACCATACTTACCAACATCAAAGCTGCCATCTCCCTCCACCATAGAACCGGGGTCCGGCTGAACCGTGCCATATTTTGTAACAAACCCAGGTCTTAAAAATAATTTCGTCAAATCCTTAGATTGAGAACGTATACGGTACAATGTACATCAGGTGTAAGATGAATCTACAAGATGTTGAAAATAGATTTGATGATCCCCACACCTCGGGCTTGAAATGAAGGTCTTTTGAAAGTACGTGAGGGTCCTCTCCACGGGCTACAGCAGCTTCGGTACGTGATATGTACTGCGCTGTCAGCTGTGTGGCATTAGAAGGTACCACAGCCTGCAATAATATTTTGAAAAACACATGTTCTTGTCAGTCATGTAGCAATACAAGCATGCCCATAATTGAGTTGAGAGAATAAAGAATGCACACGAGATGATGATGAACCTAGGCCTATAACCACACAATCATGTGAGCCCTTATGTCACTTACAGTACGATTCCTCCTACCACAGGTAGATCTAGATGGGGGAGGAGTAAACGCTTCAGATTCCACGTACTGAGCATCAAAATCAATGCAAAAAGAAGGTTTACTGTCTTGACAGGTACTGGTGTAGTTACCCCCCCCCTAAGGAAAGGAAAATAGAACAATAATGCACATGATGATGCAGCCACAAGATTTAGGAAAAAACAAAATTTGAATAAAAAAATAAAACGAAAATTTCCAGAAAAACAACGTTGAGGTGAGATTCCAAAGAACCTATTCAAGCTTCACTCATCACCTGCGGATCGCCATTGCCGTGCTTCTTCCGCATCAAAGAAGGCGTCTTTCCTTTGGTTTGGATGGAAAAGGGCACTGCAAACTTCCAGTGGTCCATACCTGCTGACCGCTTACTTGCTGCCAATAACCTGGCCATGCTAGGATCAAAGAACGAGTAACCATCTCCTGCCATAAACCCAGTATCAGACCGTACATGGCTGAGCATTAACCGTGTCTCCTCCATGGCTGATCCCTGGATTCAGATCGGGATAGATAATTAACCTTTGTGCTTTCTACCCATATATCTGTTTACAGGATCAATGGATAAGAATGAGGAATACTGTTACCTGTATCATACCTCCGCACCCCACATTCTGCTCCTCCTCCTCCACCATGAGAGGGAAATTAGCATCATCACCACACCACGAGTCAAAAGCTTCCATGCCACAATTGTCGTAAAGAGATGCAGCAGGTTTAAGGCTCGTGTTGTTTTTATCATGGCCATTCGCAAAACCCAGCTCTTCCTCCTTAGTAGCCAACCCCACATTAGAAGCCACAGCAGCCTCAGCTGCTGCCTCACCCAAATGGAGCAACTCTTCCCGAAATAAAGAAAACTGGGGTACAAGTGGAAGACTGGAAAGCGGAGAACTATCCAATAGCTCTAAAAGTTTCATGCGCAACAAGTATACATCGATAATTGGTAGTGGGCAGGAGTCCTGCTGCTGATGTGAGCTGTTGGTAGACCTGTCATCATTGTCTGGTGGCGTCTCCGAGCTTTCCGTGCGCTTGGTCGTCTTACAGCTATCCAATGCGATACAGCAACCATGTCTGACAGGGAGATTGAGGAGCAGCATTCCCTTGGGACCGGACTCATTGAACAGCTTGCTCATTTTACGGAACATAGGGTCCACATCAAACTCTGCATCCAAACTGCTTATGTTGATATTAGATGCATTTTTCTCAACCGTGTCTACCATCCCCCCTCCCCCTCCTACCCTGTGGTTTTTTGTGGTTAGTGAGCAGTACTACCGTGTCAAAGAGGCCAACTGCCACATGTTGAGATGGATAAAATCGTTATTATCGGGGGCACCTTTGAACTGCCCGCCTCCGACCAGTGCTGACTCCATCAACCTTCTCAGCATTTCCATCATGTTCGCCATCTTCCATCAGGTCCCCATTTGCATCTGTCCTGCTGAGGTTCTCCAGTACTCGATACGTACAGGCAATGGTCTCATCTACACGGTACGAGTAAATTTTGATCGATGCATCCAGGGTACACGAAGCTTTTTGGAAGTTGACACGGCCTCTTAGTGAGCCAGCGTCACTACCTCCCAGGATCATCCTGGTATGTGAGGAAAAATAAAACGGAAATAAAACCATCAGAAGAGAGAGAGAGTTAGAACATCCTTCCTTTCTTGAAGTAAAACAAACACTCGTAAAATGCACCTGTCCATGTGATCAATAAGGTCAAGGCTCCAACTGTTCTTTGCATTGATCTTGTTCTGACTGCTAAGTTTGATAATGTCACTGTACATTTCTGCCAGCTGTGCGTTCATATTATTAGTCTCATCGTCCTTGACAGAACCAATAATGCATCTCTTTGTTCATTTGGAGCGGTTACAATTCTTGGGGTTCCAGCACGAAATGCTATTCCCATGTTTCAGCACCGCGTAAAAACATGCCTCAACACAACTACAACCAAGAATAATATACTACTCCTTACATATCATTCGATTCCCGCTCATGTTCTGTTGTGCAATAACGAAACTACAAAATGCGAGTATCCACCGAACACCACCCCCCCCCCTGACCCACAAACCTAGAAACAAATGTAGCCACAACTCTTAGCCCTCCTTACCTTCTTATGGTCAGTCCCATCGCCGTCGTATACACCATTTCCTCCTC